>Ga0310691_10007273_pt1 | contig 11587 bp, 10 predicted proteins | sample 176DNAGHGlowgp2_FD_203887 | JGI IMG/M metagenome (GOLD analysis project Ga0310691, IMG submission 203887) | Sheep rumen microbial communities from Palmerston North, Manawatu-Wanganui, New Zealand - 1766 DNA GHGlow gp2 (v2) (version 2) | ecosystem: Host-associated > Mammals > Digestive system >... | reverse complement strand
AGAGTCTCACGGTTGTAGCGGCGGCCGTGACATTCTTCGCAAGGCACCTGTATATCGGGCAGAAAGTTCATCTCAATGGTCTTGTAGCCGTTGCCGCCGCAGGTCTCACACCTGCCGCCTTTCACGTTGAACGAGAAGCGCCCGGGCTTGTAGCCGCGTATCTGCGCCTCGGGTAGGTTGACAAACAGCGAGCGGATATCAGAGAAGACACCTGTATAGGTGGCGGGGTTGGAGCGTGGTGTGCGCCCGATGGGACTCTGGTCTACGTTCACCACCTTGTCGATATACTCCAGTCCCTCGATGCTGTCGTAGGGCATGGGTGCCTGTAGCGAACGGTAGAAATGCTTGGATAGGATGGGGTAGAGGGTCTCGTTGATGAGTGTCGACTTGCCAGAGCCAGAGACACCGGTGACCACAATGAGCTCGCCCAGCGGAAACTCCACATCGATATTCTTGAGGTTGTTACCACGGCATCCGTGCAACACCAGACTGTGTCCATTGCCCGTACGCCGTTTGGCGGGCAAGGCAATGCACTGTTGGCCGTTCAGATATTGGGCGGTGATGGTGTTGCTTTGCAGCATCTCCTCTACGGTACCTTGAAAGACAACCTCGCCGCCCTTGCGACCAGCGCGCGGACCAATGTCAACGATGTAGTCGGCTGCCAGCATCATGTCGCGGTCGTGCTCTACCACGATAACGGTGTTGCCCAGGTCGCGCAGCTCCTTGAGCGAGTGGATGAGCCGGTCGTTGTCGCGCTGATGCAGGCCTATTGAGGGTTCGTCGAGAATATAGAGCACATTGACCAGCTGCGAACCAATCTGCGTGGCCAGTCGGATGCGCTGGCTCTCACCGCCCGAAAGTGATGCTGATTGGCGGTTCAGAGCCAGATAGTCGAGTCCGACATCGAGCAGGAAGTCGAGTCGTGTGCGAATCTCCTTCAGTATCTCTGCTGCTATCTGGCGTTGTTGAGGCTCAAGCCGGTCCTTTTTATCCAGCTCATCAAGCCACTGGCGTAGTTCCGACAGGTCCATGTTGCCCAGCTCAGAGATGTTTTTGTCCCAGATGCGGTAGGAGAGGGCTTCGCGGTTCAGTCGCATACCCTTGCATTCTGGACACTCGCACTCAGCCAGAAACTGGTCTGCCCATTTCTGTCCGCTGCTGGAATCGTCGTTCTCCATTACAGAGCGCAAGTATTTGACAACACCGTCAAAGTCAACAAAATAGTCGCTTGAGGTATGTACCAGTTCTTTGTCGATGCGTACACTTTCGAGCGAACCGTAGAGTATCTCGTTCAGGGCTTCCTCGCTGATGTCGGCAATAGGGGTTTTCAACGTATAGTCGTATTTATGGAGGATGGCATCAATTTGCCAGAATATCATCTGGCTCTTGTATTTGCCCAGTGGCACAATGCCACCCTCGTAGATGCTTTTCTTGCGGTTGGGAATCACCTTGTCCAAGTCTATCTCGTTGATATAGCCCAGACCCTTGCATCGCGGACAGGCTCCCTGGGGCGAGTTGAACGAGAACGTGTTTGGCGCAGGGTCGCTGTAAGAGATGCCTGTGGTGGGACACATCAGCCGCTTGGAAAAATGCTTGATGGCTCCGGTCTCGTAATCCATGATCATGATAAGACCCTCGCCTTGCTTCATCGCTATCTGGACGGTGTTCTTCAGTCGTTCGGAGGGCTTTCCGGCCAACGGTTGTGAGTCTCTGGCCGCTGGGGTGCCTTCTACCTTGAGTCGGTCGATGACTACCTCGATGTCGTGGTTTTTGTAGCGGTCTACCTTCATGCCCTGCTTAAGTTCCTGCACCTCCCCATCGATGCGTATATAAAGATAGCCCTTCTTGCGCATGCTTTCGAAGAGCTCGCGATAGTGACCCTTACGGCTGCGTACCAGTGGGGCTAGGATAAGTATCTTGCGACCTGCATAGTCGTGCTGTATCATGTCGATGACCTTTTCCTCGGTGTATTTCACCATTGGTTCACCAGTAGCATAGCTATAGGCGCGCCCCGCTCGGGCAAATAAGAGACGCAGATAGTCGTAGACTTCGGTAGTTGTTCCTACGGTAGAGCGTGGATTCTTGTTGGTGGTCTTCTGCTCGATGCTGATAACGGGCGACAGACCTGTGATCTTGTCGACATCGGGGCGTTCCATTCCGCCAAGGAAGTTGCGGGCATAGGCAGAGAAGGTCTCAATATAGCGGCGCTGACCCTCGGCAAAGATGGTGTCGAAAGCCAGACTCGACTTGCCGCTGCCACTGAGGCCAGTAATGACGGTCAACGACTGGCGTGGTATCTCGACATCGATGTTCTTTAAGTTATGTACGCGCGCGCCCCATACATTTATCTTATTGTCTTGGCTCATTGCTCACCTCCTGTTCCGTTGCTGGTTTTGTTGAAGTCGCGTATCAAGTTGACATCGCGCCGGATGTTGTATTCTATCCCGTCAGCACCACGTGCTTTCACCACGACGAAGTAGACACCGTCCTTGACTGGTGAACCGTTGTAGGTGCCGTCCCAGCCTGTACTGATGTCGGTCCATTCAAAGAGCTTGTGGCCCCAGCGGTTGAAGATATAGGCATGGAAACTGACAATACTCCTGTAGTGATCGCTGCTTTCCGGATTGCATACCCCCTTAGCTGCATATATATCATTGGTGCCGTCGCCATTGGGCGAGAAGGCGTTGGGCATTTCCAGGTGGCTCTCGCTGATGGTGACATTGATACTGCCCTCGTCCACCACCTCGTCGCCCTCCTTGACCAGTAGCGTCACAATGGTCACTCCAGACTGCGTGAAGTCGAACTCCGGACTCTCTTCGTAGCGCGTTACCTCACTGATGCTTCCTGCTGACTGATGCTGGAAGTGCCACTCGATGATGGAGCCTGAAGCAAACAACGAAGTGTCGAACTCGAAACGTACATGCAGGGGAGCCTCTTCAGTGAAACCGTCGGTAGTAGTCACTGGCTGCCCTTTGCTGTCTGTATAGATGGCGGTGATGTCAATGGTCGCAAAGCTGCACAGAGGTATCAACAAAACCGCGAAAAGACTATAAAATCTGCTTTTTTTCATCTTGATGTGTGATAATTTGTGCAAAATTACGGAAAAAAGTAGAACTTCCGCATCTTTTTTTGTAATTTTGTAGCGCAAAAGAGAAAAAAGTAAGATTATGAGACATACCTTAAAGCGTTTTCTGCTGTTTGCTGTCGTTTCGTTTGTAGCTGAGACACTGGCAGCACAGCAGATTTTCAAGGACCTTCACGAAGTAAAGCGCAAGGAGACCCTCTTCGGCATTGCCCGCGACAACGGCTTGACAGTGCAGGAACTGTTGGATGCGAATCCGGAAATGAACACACCGGGCTATGAACTAAAAAAAGGAACCATCATCAAAATACCCTTTCCGAAGGGGCAACAGGTGCAGCGCATACAAGAAAACTATGCGCCGGCTACGGGGGCGGCGACTCCCTCAGGGCAGCGGACAGCAGCTACGGATATGCGCCAGCGCGCCATCCGCCTTGGGGTGATGCTGCCGTTGCACAATATCAATGGCGACGGTAAGCGCATGGTAGAGTACTACCGAGGTGTGCTGATGGCATGCGACAGCTTGCGAGCCAATGGCATTTCGGTAGATGTACGGGCGTGGAACGTACACGAAGACGCTGATGTCCAACAGGTGCTGCGCGACCCGCAAGCTGCCAACCGCGACTTGATTATCGGACCGCTCTATACCAAGCAGGTGAAACTCCTGGGCGACTTTGCCAAGGCTCAGGGCATCAGGGTGCTCATTCCCTTCAGCATCAACTCGACCGAGGTGTTTAACAACGGCAGCTTGTTTCAGGTCTATCAGAGTTCGACCCGACTGAATGAAGCCTATATCCATCATTTCTTTGAGCGCTTCAGAAACTATCATCCCATCATCGTCGACTGCAACGATACGACAAGTACCAAGGGTAGTTTCACTACCGCCCTGCGAAGAAAACTGGAACAGGAGGGTATTGTCTACTCGATTACCAACCTGAGGTCGAGCGAGGCGATGTTCCAGAAATGCTTCTCGACGACGAAGACCAACATCGTCATCCTGAATACCAGCCGTTCGGCCGACCTGAATGTGGCCTTTGCTAAGCTCAACGGACTCTTGATGACTGCACCCGGTGTGAAGATTTCTATGTTCGGATATACCGAATGGCTGCAGTACACGCGCTCGCATCTGGAGAATTTCTATAAATTCGATGTCTACGTGCCTTCCACCTATTTCATGAATCCGCTGGCACTGAACATTCAGCGCTTCAGTCAGAAATATCGCAGGAACTTCCATCAAGATATGCAACCCTATCCGCAGCGCTTCGCTGTAACGGGCTTCGACCAGGCGTATTTCTTCATCAAGGGACTCCATCTGTATGGCAACCGATTCACGGGCGCATCGGGGATGGTGGGATATTCGCCATTGCAGACACCCCTGCACTTCGAACGCATTGGAAACGGAGGCATGCAGAACAGGGCTTTGCTCTTTGTACACTATATGCCAACGCATAAGATAGAAACCATTAAATTTTGAACCACGATATGACGGCTTACTTTATATATAAGGTTGCAATGCAGAGGAAGTGTCTTCTGCTTTTCGGCTTGTTATCCCTTTTACCCTTAGCCTCGAAGGCCCAGGTGGGCCAGTATCGTAACGACCTTGCCGTGGGTGTCAATGGCGGATACCTGCTCAACAAGATTTCGTTCACCCCAGAGGTTCCGCAGGATATGATGGGCGGTATGACAGCCGGTCTGACCGTTCGCTATACCTGTGAGAAGTATTTCAGTAGTATCTGTGCCATCACGGCAGAAGTGAACTATGCGCAGATGGGTTGGAAGGAGAGTATCCTTGATATGGACAACCAACCGGTGATTAACAACGACACTGGGGTTGCTGAAGAGTATAGTCGTCGGGTCACTTACATCCAGGTACCGCTGATGGCCCGGCTGGGATGGGGGCGGGAACGGAAGGGCTTTCAGGCTTTCGTTCAGGTAGGACCACAGCTGGGATTCTACCTCAGCGAATCGACCAACTGCAACTTTGATATTGACCATCCCAATATTAACGACCGCGCGTCGCACATCTCCGGACCCACCATCGGTGACAATGTCTTTTCCAATATGTACCATTTGCCCGTAGAGAAAAAGTTCGACTATGGTATCATAGGCGGTGCCGGACTGGAGTACTCGCATCCCAAGGTAGGACACTTCCTGTTGGAAGCCCGCTACTATTTCGGACTGGGTAATATCTATGGCAACACGAAGCAGGACTATTTTGGCAAGTCGAACAATGGAGCCATCGTCATCAAAATGAGCTATCTGTTTGATGTAATCAAAACGAAAAACCCTAAAATAAAATAAGTTATGTTTGAAGGACAACCGAAAGGACTATTTGCGTTGGCACTGGCCAACACGGGCGAGCGCTTCGGCTACTATACCATGCTGGCCGTCTTCGCCTTGTTTCTGAGAGCTAACTATGGATTGTCACCTGCTCTGGCGGGTACTATCTATAGTGCGTTCCTCATGTTTGTGTATTTCTTCCCACTGTTTGGCGGCATGTTGGCCGACAAGTTCGGATTCGGGCGTATGGTCACTACTGGCATCATCATCATGTTTGCCGGCTATCTGCTGCTGAGTATTCCTCTTGGCGGCGATTCCTTTGCGCTTATCGTGATGCTGGCTGCACTGCTGCTCATAGGTTTTGGAACGGGACTCTTCAAGGGAAACCTGCAAGTGATGGTGGGCGACCTCTATAATGATGCCCAATATTCTGACAAACGTGATGCCGGATTCTCTATCTTCTATATGGCTATCAACATCGGTGCACTCTTTGCACCCACTGCTGCCATCAAAATCAAGGAGTATGCCGAGGTGTCACTGGGCTATTCGAGCAACGATGCCTATCACTTCTCGTTTGCGGTAGCTTGTGCTTCACTGATACTGTCGATTGCTATCTACTACCTGTTCCGTGCTACTTTCCGTCACGTAGAAGGAAATAAGGGCAGAGTCAATGCGGCAGCAGGCAGTCAGGCAGAGAAAGCTGCCGAGCCAGAACTCTCGAAGGAAGAGACCAAGCAACGCATCGTAGCATTGTGTCTTGTCTTTGCAGTGGTCATCTTCTTCTGGATGGCATTCCATCAGAACGGATTATCGCTCACCTACTTTGCCGACGAGTTTACCGCCCAGTCAGCGCAGGGGCTGCAGGCTATGTGCTTCGATGTATGGAACCTGGTGGCGGTCATCTTCATCGTCTATGCCCTGTTCTCGTTGTTCCAGTCGAAGACGGGCAAAGGTAAGGCTATTTCTGCATTTGTCATCGCTATGGCAGTGTGCTTCCTCTGCCTACAGTATGACGCAGAGGGGACGGTAAGTGTTTCTGCTCCTATCTTCCAGCAGTTCAACCCCTTCTATGTGGTGGCACTAACACCTGTTTCGATGGCAATCTTCGGCTCCTTGGCAGCCAAGGGTAAGGAACCTTCCGCTCCGCGAAAGATTGCCTACGGTATGATTGTCGCTGCTGTGGCTTATGCCCTGATGGCATTCGGCTCGATGGGGCTTCCCATGCCCACCACCGAGATAGGTGCTGATGGCAATCCCACTGCTGTCCACATGGCTGACGTGACACCCAATCTGCTCATCAGTGTCTATCTGGTGCTGACCTTTGGCGAGCTATTGCTGTCGCCTATGGGTATCTCGTTCGTGTCAAAGGTGGCACCTCCAAAATATAAAGGTATGATGATGGGAGGCTGGTTTGTGGCTACTGCCATCGGCAACCAGCTTGTCGTCGTGGGCGGACTGCTTTGGGGTGCCGTACCCCTGTGGCTCTGTTGGAGCGTATTCATGGCTGTATGCCTTGTTGCTGCTGTCTTCATGTTTGTCATGATGAAGCGTCTGGAGAAGGTCTGTTGATAATGGACTATTAAAATAATGAGAAAATGAGGGATGCTATATTTCGTTTTAGCTTGACGCTGATATGTATCTCTCATTTTCTTGTTTTCTCTTTTTCTCAATCTCTTTCGATGGTCGAACTGAATTGCGAGAACCTGTTCGACTATCGACATGACTCGCTGAAACAAGACACTGAATGGTTGCCTACATCAGTGCGTTCTTGGACTCCCGCCCGCTATTGGAGAAAACTGAATAGCATAGGACAGGTTATCCTGTCGTGCCAGCAGGAGGGGGTTCCCGACTTGGTAGCACTGGTCGAGGTGGAGAACGATAGCGTATTGTTCGACCTGACGCGCAGATCGCTATTGCGCAATGCTGGTTATGAGTTTCTTATCACACAGTCGCCCGACCTTCGTGGCATTGACGTCGCGTTGCTCTACCAGTCCTTTAGCTTCCGACCGATATGCTACGATTATCTTGAGGTAGAACCGCTGAAGGGAATGCGGCCTACACGCGACATCCTGTATGTCAAAGGCGAAATGAGGAACCTCGACACGTTGCACATTTTTGTGGTTCATGCTCCAAGCCGGTTTGGAGGTGAACGCCAGACGCGACCCTATCGACGGCAGGTGGCCGACCGGCTCATGACAGTTGTAAGAGGGCTTCCGCCAACGGCTCATATTGTTGTGGCTGGAGATTTCAACGACTATGCAGACAGCCCGGTACTTCTCTATCTGGAGCAAGAAGGATTCTGCAATGTCACCCGACAGGCAAAGGGATGGCACGGACAGGCGCTTGGCACCTATTGTTACGAAGGGCGCTGGGAAAGTATAGACCACATTCTCGTCAGCAAGACGTTGGCAGCTTCTGTGCAGTCGGTATATGTGAATGATGCTCCATTCCTGCTGGAGGTTGATCGGCATTATGGTGGTTTCAAACCGCTGCGCACCTATAATGGCCTGCGCTATCAGCGGGGCTTCAGCGACCACCTGCCTCTGGTGGTACACTTTGGTCTATAGGCTTTATATATATTAATGTACGCGTGGTAATTAGTGATTGCCTGTTAATATTGCTTTTCTGGGGGGCAAATTTGGATATTTCAGAAGATTTTCTTACCTTTGCAAACATGAAGAATAGTAATCTGACAAAACGTTTTTTTTTAGTGTGTTTACTGGTGGCTAGTCTGACAGTGCAGCTGCAGGCTCAGCCGAGTTTCAACAGTCGTCCCAAGCTGGTCGTTGGCATCGTGGTCGACCAAATGCGATGGGACTATCTGTCGCGCTATTACGACCGCTTCGGGGGGGATGGGTTCCGTAGGCTGATAGACCAAGGCTTCTCGTTCAACAACTGCTTGATTAATTACGTTCCGACAGTGACGGCAATCGGACATACGAGTGTCTATACGGGTAGCACACCAGCGTTTCATGGCATTTGTGGTAACAACTTCAGCATCGACGGACGAGCAGTCTATTGCTGCGATGATGCGAGTGTGATGCCTGTGGGTAGTGACAACAAGAAAGACGGTCAGATGTCTCCTGTCAACCTGTTGGCCACCACCATCGGTGACCAGCTGCGACTGCACACTGACTTCCGTGCTAAGGTCATTGGGGTGTCGTATAAGGACCGTGCGGCAATCCTGCCTGCAGGACACTCGGCTAATGGTGCCTATTGGCTGGACCGGAAAAATCGCTGTTTCATTACCAGTACCTATTATATGACTGAACTGCCTGAGTGGGCAAAGGTGTTTAATCACGATTTGAAGAACAACGAGGAGTTCAAGCGTTTGGGGCAGGATATCGGTTTGTCGCCTGAAGCAGGACATATCACTGTCGATATGGCCATTGCTGCCTTACGGGGTGAGAAGCTGGGGCAGGGTAGTGAGACCGACATGTTGTGTGTGAGCTTTTCTCAGACCGATGTTATCGGTCATAAGTGGAGCACACGCGGGGAACATACCGACGAGGCTTATATGGGCGTAGACCGCGATTTGGCTAAGCTCTTCCAGGTTCTCGACGAGAAGGTGGGCAAAGGTCAGTATCTGGTATTTCTTACTGCCGATCATGGAGCAGCCCACAATAGCCAGTTTATGGTAGACAATCGGCTGCATGGTGGTCAATGGCTGTCGCGTGAGGTACGTGCTGACTTGGAGAAGTATATTGCTGATAAATTGGGCAACCGGCAGCCTGTGGTAGAGGCCATCCGCGACTACCGCTTTTATCTCGACCATGCCGCCATCGCCCAGCAGGGTCTCGACCTGCAACGAGTGAAAGACCTGGCCATCGAATTCTTGCGCAAGAGTCCATACCTGTCGTTCGTTGTAGACTTCGAGAAGGCAGCCTATGCACCGATTCCTCCCGTTTTGCGTGAACGTATCTTGATGGGATATCATTATCGCCGCTCAGGTGACATCATCGTTGTGGTGGAACCTGGGTTCTATGAGTTTGGCCCTTGGTCGTCGCCAGTGGGAACCACTCATGGAGAATGGAATCCCTACGATGCTCACATACCTCTGCTGTTCTATGGGTGGCAGGTTCCGCATGGACAATCGGAAGCTGAAGTATACATCACAGATATAGCACCTACGGTCTGTTCGTTGTTACATATTCAACAACCTAATGCTTGTGTAGGGCGCGCTCTGAAATTTAATTGAGACTTGGCGAAACAATTTCTACAATAAAGTGCTGATATTATGAGATTTATTCTGTACCTTTGCAGCCGAATAATACAGAAATAGCTAAATTTAAGCGCTGAAGGTATGAACATAGGTAAGCACATTGAAGAAGTTTTGAGAAAGCAGGGCAGATCTGCGCAGTGGCTGGCTTCAGAAATTCCCTGCGAGCGAACGAATGTCTACAACATCTTTAAAAGAAAGAGTCTGGACGTGCGTCTGCTGATGAGAATCAGTATTATTCTGGAATACGATTTCTTTGCGGAACTATCGCAGGAAGCGTTTCCCAAGACTAAATGATACAGGCCGTTACCTTTGAGGTAACGGCTTTTATTTTCTTTATTTTTCCAGTTTTTATTCAAATTATTCTTCCTATATTCTTCATTATTCATTTTTTATTTGTAACTTTGCATCCGCTTAAGCGAGTACAATATTATAATATTATATTTTTATGAACTTTACTTTGTTAATTACCGTCTTGTTGACGGCTGTAACATTGGTGGCAGGAGCTTACGTTGTTGCTAAGCTCATAGGACCCCGTTCTTATAACAAAGTGAAAGGCGAACCCTACGAGTGTGGTATTCCCACTCACGGCTCGTCTTGGCTTCCTGTAAGCGTGGGATTCTATCTGTTTGCTATCTTGTTCCTGATGTTCGACGTGGAGACAGTTTTTCTGTACCCGTGGGCAGTAGTTGTAAAGGAATTCGGTGCTGCCGCATTGATGAGCATCGGATTCTTTTTGGTTGTTCTGGTGCTGGGCTTGGCTTATGCCTGGCGGAAAGGAGACTTGGAATGGAAGTAAGAAAACCGCACATCAAGAGTATTCCCTACGAGGAGTGGAATGACAACACCTCGCTGGAGAAGATTATTGACGAGCTCCATGAGGGCGGAGTCAATGTGGTGACTGGTTCGCTTGACCAGCTGATTAACTGGGGCCGTTCCAACTCGCTGTGGTCGCTTACCTTTGCTACTTCGTGCTGTGGCATCGAGTTTATGGCTTGCGGCTGCTCCCGTTACGACTTTGCACGTTTCGGTTTCGAGGTGACGCGAAACTCACCTCGCCAGGCCGACTTGATTATGTGTGCAGGAACCATAACTCACAAAATGGCACCTGCATTGAAGCGTTTGTACGATGAGATGGCTGAGCCTAAATACGTGATTGCTGTTGGTGGATGTGCCATCAGCGGTGGACCGTTCAAGTCGAGCTATCATGTGGTGAAGGGTATCGAGGAGATTGTACCGGTAGATGTGTTCATTCCCGGCTGTCCTCCACGCCCAGAGGCTATCATGTATGGCATGATGCAGTTGCAGCGTAAGGTGAAGATTGAGAAATTCTTCGGTGGTGTCAACCATAAGCAGACAGCAGCAGAGAAAGAGTTGGGCGTGTCGAATGAAGAGCTGATCTTCCGCAATAAGTTGGGCGACCACCGCCGCGAGCCTATTGTGGTGACCGATGTCCCCAAGGAGTTTACGGACGAACTGAAGAATTCAAGTGTTGAAGAATTGAAGAAGGAGGACAAGGCATGAAACTGGAATTCTTATCATTCGATTTTGACAAGTTCGCTCAGCAGATGCAGAACTTGAAAAGCCAGAAGGGTTTCGACTATCTGGTGACCATCGTGGGTGAAGACTTCGGATCCGAAGAGGGTCTGGGGTGTATCTATATCCTGGAGAATAGCCAGACCCATGAGCGTTGCTCGGTGAAGCAGCTGGCCAAGACACAGGTTTGCGGCGACGGCATCGCTTCCAATGGTGCCGGTGAGACCGACGGACAGCTTATCCCCTATATCCCCACCGTATCGCATATATGGCGTGTTGCCGACTTGTTGGAGCGTGAGGTATATGACTTCTTTGGCATTGTGTTCTTGGGACATCCCGACATGCGCCGTCTGTTCCTGAGAAGCGATTTCAAGGGCTATCCCTTCAGGAAGGACTGGAAATTCAACGATGAGTATACCCTTGAAGACGATGTAGAACCCGACTATGGTCTGGAGTATTTCCTCGACAAGGAC
>Ga0310691_10007272_pt1 | contig 11589 bp, 7 predicted proteins | sample 176DNAGHGlowgp2_FD_203887 | JGI IMG/M metagenome (GOLD analysis project Ga0310691, IMG submission 203887) | Sheep rumen microbial communities from Palmerston North, Manawatu-Wanganui, New Zealand - 1766 DNA GHGlow gp2 (v2) (version 2) | ecosystem: Host-associated > Mammals > Digestive system >... | reverse complement strand
CATAGTACTATAGAACTTCACATCTTCATATCCAAAGGTCATGTTAGCACCTTCAACATGGAATGCGCTGCCCTTATGATCAAGGATCTTGGAACTACCACCTAAGCGAACCCATACCTTTGCATTGTCGTCCACAGCAACAAAACCTTGATGCCCCCAAGTATACTTGCCACGGAAGTCAGCACCGTCACGGTTCCAAAGCGAGCCACTCTTGATATTAATACCAGAACCGTTTTCCATGACGAACTGGAAATTGCTAAACACTCCGTGATTTGCTTCCATATAGCTGCCATTCATCTGGAAGAACTGTCCATTAGACATCATTGCATCGCCTGTAACGAACAAACTACAGAAGTTGTACATCGTACCATTCCATGCTGCGGTTTTAAAACTGCCAGTGGTATATTTATCTTTATTTATCCACCAGATCTGTTTATTACCTTGAGTCAGTTCTGTCTCACCACTTACTGTAAAGGTACCTTCATTATAGAAACTGGCATCAGAATTCAACTGGTGCTTTCCTGTGAGTTCAACAGTTCCAAAGTTGTAGAAGAAAGAAGGATCTCCATCGGCAGGTGCACTTGTTATGTTTGTACCATAAACATTACCTTCATTGTAGAAAATAGAACCATTGCTAAGTTTAAAGTTGCTTGCCAAGTTCACTGTACCTCGGTTATAAATGGCATTTTTCTTTTCGCCCCCTTGTGGATTCCTTTCTAACTTTTCGACATTGTAGTTGAGCGTAGCGCCATCTGCAACGTAGATAACAGTATTGTAGTTAGCTGTTTTACTTAAAGTCAGAGTAGAATTCTTCAAAACATAGAATGTTGCGTCATACATATATGCTTCGTTATGCATGGAGACATTTCCCTTAATATAAAAGGTGTGGTGTCCTTCATAAAAATTAATTTTAGGGAAATTTTCTGTAACTATCCATTCTGTGTCAGTCTTCCGATCAAGATTTTCAATTGTAGATAGATTTACATATTTACTCTCATCTACAGATTCAATGTAATAATCCTTTGTATCCTCAAAGGTAAACGGATCACCTGAGATTATTGCATTTGCACGTGTGCTGGCTTTTTTAACACCACCATACTTTGCAAGACCCCAGTCCTGATTTGCTCCGGGCTGGCCAAAGGCATTCTCAAAAGCTTTCTGATAAGAATCAAGAATCTTTTGCTCACTAGTCTGCTGCTTTGCTTGTTCTGCAGCATTCTGGTCAAAAAGCTCATTGTTCTTTGAGCAACTGGTGAAAGCAACGCATAAGGCGATGGCTGCTATACCTCCCATCAAATACTTCTTCATAATTTGATAATTTTAATTGTTAATATTGGTTATATAAATTGTAAATCTTACTTATGAGTTCATGAATTGATGTGCAAAGATAAGTAAAATATTGATAGGTGACAACTTTTTGATAGTTAAAAATGATTAAATGCCATTTAATTGTTTCCTGAAAGGCTGATTTCGTCGTCAAGATTTCAAAGATTGTAATATCTGTGGGAAAAGAAAGGGGCATCTGCTCACGCGGACACCCCTCCCACAATGCAATGAATCGTATGACTATTTCTATTTTTGCCTTATTTTTATAATACTACAATTTTTGTCAGTGTGAAGCTGCCAGAAACCTGAATACCTTGAGAAAGTTGGCTAGCTACCTCAGCGCTAGGAATTGTAACATCGACAAATCCTGCTTCCATCGAGCCTGATACAAGTTTTGTAGTGCTGCCAGATCCGCAGACAATGTTAATGTTGTTACCTGAGCCAAAGAAACGTAGCGTCTGACCTGACTGGAATGTAAAGTTATACAAGGTAATTGCGCTGCCATCTTTTGAGACATCGCCCTTCCAGACTACCCAGACATCCGAGTTCTCTGCATCGCCACTTTGCGTAACTTCCTCTGGACTCTCTGTTGTCTTGCCGTCTTTCTGTATGCTCGACTCTGGTGCTTGCGTGTAAAGGTTCTCGCTAACCTTAGTTCCTTTATAGAACAGGTTATTGGGTGAACTTACATAGCTGCTGAAGTCTGAGTAAGCCTTCTGGATGTTGACACGCTCAATAGGCCACTGAGTTCCTACTGGCAGACAGAGCTTATATGGTGCTGAACTGACGCTGTATTTGTTTCCATCTTCGCCAGTTCGCTCTTCTAGGTTTCTGTTCTCTAGCGCAACCATTTGCTTTCCACCATAGTGAACCTCAATGGGGATGGTATTGATGCCGATATTGTTTGGATCAACCTCGTTGTAGCTGAGTGTATAAGAGAAGTCAACAGCCTGCATGACGTTGGTGGGCGTATTCCACTGGCCAGAAAGCGTTGAGACGCAGTTCGGCGTCCATGTGTTCACCATGAAAGCTTGACCCACACCAAACTTGTTGTGTACATCTATCCCGTTGATCTTCTCCTCGATGGTACCGCCAGTAGCGAGCAGGCTGATGTCGTACTGATACCTATAGTTGTAGGGAGCGGAATTAGACGTAATGTTGTTGATTGTTGTTGCATCCTGATCGTAAATCTCCCATACGCGGGCGTCGAACACAATGTCGTTGTAGTCGATGTCTTCTGTTACCTTCATGTTGGCGGTAGCAATATCCTCGCAGAACACACGACCCTGATCTTTAATCCTCTTGTGGGTGTATGTCTTCTTGGTCTTGCTCTCCTGATAAGCATTGGGATTGCCTCCTCCCCATGTTGCCCCACAGCCATTTGTTTTCGGAGTTGCAGTGAACTGAGCAAAATCTTCTGCCTTAACCTCAGTAGTACCACTACGGAATTCGCTATAAGGTGTGTAATATGGGTCTAATGGCTCCAGATTTTCAACACCATCTCTAATAGCATATGTGATATTTCCATCGAGAACGAAAACATATTTATGCTTCTCAACTTGTGCCTTACCTTCTATTCGTACATATGCTTTTGTACCAGTAGCAAAGAATCCCTGTTCTGTGTTATCTGCGTTACTCTCAAATTTAACATTGCCCTTTGCATTGAAACCAGCATTGTTGCCCATGTTAATTCTGAAATTCTCTTTGCCTAAGTTGGCAGATCCAACCTCGGTGTAACTATTGTCCATCAAATTGAATGCGCCTGTGTACATATTTGCATGACCTGTTACAATCAGGTTACAATAGTTATAGAATGTTGTGTTCTTGGCACTGAAAGTCATAGTACGTGTAGTATAATGTCCAGCGTTAACCCAATAGATATTTGCCTGCGTCACATTGGTCTCACCCGTGATATTCACTTGACCGTCGTTATAGAAGTTGCCAGTACTATTAAGGGTCATTGATGGAGCTGTTAATACTGCATCATCGCCAAAGTTTATGAAGAAAGAATTCTCGGCATCAGCAGGCGAATAGGTTAAAGGACCAGTGATAGTAGCCGTACCTTCGTTATAGAACCTTGCTTTATTACCCATGTCATATTTGGTGCTGTTTGTAGCATAGAATGTACCTTTATTATAGAGCTCAATTGCGCCATACAAATCAGTTCTTGCAGCAATGTGATTTCTGGTGTCTGTTAATGTAGCCCCTTCTGCAACTGTAATAACAACATTTGCCATTTCACCAACGGAGCTGTCAAGCTTTACATTACCTTTAAGAATATAAAGATTGTGCATAGCCGAGCCATTATGCTTAATGAGAACTTCGTCATTTCCATCAACGGAAACGTATACGTTATATGGTTGAGGAACACCCCACCGATCGAGTTCTGCATCATAACCGGTATTCTGCCATCCACCACCGATTGTGTATGTACCAGCAGATCTGATCACATAATTATGTCCTGCACCCTTACCGGTATAATAGTTATAATCACCATTTGTTGGAAGGTTATCTGCATCTGTAGGAATTCCTGTAGGGAAATGAGAATTTACATCAGCTGCAGATGGGAATTTGTTGTATGCATCACCATTAACAGTGATGGTACGAGTGTTAGCTCGGGTGAGCATGGGGTCCTCTGTTAAGTCATTGGCCTCTTCGGAAACGCCAACAGTAGCGAAACCCCAGTTGTGGTTGGGGGCGATAGGACCATATAGCTCTGTGAACATTTCGTCGAAAGACTTAGTCATCTGGTCCACAGTTGCGGGCGCTCCAACGTCGTCATGGGTGCAACTGGCTAAGAAACCTCCCACAATGAGGGCCATTGCGCCATTAATCAAATACTTTTTCATTGCAAAACTAATTTTAATAGTGTTACGTAACTTAATTGATCAATCGATTTGGGTGCAAATTTAAGCAAAATTTCGCGAACTTGTATCAATAAACATGTTAAAATCTGTAAAACTGTGCGTTTTGTGACATAGGTATGAGGGAATTTTTGTAATTTTGGCGCAAAATAAAACTGTGTTGTTATGAAACAGATAATGTGGAAGGCAATGGCTGCCTGTTGTGCCATGATTGTGGGGGCTTCGTGTAGCAGGAACGTTTACGATGTCAGTGAGGCCCAGAAAATCTATGATTATTCGAACCCCGTGGATACAATCGAAAAGAACCACCCCTGGATGCTGATGGCATCGAAGGTGCTGATGGTGACGCCGCCGGAAGACGGTACGGCGAAACGTATCGTGGTGTTGACAGAGAACCCACGCGAGAAAGGCGATGCTGAGATTGTGGGAGAGGCTTTCGTCTCTTCTGGCAGCCAGACGATGGTGAACATCACCTATCCGAGTACTGCCACATCTCTCTATGCCGCTGCCGTCGATGCCGACAAGAATTACACGATAAGCAAGTTTAGTGTCACAGGCTCGTCGGTGGTTGGCTTCACGGATGCCATTGTCACCAAGGAGCCTATTGCCTATACGCCTCAGCCCAAGAAGTTTACCTACTGCTTTGAGGAGGAGTTCCCATTGGCAGGCGACTTCGACTATAATGACGTCGTGCTGCGGGTCTCGCAGGAGCGTACTGGCGAGAAGGAAATGCGCTATCATGTGCAACTGGCTGCCGTCGGCGCCAGCAAGCAGGTGGCTGCCGCCATCCGTCTGGTGGGTACTAAGTACAGCAGCATCGAGAGTGTGAAGACTGTCGATGACAAGTCGTTCAACGTGAGCAGTAGCGGCGAGATGTTCCCAGAGCAGATGAGAATTGTGCAGAGTGAGACGGAAGTCCTGTTGCAAGCCAAGAACAGCGATGCCGTGCTGAACCTGTTCATGGATGCCCACTGGGCTACGGGCGACGCCATGACTACGGACTACGGCATGATGCAGCGTAAGAAATATAATGTGACGAAAGGAACGGATGCGACCAATCAGATGATGGTGCCTCGTGAGATCACCTATATCGTGACCTTCAAGGATGCCGCTACGGCTGACGCTCTCTCGATGGGACAGCTCGACCCCTTCATCTATGCGGAGTTCAACGGTGCCAAGTTCGAGACCCACACCTATACCTATCGCACCGTGGAGGCACTCAACCCCTATCCGCCTTCAGAACTTAAGACCCTGCCCTGGGCGCTGGCCATTCCTTATGGCTCGTTCCGCTGGCCTATTGACGGGGTGAATATCGGATTCATCATGAAGGAGTCAACCTTCGGCGCATACGGTACGAAAGGGCATGCTTTCGGTGAGTGGACGATGGACCACACGAAAGCACTCGACTGGTATCAGTATCCGACGGAAAACCAGGTGTACTAGTAAGTAATGACTTTTGAGCTGGCGTTCAGCCTGTCGTACCAGTCAATATACGACTGGACGTTGGAGGCCCACGTGCTGAACTGCGGGTAGGCAACGCCTATGTTGACGTCTTCCTTGGCCCAGAACCACTTGCCCTGCTTGTCGCCGTTGACGACAAGATAGAGCGGTGCCTCTGTATTCCCGGCATTCTCAGTATTCTCAGCGCTTTCTGTATTCTTTGCCGATGGCTTGTGGATCGTGGTGTTGCCGTCTTTATCCTCAAGCATGATGGTAAACGGCAGCTGGTCGATCTTCGTGGTGGCATCGACACTGATGCGCTCCAGGCCTCGGAAGCTGCGTGAGATGCTGGTCGTGTTGACAGTGGCGTTAGCGACACCTCCGGCAGCCATGTGTACCTCGTTGCCGATGGGGTTGCCGTCGTAGAGCATGAGGGTCTTCGTGGTGTTACCGACAGCCATTACTTGTATCAGAGTGGTATAGCCGTTGCCTTCGTCAGCTGGTGTGTTGACGAAGAGCACCACGTCGTTGTAGTCAAAATCGCGCAGTGAGCTCTCAGGAACCTCGAAGGCATAGAAGACGCCGCCGCTCTCTGGGATGCTGCTGGTGCCTTTGGAGAAATGGGCATAGTCGTAGCTGGCAGAGGTGCTGTAGGTGCAGGTCTGGCTGCTGGCATCGATGCCGCTGGCGCCTGTGGGGAGCCCGCTTTTCCATACGAGGTTGTATTTCTTGTTTGAGGTGTCCCACGCGTAGTTTTCGGTATTGAGCATCTTACCCTCGTAGCCGTTCACCCAGTAGTAGAGCATACGCAGGTTCTGGTAGACGGAGAACGCTGGCTGCAGGGCGCCGATGCCGATACCCTTGATGGCACCGGCCCAGGCGTTGATGGCATTGGCGCTGAAGACGGTGGGGAAGTCGCTGGGCAGCACCAGCTCGACGTGGTCAAGCAGGTAGGTACCCTTTACGCCGTCGGTGGTCGTACACGACGTGCAGTTCTTCATCTTGAAGACGGCATCGGCAGTGAAGGCATCGCCAGAGGGCCCCCATACGCCGAAGTTGTCGATGGAGAGGTCGCCCAGGCAGTTCACGTAGGCGGCATTGCCCAGATAGAGCACGCAGCTGCCTTCGCTGTTGCCCTTGAGGGCGAGCGAGGCGCACTCGATGTAACTGCCGTCGTCGCTCTTCATGCTTTTGTTGAGCGTCAGCTGGCCACTGGTCTTCAGGTAGCCGGCATTCTCGATGTTCAGCTGTTCGCTGGCAACGTCCTTCAGGGCGATGGTGGCGTTCGGACCGTTGACGAGCAGGCTATTGTCTGCCGTCTCCTCACCGCCGGCGATGGAGGATGTGGGGTTCTCGGGATTGCCAATGGTGCCTGCATTATAGAGTGTACCGCCGTTGATCTGGATGGTCTTGGCAGTGATGCTGCCGGCATTGTAGCAGAAGGTGCCCTCGGAAGTGACGAACTCTACGGTGCCCTCACCCATGATCTTACCGCCAGGCAGTACGTAGATGAGGCCGTTGGCTTCCTCGCCGGATGCAGCTGTGCTCAACGTGAAGCGCTGGGGTACGATCAGTGTACCGCCATCGCCGACGACAACCACGTTGCCATAGGCCACCTGCTGGTTGAAGCTCAGCTCCCAGACGCTGGTGACGTAAACGGACTTGTTTGGCTTTATGCCCAGGCTGGGCACGAAACCGGCATAGGGCGTGCTTATCTTGATGCGCAGTTGCTCGTCGCCAACCTCCTGATTGTCCAGTGTCGATGCTTCCACAAGGGTTCCTGTGGTATAGGCGCTCAGGTCGGGTTGTGCTGGAAAGTCCACGCTCCAGGCATTGCCTTTAGACGAAGGGAGCGACTCCGACAGGGAAGGACTCTTGCCCTCGAAGCTGACTTCGGTGCCTGTGGCCTTCGCCTGGAAGGGCTGGCACATCGCATGACCGTCGCTGTCGTAGCAGGCTGCATAGAGCAGACCGCAGTTTGCCGGCTTTGCAACGCTGATGGTCTTCGATTCGCCAGACTTTACGAGCGCCATGCCGATGAAGGCGGCGTCTGACGTCAGCAGGGGTGGGGCTTGCAGGATATAGACACGGTAGGTCTGATCATTGTCGAAATCGACATTGATCTTCACCTGTATATTGCCTACAGTATTCCAGTCCTGGGTCGGGTCGATATCCTTACCGCCCATCACTAGCGCATTGAAATTCTGCGTGAATTCTTGTGTCTTGGCATTTCCGTCAATCTTGGTACAACTGGCAGCCGTTAAACAAAGGGCAACAGCAGCCACGCATTTTATCCAGCAGTTTTTTTTCATCATAAAATGGTTGGCTTAAAGATGTGGTGGACCAGCCTGGGCTTGAACCAGGGACCTCCAGATTATGAGTCTGTTGCTCTAACCAACTGAGCTACAAGTCCGTGATTTGGGATGCAAAGTTACATGAAAAACCTTAAATATCCAAATTTTTTGAGGGAAAACAATGAAAAATGTGTGTTTCGATGGAATTTTCGGATAATTTTGAGTACCTTTGTCGGCTCATGAAGACCATTTATTTGAAAAAGCGTCCGGAGGAAGTTCCTGACAGTGTGGCAACCATCGGTGTGTTCGACGGGGTGCATCTGGGTCATCAGCTGGTTATCGGCAAGGTGCTGGAGCAGGCCCGTCAACGAGGGCTTGCCTCTACGGTCATCACCTTCGACCGCCAACCGCGTCAGGTGCTCGACCCGTCATTTCGTCCGCAGTTGCTGACGACACTTGAGGAAAAGGCGGAGATTATCGCCTCGCTGGGTGTCAGCCAGCTGGTGGTGCTACCCTTTACCCGGGAGATGGCTTCGCTTTCGGCGTGGGACTTCATGCAACAGGTTCTCACTGACCAGCTCCATGTGAAGGTGCTCTTCACGGGCTATGACAATCGTTTCGGTCACGACCGCACGGAGGGCTTCGACGACTATGTGCGCTACGGCGGGCAGTTGGGGATGCAGGTGTTGCGAGGTGATGTGGAGCTGATGGATGGTGGCAGTCAGGCGGTCAGTTCGTCGGTCATCCGGAGATTGCTGGCAGAGGACGGGCGCGTGGACCTGATGCCCCGTTATCTGACGCGGCGCTATGCCCTGAAAGGACGGGTGATGGCGGGTGAACATATCGGTCATCGGTTGGGTTATCCTACGGCGAACCTTGAACTGGAGGATGCTGGTAAGTTGATACCTGCTGCCGGTGTCTATGCCGTATGGGTAGTGCTGGAAGGAGAGCAGTCGCCCAGGGCAGCGATGATGAATATCGGCATGCGCCCCACGTTTGACGGCCATCGTCAGACGCTGGAGGTGAATATCCTCGGCTTCGACGGTAATCTCTATGGACAGACGGTGCAGGTCGCTTTCGTGGAACGCCTGCGTGACGAACGGAAGTTTGATTCGCCCGAAGCCTTGAAAGCACAGCTGGAACAGGATCGGGTGAGGGTTAACGAACTATTGAGACTTAATAATAAATAAAGGTAAATATGAAGAATGCAATCATTTATACAATCATCTTTGCGGCCATTCAGATGGTGGCGAGTTTTGGTGTGCAGGCTGTCTGGATGCTGCTATATGGCAACACTAACTTGGGAGCGACAGGACTGATTGTCACAATGGCGGTGTTCAGTGCCGTGACACTGGTGTTGTTCCTCTGGACACGATGGGCAGAGGTGTCGCGGCATTGGGTGAGGACGCGTCCTTGGTTTGTGCTCTTCTGGTGTGTGATAGCTGCCTTGGGGGCACTTATCCCCTCAACGTGGCTGCAGGAGCAGATGCCGGCGTTGCCGAATATCGCAGAACAGGAGTTTGACCTTATCCTGAAAGACAGGATGGGCTATCTGGTGGTGGGACTGCTCGCCCCACTCGTGGAGGAACTGGTCTTCCGAGGGGCTATCCTCAGGTCGTTGCTCCGCTGGAAACAGAACCCTTGGGTAGGTATCGCTATCTCAGCACTGCTCTTCGCACTTATCCACATGAATCCTGCCCAGATGCCGCATGCCTTCCTGATCGGTCTGCTGTTGGGATGGATGTACTATCGCACGGACAGCATTGTGCCTGGCGTCGTCTATCACTGGGTGAACAATACGGTGGCCTATGTGCTATACAACTTCTATCCCGATCCTGACCTGACGTTGCTTGACCTGTTTGGCAGTCAACGCACGGTGATGATGGCACTCGGCTTTTCGCTCTGTTTGTTCCTGCCCGCACTGTTCCAGTTGAATCTGCGGCTGAAGAAATAAATGTACTATACAGAAATGAAGTGGGCTGCCCGATATCTCGTGGCAGCCCTTTCCTTCCAAGTTAGTATAATTTTAATTTGAGAGAATTGGAAACTTCACAGCTTCCGCTTGTGTTTAAAAACTTTGATTATTATAAAGAAAGCATAGAAAATAGTCTATTCAATGTAGGTGGCATTGTCCGCTGGTGCCTCCTTGATGCTGTTGAGGCTGTCGGTGACGTTTTCTGCCTGAATGGTGTTCAGCACATTCACCGAATCGCCTTTCTCCTTGTGGAACTTCATGTAGGCATCCTTCGGATCATCCCATCCCCATTCCCAGGGCGCCTGGGCGGCATTGCCCAGCGTGAGCACGATGGCCACGATGGCTGCAGCCCTGAAGAGCGGCATCAGGCGAGTCTTCAGCGTGACGACGTTGGCTTTCGGAGCCTCGCCAATCTGCTCGAGGATACGGGCATCGAAGTCCTCGCCGAGCGGCTCCTCTTTCTGGAGCTCGGTTGCGAACAGCGCCTGATACTGGCGCAGCGACTCCGGGATGTCGGGCTGGCTGAAGAAAGCACGCAGGATGGCTTCCTCCTGGAGTGTGGTCTCACACTGCCAGTAGCGCTCAATGAGTTGTTCGATGTATTTATAATCCATATTTCTCTGTTTCGATAAATCGTTGTTTAATAGCCTGGCGGGCACGGAAGATATTCACCTTTACCTGTTCCTCGCTGATGGCCATGATGTCTGCTATCTCCTTGTAGCTCTTGCCTTCAAAGTCGCGCAACTGCATGACGCTTCGCTGTTTCTCTGGCAGTTCACTGATGAGGTGGCGTACTAGTGCAACACGGTCTTGCTGTACAGCCTGTTCCTCTGGATTGGATGCGTAGCTGAGGTCAGGTGCGTCGTGCTCTTCTTCGCTGAGGCTCTGACTGTGGTTTGCCATCTTTTTCATCTTGTCGAGTGACAGATTCCGGCAGATTGTCAGACAGAAAGCTTCTATTGAGTCGATGTCGTCCCACTGGTCACGCCTGTTCCAGACCTTGATCATTGTCTCCTGAACGATGTCCTCTGCTTCCGCAGGGTTGAGGGTGATGCGAAGGGCGAGCCGGTAGAGTTCGTTCTTCAGCGGTAATATATCGTTTCGGAAACTGATCTTTTTCATCCTCTCTAATAGTAATGACGATTGTGAAATGGAAAAGTTACAATAAAAGGCGAATTTTTTTTGTTTATAGTTAAAAGTTTATGGTTTATAGATGATTACTTCTATAGGCGACAGGAGGACATGCACGGTATTTATCTATACCCATAAACTATAAACTGTAAACTATAAACTGTAAACTATAAACTATAAACCATAAACTGTAAACTATAAACTAATCACAGTACCATGTTGTCCGTCGATGGCAGTAGCGAGGGTGATGATTACGCGGGAGACACCAGCGTCGATGGCGGCAAGGGCATTCTCGATCTTGGGCAGCATGCCGCCGCTGATGGTGCCGTCAGCCTTATATTTAATAAAGTCCGCGCGCGTGATAGTGGGGATGACACTCTCGTCGTCGTCGGGATTGCTGAGCACGCCCTTCTTCTCAAATGAGAAGATTAGCGTCACGTCGTAGTAGGGCGCCAGTGCCTTGGCAGTCTCTGAGGCGATGGTGTCGGCATTGGTGTTGAGGATGTTGCCCTTGCCATCGTGGGTCAGCGGGGCCATCACGGGAGTGATGCCTGCCTCG
>Ga0310691_10007271_pt1 | contig 11590 bp, 13 predicted proteins | sample 176DNAGHGlowgp2_FD_203887 | JGI IMG/M metagenome (GOLD analysis project Ga0310691, IMG submission 203887) | Sheep rumen microbial communities from Palmerston North, Manawatu-Wanganui, New Zealand - 1766 DNA GHGlow gp2 (v2) (version 2) | ecosystem: Host-associated > Mammals > Digestive system >... | reverse complement strand
TATATGTCTTTGTTCTTTACTAAATTTTATTTCTAGGAATGTTTTTATCATTTCTTTTAATTCAGTAATGTCTTTTACATAAGAAACAGCTATTACATTACTATCATTGTCTATTCTAGTAAGTGCCGCTTCTTCAACATTATCTACCTTAGCACATCTAACACCTTTAACTTTATTACAAGCTATACTCATTCCTATACCAGTTCTACAAATAAGAATTCCTCTATCTACTTCTTTTTTTGCTACTGCTTCTCCTACTTTAAAAGCATAAATCGGATAATCTACTGGTTCATCTGAATCAGAACCAAAATTAACTACTTCATAACCTAAATCTTTTAAAAATTCAACTAGTTCAACCTTTACTTTATATCCTCTATGGTCATTACCAATTCCAATTTTCATTTCATCACCACTTTAATTATATCATTATAAGATAATAAAAACAACTTAGATTAAGCTGTTTTTTTTGAGTCTTTGTTAAATCCATATTTTTTATTGAACATTTCAACACGACCTGTTTTTGAAACTTTACCTTGTTCTCCAGTATAGAAAGGATGACATTTATTACAAGTTTCAAGATGTAACTCTGCTACGTTTGATCTTACTGTAAAAGTATTACCACATGCACATGTTACTTTTGTTTCCATATATTCTGGATGAATTCCTTTTTTCATTTTTTAATCTCCTTCCGCCATGACATAAAATGTCATAGTAATTTCTTTGCTTTTATATTATAGCAATGTTTTCTTATGTATGCAAGTGTTTTTTAATTATCTTTACCAAATAATTTTAATAAATATAAGAATATGTTAATAAAGTCTAAATATAATTGTAAAGCTCCATATATAGCTAAATTTTCTTCATTCATATAGTCAGATTCAGCTAGTTGTTTTACATTTTGTACATCAAATGCTATATAAATTATAAATACTATTAAAGCAACTATGCTTGCAAACATTTCTAATCCAGTACTTCCAACAAATATATTTATTATTGAAATTATTATTATTCCTATTAAAGCCATAAATAAATATGTACTAATTTTTGTTAAATCCATATTTATTACTGACCCTAAGAATGAAAATATAAACATTATAAGCGCTGTTACTAAGAATATAGCCATAATTGATGAAATATTATAAAGTAAGAATATTGATGAAAATGTTAAACCTGTTACAATAGAATATATTATAAAAACTATCTTAGCTGTTGTAGAATTCATTTTTGTAATTCTTGCTGATAAAAAGATTACTAAACCTATTTCAATAATAGCTAATATAATAGGAGTATAATTTGAAAATATAGCAAATAAAGCTGATGGATTATTCGCAACAATACTTCCTGTTATAAATGTAATAGCAAGTCCTACACTCATCCATAAATATACTTTTGACATTATTTTTGAACTCATTTTTTATTCACCTCATTATAATTATATCAATTTATGTTTATAAATTCAATTTTATATTTTTTTAATATGTCAATTAATCTATCATTTAAATATTTTATGTATTTATCATCAGAATTATCAGGGTTGATAAAATATATTTTTTCTTTTGTATATATTCTTATTATTGAAAATAATTTATCTAAATCTATTATCATTTGATCTATATAATTATAATTTAAATTATTCATTTTATATTTTAATTCATTATTAGAAATGTTTATTACTAGTCTATCTGCTTTAATTAAATGTGTTTGTATATCATTATTATTATCTAAAATATCATTTATAATATCTGTAATTCTATAATCATTTTTATTTATATTTATTATTTTTTCTATTTTTTTATTTTTGAGTATTTTATTTTTAAAGATAGTCTCTTCACCAATAGAAACATAATATATTTTATTATCTATTTTTTTATAATTTATTAAAATTATAAATAATATAGTTATTAAAAAAAATAATATCATTTTAATTTTCATTTTATCACCTAAAAAAAGTAGTTATAAACTACTTTATTATATGTCTTCTAATGTTATTTTAGCACCTACATCAGTTAACTTACCTATTATATTTTCATATCCTCTTAATACATGTTTAATTTCAGTAATAGTTGTTTCTCCTTCTGCTATTAAAGCAGCTAACACTAGACATGCTCCTGCCCTTAAGTCAGTTGCTTCTACTAAATTACCATGTAATTGTGTTTTACCATTAATATGTAATACTCTATTATCTATATCTATATTAGCTCCCATTAAATTTAAATAAGGAACATTTTGAAATCTATTTTCATATATTGTTTCTTCTAATCTAGACATTCCATTACATTGTGTTAATAACGTAGTCATTGGTTGTTGTAAATCAGTTGGAAATCCTGGATATCCAGTTGTTGTTATGGAAATAGGTTTTAGATTATCACATTTAGAAACTGTTATATAATCATCACCAATATCCATTTTTACTCCCATACTTTGTAATTTATATGTTAATGCAGATATATGTTCTGGAATCATATTTTTTATTGTTAAATTATCTCCAGCTAGTGCTCCTGCTATTAAATATGTTCCTGCTTCAATTCTATCAGGAATTACTTCAGTAAAACAACTTCCTAAATAATCTACTCCTACTATATGTATTTCACTAGTTCCTGCTCCAGTTATTTTAGCTCCCATTTGATTTAAAAATGTTGCTACACTTACTATTTCAGGTTCTTTAGCAGCATTTTTTAAAATTGTTTCTCCTTCTGCTTTTACTGACGCAAGTAAAGTATTAATTGTAGCTCCTACACTTGGCATATCTAATTGTATTTTTGTTCCAATTAATCTATCTGCACTAATTGAAAACTTATTTCCTTCTTCTTTTACAGTAGCGCCTAATGCTCTAAATGTTTTAAGAGTTTGATCAATAGGTCTTGCACCTATAGAACAACCACCTGGAAAATACATTTCTACTTTTTTATATTTACCAAGAAGAGCAGACATGAAATAATATGATGCTCTCAATTTTTTTGATATTGATTCAGGAATTTCTTTATTTTTAATTTTACTTGAATCAATAATCATTAATGAGTCTTCTCTTTTTACACTAGCTCCTAAATAAACTAATATTTCGTTTAAAGCATCAATATCAGATATATTAGGAACGTTATCTAATCTTACTATATCATCAGATAATAATGATGCTGGTATTAATGCTACTGCACTATTTTTAGCACCACTAATATTAATTTCTCCACTTAGTAAGTGTCCGCCTTCAATTCTTATTTGTTTCATAAATTCCTCCTGATTAATAATTATAATGTCTTCTTTTTCTCCATTATAATTATATATTTTTTTTTTAAATATGTAAATAAAAACCCTTTATATATTTTATTAAAGGGTTTATTAATTATTCTAAAAATATCTATCTATTATTTCTTTTATATAAAATTTATATTTATTATCTTCAATATTTTCATCTGTTTCCATTAAACATAATGGTGGAAATAAAACACACCACCAATTCTTTCCTTTTCCACTACCAATTTTTATTACTATTGAATCATAGTATCCTTCTTTATAAATTACTCCTTTATATCTTTTTTCTGGAAAAAAATTCTTTCCATACATTAACTTATAATCATTTGTATATTTTTTTATTTCATTATTTATATTAGTAATATTTTCTTTAATTATTTTATCCGCTTCTTTTACACTTGTAGTATTTTTTAATAATTCTTGTACATATTTTTCTATATTTATTGATAATTTTATTTTTTCTTCTTGATCTATCTTAGAATTAGAATTAGCAATTACTCTTATTCTTATTGATTTACTTGGTATATTAACAGATTTAACCTTATTCATATTAACAAAAATTAACATTATGGGTAATAAAATAATTATTTTTTTCATAAAAAATGCCTCCTATTTAATAGTGGCATTTATTTTTATTTTTATTCATTAACTTAATAATAGTGTTAAAACAGTAGCTATTACTCCTCCAGCAAATCCTGTTAGTGCGAATAATAAAAATGCACTTACATAACCAGATTTTAATGGTTTTTGTTTTTTGTTTTTAACTAGTGCTTTTGGTGGAGCAACGAATGTTATTACTTCTGGTTCTTCTTTTTCTACTGGTTTATCTATTGTTTCTGGTGTAATAATTTCTTGTGTATAGTCAAGTAAATCTGGATCATTTGTCCTAATTTCATTTTTTTCTTCATCATATATTACTTCAATTAAATTACCATTTTCATTTACATAATTAAGTGTATTTAAATCTAATTGTTTAACATGAAGAATTTTTGCATTATTTATTAAATAATTTAATTTTTTTCTTTCTATTGGCGACATAGCTCCAGTAATATTAGTGTAATTTTTTATTTCTTCTATACTAATCATTTTATCAGCTGCATTTTCTTCTGGTTCTTCCTTTTTAAAATAATTATTTACAGCATCAATTCTTTCTTGTTTTGAAAGATTTGTTAATGATTTAATAAATTTATCTAATTCAGAATTAGTTTTTCTTAATATTGTTATAGTATTAAGTACATTCCTTTCTGTATCAGTATAAATCATTGTATTACCTTTTTTATAATTATTCCATGCATTTACGTATATTAATAAATTTTCTCTATTCATAATATCACCAATATAATTATATCAAAAAAAGACTTTTTTTGAAAGTCTTTATTTATGATAAGTTTCATTATTTAATATTTTAAATGATCTATATATTTGTTCTAATAACATTATTCTAAATAATTGATGAGGAAATGTCATTTTTGAGAATGATAATTTATAATTACTTTTATTTTTTATATCCTCATGTAATCCATTTGAACCACCTATTATAAAAGTTATATTAGGATAATTAATTAATATATTATCTATTTTATTTGATAATTCTATACTATCTATTTCATTACCTTCTATTTCTAATGTAATTATATAATCTTTTTCATTTAATTTATTTAAAATCAAATCTCTTTCTTTTTTTAAAGTACTATCATTTGAAATATCATCTAACTCTATTACTTCTAATTTTGTATATTTAGATATTCTTTTTTTATACTCTTCTATCGCATCTTTAAAAAATTTTTCTTTTATTTTTCCAATACATATTATTTTTATCATACTTCTATCAATCCCGTTTGTTTATTTTGTTCAGATATAATTATATTATCGAATGTAATATTATTTTCTTTTAATCTATTTTTTAATGTTGTAAGAGCAACTTCTGGATCATTATTTTCTTGACTTAAATGTATAAGTATTATTGTTTTTGTTTTTTCTCCCATATAATCAACTAAATATTTCGAACACATTTCATTAGATAAATGCCCTTTATCACTTAATATTCTTTGTTTTAAATAGTATGGATATCTTCCATTTTGTAGTAATTTTATATCATGATTACTTTCCATTACATATAAATTAATATTAGATAATTTATCTTTATACTTTCTATTTAAATAGCCTGTATCTGTTATATATGAAATTCTTTTATCGTTTGATTTAAAAATATAACCTTTTGAATCTGGAGCATCATGTGATGTATTTATAGTTTCAATATCCAAATCTTTTATTGAAAAATCGTTTTCTATTAATTCATAGTTATCTAAAATAAATAACTTATTAATTTCTTCAAGCATTCTTTTAGTTAAATATACTTTTGTTTTATATTTTTTTACAAATACTCTTAATCCATTTATATGATCTGAATGTGTATGTGTTAATATTATCCCATCTATATTTTTAGGGTCTATATTAATATTTTTTAATTCCCTTTCAACATATATAGAATTCATTCCTAAATCTACTAATACTTTTGTTTCAGCTGTTTCTATATAAGAAACATTTCCTTTTGATCCAGATGCTAATACTGAAATTTTCATTCTTGTGGTGCTTCCTTATTAATATAATTTACAAATGTTGAAGTATTTCTTTTGAATATTAAATCAATTGTTGCAGTTGGCCCATTACGGTGTTTTCTTATTATAAATTCACTCTTTGATGTATTTTCATCTATAGCTGCTTCCTTATTATAATAATCATCTCTATACAAGAATGCTACTATATCGGCATCTTGTTCTATTGATCCTGATTCTCTTAAATCACTTAATATTGGTCTTTTATCATCTCTTGAATCAACTGTACGAGATAATTGAGCTAATGCTATAATTGGTATTTGTAATTCCATAGCAAGTGTTTTTAATGATCTAGAAATTTCAGATATTTCTTGTTGTCTATTACCAGCATATTTTGATTCAATACTTATTAATTGTAGGTAGTCTATTACGATTAATCCTAAATCTCCTTCAGAAGCAAGTCTTCTTGCTTTTGCACGAATCTCTCCAATTGTTATACCTGGAGTATCATCTATAAATATATTTGTATCGGCTAAACGTGATATTGCTTCATTTACTCTTTTCCAATCATTATGTTCTAGTCTACCTCTTAATAATTTACCACCTTCTATTTGACCTGTAGATGATAACATACGCATTGCTAATTGTTCTGCACCCATTTCTAGGTTAAATATTGCAACCTTCTTACCTGAATTCATAGCAACATTAGTAGCTAAGTTTAGAGCAAATGCTGTTTTTCCCATAGCAGGACGAGCTGCTATTATTATTAATTGACTTTCATGTAGACCACTTGTTATTTTATCTAAATCATAAAAACCAGTGGATAAACCTGTAATATCTCCTTTTGTTTGTGATAGTTTTTCTAGATTAGCTTGTGTTTTAAATAAAACTTCTTGAATATTTCTAAACTCAGAACCTGATCTATTTCTAGACAAATTCATCATGTTCTTTTCTGATTTATCTAATAATTCATTTAAAGAATCTTGCCAATTATAACCATCTGTTTCTATTTGTATAGCTGTTTCTATTAATCTTCTTCTAACTGCTTTTTCATTTACTATTTTAATATATTCTTCTACATTAGCCGCAGATGGAACTATAGTAGTTAATTCACTTAAGTATTCTACTCCGCCTATTATAGATAATTGTTTTCTATTATTAAGTTCAGATGTTACAATTGTTAAATCAATTGGTTTTCCTGCTTCAGATAAATCTTTAATACACTCAAAAATTTTTGAATGTCTTTCATCATAAAATAAATCTTTATTAAGTGATTCTATACATTTTTGAAGTGCTTTTTTTGAAAAAAACATAGAACCAATAACACATTGTTCAGCTACTATATCTTTAGGCATTTCTTTATTCATATTATCACTTTCCTTTACTAACATTTATTTTTAAATTTGCAATTACTTTTTTATGTAATTCAATTTTAATATCATGAGTTCCAAGTGTAGTTATTGGATGATCAAGTAATATTTTTGTTTTATCTATTTTAATATTTTTTTCATTTAGTTCTTTTACTATTTGTTTTATTGATATTTGTCCAAACATCTTATCTAATGAACCAGTTTGAACATTGAAAGATAATGTTATTTTTTCAATTTGTTTTTTTAATTCTTCCATTTCTTTTATTAATTCATTTTCTTTTAATTCTCTTGTTTTTAATTCTTTATCTAATCTATTCAAAGAACCAGTATTTGCTGCAACAGCATACCCACATTTTATTAAAAAATTTTTTGCATAGCCATCTTTTACTTCTTTTATTTCATCTTTTTTACCTTGGCCTTTAACATCTTTTAAAAATATTACTTTCATGATATCACCTCGTTTTTCTATTATACTAGTTTTTTATTTTATTTGCTAGTGTTTCTATCTTTTTAATTCTATGATATATTCCAGACTTAGTTATTTTTTTCCCTGTTTCTATAGAAATTATCTCACTTAACTCAGTAAGTGATACTTCTGGATATTTTTTTCTATATATAGCTGCTTCTTTTGTTTTTTCATCTAACAAGTCAAGCATATCATTTTTTTCTAGCTTTTCTATATTCTTTATTTGAATATTAGCAGTTTCTATTATTTTATCTACATTAGCTTGTTCACAATTATTTAATCTGTTTGTCATATTTTTATGATCTCTATATATTCTTATATCTTCATAGTAAAACACCGCATTAATGGCTCCTATTATTCTTAAAAAATCACTTATTTTTTCTGATTCTTTAATATATACCATATATTTATTTTCTCTTTTTAATACTTTACTATTTAAATTGAACTCATTATCATTCAATAAACTATTTATAAAGAAAGCATATTCTTTATTATCCACTAAAAATTCTAAATGATATCTTGATTTTTTAGGATCATTTACACTTCCTGATGATAAAAAAAGTCCTCTTAAATATGCCCTTTTAAGATCAGTATCACTATATATAAATTCTTTTGGAACGTTATCTAATGATAATTCTTGTTTTATGTTATTTATTCCTTGATTTATTTCTATTATATATATATAATTCTTATTAAAATTGAATCCACGTCTTACTGTTATCTTTGATGCATAATTAAATAAGTTTTTTATTAAAACAAATATTCTTCTTGCTACTGAAGCATTTTCTGTTGTAATTTTAATACTTTTATCTATTATTCCACTATTTCTTATAATTGCAGATAATTCTGTGATTGAATCAATTTCACTTATTTCTAACTTGCTTACTTCATTTTTTACTGTACTTGTAAATGACATAAAATCACCAATTAAATTATACTATAAAACAAGAGTTTTTTAAACTCTTGTTTTCTTTTTTATACAATAAATCAATGAACTTATTCCAATTATTATAAATAATAATGAAATGAATTGTGCTATTTTAATATTTAGTAACATTAAACTATCAGTTCTTAATGATTCTATTAAAAATCTTCCTATTCCATACCATATTAAATATATAGATATTAATAACCCTTCTTTATAAAAATTTCTATTTTTAATAATTAATAATATTATTAGACCAAATAAGTTCCATATTGATTCATATAAAAATGTAGGTTGATGATATACTCCATCAATATACATTCCATCAATGATAAAGTTAGGAATATGTAAGTTTTTAAGATATTTTAATGAACAAATAGGCCCATATGCCTCTTGATTCATAAAATTACCCCATCTACCAATTATTTGACCAATTATTAAACTAATTACTATTATGTCTAAAATTTTATATATTTTATAATTATTTTTTCTACAGAAATAATATATACATATGAAGCCAGCTATTATGCCTCCATGGATTGCTAATCCACCTTCCCATACTTTAATTATATCTTGTGGAAATTTTAAATAATAATCTAAATTAAATAATACATAATATAATCTTGCTCCAATTAAACATATTGGTATTGAATAAAATAGAAAATTTTCTATTTTATCTTGTGGAATATTATTTTTCTTGCATTCTTTTATTATTAAAAAACATCCTAATACAAAAGCAAATAATAATATAACTGAATACCAGTATATACTTATGTTTCCTAATTTAATTAGTATTGGATTCATATTATTTTCCTTTCTTTAATATAGGTTTTATTAGTGTTTCATCTACTATTATATTTATTAAAGAAATTAAGATTGCTATAAAAAATGGTAGTATTAATCCTTTTATTGTTAAATGATTTCCAAATATAAAATCAACAAATTTTAATATTAATAAATTAATTACTGGGTAAAATAAGCCTAATGTTAATCCAGTAAGTGGTAATGTTAATCTTACTATTGTAGGTTTTACTGTTTTATTTAATATATATATAATTATAGATATTAGTATTCCCCATAAACCAAATAAGCTATTATCAATTTGCATAGTTTTATTAAATATTATTGACATAATAACTAATATAAGTGCATATTCCATTATATATATTAATGTTTCTAATAATCTTATTTTTTTTGATCTAGTCATATTTACCTCCATCTAAATTATATCATATTATTCACTTTTTAATTCAAATATTATATCTCTTAATTGCATTGCTCTTTCAAAATCTAAATCTTTAGCAGCGCGTTTCATTTCTGATTCTAAATTATTTATCATTTTTAATTTTTCAGTTTTTGTTAAATCTTTAGTTTTCTTCTTCTCTTTTACTTCAATATTTGATATTACGTTTGGTATTTCTTTTATTATTGTTTTAGGAATAATATTATGTTCCTTATTATATTCTTCTTGTATTTTTCTTCTTCTGTTAGTTTCATTTATTGCATATTTCATAGATTCACTAATTGAATCTGCATACATAATTACATGACCGTTTGCATTTCTAGCAGCTCTACCTATTGTTTGAATTAATGATTTATCACTTCTTAAAAATCCTTGTTTATCTGCATCCATTATAGCTACTAATGATACTTCTGGAATATCTAATCCTTCTCTTAATAAATTTATTCCTACTAATACATCATACTTACCTAATCTTAAATTTCTTATAATTTGTAATCTTTCTAATGTTTTTATTTCACTATGTAAGTAAGCTACTTTTATATCTAATTTTTTTAAATAATTTGTTAATTCTTCTGCCATTCTAATTGTTAATGTTGTTACTAACACTCTTTCATTTTTTTCTTTTCTTTCATTAATCATTTCAATTAAATCATCAATTTGATTAGTTGTTGGTCTAACCTCTATCTCAGGATCTAATAAACCAGTCGGTCTTATTATTTGTTCAATATATTTATTATTAGTTTTTTCAAGTTCATAATCTCCTGGAGTAGCTGAAATGCAGATTAATTGATCTATTTTATTTTCGAATTCATTAAATTTAAGTGGCCTATTATCTAAAGCACTTGGTAATCTAAACCCATAATCAACTAATACTTGTTTTCTTGCTCTATCTCCGTTATACATTCCTCTTACTTGAGGAATAGTTACATGTGATTCATCTATTATTAATAAATAATCATCTTTAAAAAAATCCATTAAAGTAGTTGGCGTTTCTCCTGGACCTTTTAAAGCAATATGTCTTGAATAATTCTCAACTCCTCTACAAGATCCTGTTTCACTTAACATTTCTAAATCATAATTAGTTCTTTCTTTTATTCTTTGCGCTTCTATATACTTATCTTCTTTTTTAAAATATTCTATTCTTTCATCTAATTCTTCTTTTATATTTTTGATTGCTACTTTTAATTTATCTTCACTAGTAACAAAGTGGCTTGCTGGAAATACTGTTATTGTATTTTTTTTATTTATTATTGCTCCTGTTACAATATCATATTCATAAATATCATCTACTTCATCACCAAAAAAATCTATTCTTATTGCCTTGTTATGTTGATTTATAGGCATTATTTCTAAAATATCTCCTCTTGCTCTAAAAGTACCTCTTTTTAATTCAATATCATTTCTTTCATACAACATATCAATTAATTTTTTCATTATAAAGTCTCTATCAACTGTTTCACCGACTTTTAATGTAAGAATTTTCTTTTCATATTCTTCTATTTCTCCTATACCATAAATACATGATACTGAAGCTACTACAATTACATCTTTTCTATTTAGTAAAGATGATGTTGCACTATGTCTTAATTCATCTATTTCATCATTTATAGATGCATCTTTTTCTATATATGTATCTGTTTTAGCTACATATGCTTCAGGTTGATAATAATCATAATAAGATACAAAATATTCAACTGCATTATTTGGAAATAGTTCTTTTAATTCTGCATATAATTGACCAGCTAAAGTCTTATTATGTGCTAAAACCAATGTAGGTTTATTTAC
>Ga0310691_10007269_pt1 | contig 11594 bp, 10 predicted proteins | sample 176DNAGHGlowgp2_FD_203887 | JGI IMG/M metagenome (GOLD analysis project Ga0310691, IMG submission 203887) | Sheep rumen microbial communities from Palmerston North, Manawatu-Wanganui, New Zealand - 1766 DNA GHGlow gp2 (v2) (version 2) | ecosystem: Host-associated > Mammals > Digestive system >... | reverse complement strand
GTGTTATTCAAGAGGTTATGCGATCGCTCGATGTCAGGCCAAGACAACTCTCAAGAGTTACTGGCATGAATTACGAGACCATCAGGAATATAGCAAAAAAATTGCCATGAAAACAGGCACCCATACCTAGGTGCCTGTCTCCATGACTAATGGAAAAATTGGTAAATCGATAAATAGGTTAAAAAGCGAGGCAGGCACGAACTTGGCGGGCGACGATGCCCTTATTGTAGAAGCCCCAATTGCCGTTGACGGAGTAGAAGCCCCACGCTTGGACGGCACCGTACTCCGTAGACGACCGTGCCCTGGCCCGCGAATACGTGCAGCGTCTGTGGGATGTCCAGCCGCCAACAGGGAAATGGCGCTACTATGCAGGCATGGTATATTTCCTCTCTATGCTCCATGTGTCAGGAAATTTCGCACTCTGACAATTCCCATCATTCACCAAGCCTTCTTGACCGTTTATCCTGATTTCTGGCACATATTATACTGCCCCACCCTCCCACACCGCATACTCGGCATAGGGTCCACAAACAAAAAAAGTCCACCGTTGAAGGACGATGGACTGGGACCATAACTAAAAACATAAGATTATGAAAATTCTTGACCTGGATTTAGGCACTAACAGTATAGGTTGGGCTGTAGTAAATGCCGATGAAACTACGCGTAAAGATAACACGGCGCACCCGGATTTTTCCGTGGCAGGTCCACACAGACCTTGCATAACAGCATAAACAAAGGATTTATTTGTGATGAATCATGTACTGTCCCCGTGATTCTTCTGCCCTCGGTGCAAATATACAAAAAATTTCCGAAACATCTGGGACAACAAAAAAGGCTGGCGGTCATACAGACTGTCAGCCTCGTTGCATTTATAAAATAGCGGACGCATCACGCGCCCTTCAGCGACATAGCGCTGAGTTCTGCTGCAAAGGTACGCAATTTTTCGTTAATACGTGCAATATTCCTCGGACTTATTTGCTTCAAGCCCGCTTTGTATTGCAGCATCTGGCTCTCGCTCATGTCACAGATACGAGCCAGTGCCCTTGCAGATATGTATGGTGCCAGTGCCTCCAGCAACTCGCCGATGGTGTCAAATTCATGCTTTGGTTCCATGTATAGTTGTGCTTTATAGATTTGCGGAATAGGGCAGACTCTTGATATAGTTCTCCATATATTTCCAGTCTGGATTGCCTTTTGCATCAACAGGTAGTTTTATCTTCGACTTCTCCATAAGGTCTTTCTTCCACTTACGCCCGTAGTTAAACCTGTACTTCTCATTGTGTAAGACAGTAGTCAGGAACATAGCGATATGCCTGTTCAGTTTAAAGTGTGGATAAAGCACGTTCACATCGTCAGTAGCCCAAAACTCCTTGTCCTGATAAAAGGCTTCAGCAATAGATCCATTATAAGAAACGGTAATGGTGTTGGCTTCATGCAGATGTTCGTCGTTGGCTATCTTGGCAGACAATCCGTTATTGCTCTCAATGGCTCCGATGTACGGGATGTCACCGTCTATCATGTCTGCTTTTGTCAGTCGCTTTCCTTTTTTGATTTCAAACAAGCGCTCATCGCCTATCTCAAACCAACCCCACTTGTCGGTGTCAAGCTGCATATTCTTACTTTTTGCGCATTGGTTGGTATAGACAGCAGGAACATTGAAATCGTCTCTCTGTATCAGGAATGAACTGTAATTCCTCAAAGTCGCTATGAATTGTTCCTTGCTGAGTGTACTGTAGTCGGTCTCCATGTATGCCTCCGCACACCATTCGTCATCGGCTGTCACCTTATGATTAACTCCAAATCCAGCCTTGTCCTGTCTATGGTTGTAAAGGTTGACCCACATATCCTCTATGTTGTGCCATCGGTTCCTGACATCTACCCGGCCCACGCCCTTCCTCTTTTCAAAGCCATCATCCTTGAAGTACCCGAAGAAAGTGTCCACCTCACTGTCGGCATGTGGTTTTCCAAGGTTGAATACCATGCAGCAGGCTACTGAGCTGGCTCCAGGATAGAACATTTCCGACGGCAATGAGAATACCGCATCAAGCGTATGATGCTCCAGTATCTGTGCTTTCATGCCTTTAATGATGTCACTGTCACCTATGGCGGCCTGCATGGGTAGCAAGGTCAGCAATCTCCCTCTCCCCACCTTGTCGGCTATGTATCGCACAAAGCACAGACCTTTCGACGGGTCGGTAGCCGTATTCCCCCATGTGTCGGCAAACGCCTTATATACCTGACTCTTCGAGGCATTATATGGAGGATTCATCAGCACGAGGTCTATACCATCCGCCCCGTCCTGTTCCAGCCGTTTGTCTATCAACTCCCAGATATCGGGATCATCCTCGTCACGGGCTTCATCGAAGCATGAACCATAATGTATGTTTGAGTTGCCGTCGCCGTGGATAAGCATGTTTGTTGTTGCCAGTCCATACACATTATCGTCGGCCTCTATGCCGTATATCTGGAAATCCGTAACATGCTTGCGCTCGTCTTTCGTCTCACACTTAGCCAAAGCCTGAGCCATACCTTGCACAAGGAAAGTCCCCGACCCGCATGTAGGGTCAAAAATTACCGTATTGCGGTTAATACCTCCAATGCGACACATAAAATGGGCGATGTGGTTTGGAGTGAAAGCCTGATTGGGGTCTTCGCGGTTCACATACTTGTTAAACGTCGTAAAGAAATAGCTCAGTATGTCATGTCCTTCAATACTTGCATCGTTGATATAAGGTAGTATGTCGGTCTTGATAAACGATAGGAGCTTTACGAACTGTTCCACCTCTATCTTCATCACGTCCTTGTTCTGTAGCACTCTCTGATCGAGCAATGAAATCTTGTTAGCCCTATCAACGCTGCCTTTCAGAAGTTTACCAAGTATGCCACGTATTCCTGCCAATATCTGTGCCGTCGTATGGTTTTTGTATTCAAGCCCGTTTTTCAGAGCCAGCAGACAGGTGCCCACAAACTGACTGCGCAGATGCTCCTTGATTCCATTGTCGTGTAGCTTCTTGTTCAGACTACTGGTATTCTCCAGCACCTTTGTCTTGTCGTTTACATTGACAGGCTCAAAATATGCGGAATAGTCATCAAACGATTTCAGTTTCTTGTCATCCAACTGCTCGTCATAGTCTTTCGCAAACTTCCATACACGCAGTTTTCCGTCGCGGGTGTTGGCCAGTATAGCGATAATGTTGGTCTTTTCTGATAACTCGCGCTCCAACGATACATAAGAAAACAGCTGGTCAATATTTTGCTTATTGAATCGACCTGTTTTTGTTTCAACCAGTACGGCCACGTTGCGTGTCTTGTCGTAGAAACGGATGTCCACCCTGACATGGCCTTCTATCTCACGACCTAAAGCCTGCTGGTAGCTAAAACCACCCTCTTCGACATTGGGCGTGTAATGTTCCTCTCCAATGGTCTTGATAATGCTGTACCTTGGCAGCATCGCACCGTCTGAAGTTGTTACTTTCTTGCTCATATATATTAATGGTATTGCTTTTATGCCGTCTTTCTATACGTCCTGTGCCGGAAGTCCGTGCGGTATGTCGCGCTGATCATCACCAGGCGGTCAAACAAGTCCTCGCCGAAATAGCGGCGGTTGAACTTGTAGCAGAACTCGTTCAGATACTCTTGCAGAAACTCCGGCTTCACGCCGTGGTACATGTCGGCCAGCAGCGTCTTGGCATTGCTGATGGCAATGTGTACCCAGGGCAGCACACGGCCAATGTCCTTCGGGTCGATGACCTGCGACTGGTGTTCCGTGAACATATCCTTGAAGTGGACGTAGGAGCGGTGGTCGTCGGTGGTCAGCCGTGCGTCCTTGTCTATTGCCTTGGCCGCTGCAGCGTCAATCGTCTTGGCTTTCTCATTAGGTATCACAATCATCTTGATATGGCTCACCGTCTTAGGCTTCTGTCCCTTCTTAGGTTCTTCTTTTACAAGCGTGCTCTCCGCAATCACCATCACCTTCGACTTCCGCTGACTGCCTACGCCAGCCTTCAGCTTCTCATGCTTCTTCTCCTTTGGTATCTCCGTCGAGAAAAAGCCCTCGTCCAGCTCTATGCAGCCTTTCAGCGTGTACTTGTCGTCGCGCTTGCCCATCACCGAGCGCAGCTTGTGCAACAGCTCCCACACGGGCTGATAACGGTTGCGCCCCAACTGCCGATGCAACTCAGCCGCCGATATACTCTTCTTCGTAGCCGTCAGCAGGTGCATAGCTATGAACCAGTACATAAAAGGCAGCTTCGAGCCGTGCATCAGCGTGCCGCTTCTGAGCGTAGTCCTGTGCCGGCAATACCTGCACTGATATTGCTGCTTGCTCTCCAGCCAAACCACATCGTGCGAGCCGCAATGCTGACATGTCACGCCCTCCTTGTCTCGCCATTCCCTAAACTTACGGCGACATGCCGCTTCATCGGGGAAATACTTGTTAAACTCGTAAATCTTCATGTTACTTTCTATTTTATAAATGCGCTACAAAAGTAATCATTTTGATTTACTTTACCAAAACTTTTCCCAATTATTTTCAGCAACAGGCAAAAAAATCGGCCTACCCGTCAGGATAAGCCGAAAATCGTTGGTGGTACGATTGCGGATAATCATAATAAATTTTTAATAATAATCTTAATTCAAATACTTGTTTTGAAGCAAGGGTGCAGTCCACCATGTACTTCGATTAGTAATTATCTATATTCAACTTCATAGTGTCCTCCTTGCCCTGCGCAGAACTGGCATTTTCCACTACCACCGCAGCCAATACAACGGGTGGAATTGCCACTATATCCAGTAAACCATCCGCTACCGCCACATCCGCTTTGACACATTCCAGAACCATAGCAACCAGTACATGGTTTCCATACTTGCATGGGTACTGGATCATGATGATGCTCCACATGAATTGTTGTCGTGTTATTGCCAGAGTTGCCATTACTTGAGCTACTGGAAGAAGATGATGAAGAAGATGACGAAGTCGATGATGAGTAAGAACCAGAAGCACCCGACAATCTTCCCTCTGCTTCTGCTAAAGTATCATGTCGGTTTCCCTCTAATGGATTATTGGCTGTAGTGACTCTACTCTTAGCTGCAGTAAGAACTATACTAAAGTCCGTTGTTTGTGCCGTGAAAACAATATTTCCGTTCGCATCGGCAATTCCATACCCCCCTCTAAATAAGTAACTAAGAAAATAGTATTTATTCCCATTTCGTTCTATGCTATGAGGACCACAGTCACCAATGCTATCCGCCCTAATACAAACAATTTCCCTGCCATTTTTGTCGCAAAGTCCACAACCGCCAGATTTCTCAAACATATAATATGTACCAAATTCGTCGCTGTCAAATTTTTGAATCCAGGTATATCCTCTGTTATAAGGAATTATACACTTTCCGCTCTTGTTATACCATGCACGATATTTACTTCTGCTAGGCATAAATCCTGTAAGTATGATATTTGCATCAGACCTATAATATATTGAAGAATACTCTGTAGGTATTATCATTTTCCCGTTCCTGTCCTCAGCTCCATATTTCCCGTTCTTGCATACTTTGTACCATTCAAAACCATCATTTTCAACTTGATATTCACGCGAATCCTTTGGAGCAGGTTTAGCTTTACTTTTCGTTTGTGTGGTAGCCTTGCGAACAGGCTTCTTTGTCTGCGCACTCACATTGATACTAAGCATTCCCAATGCCAGCACCCAAATTAATAATGTCTGTTTCATAATTCTATAGTTTTCTTAGATTAATTATTCAATTCCTAATCGTAGATATTACTTATTCACAGAGGTGTATGCAATGCTCCTGTCCATTGGCTCGCGCACATCGCCATCAGCATTATCCATACCATAGATAGACGTTTTGTTCATCATATTAATTTCCGTTCCATAGTACGTTATATGAGGATAGGGCAAATATTTCATAACATCAAAGGCTATATTCTTTTGATTCACATCGCCATTACATGTAAACAAAAACCTGTCGGTATCGTGGTTGTCAAGGAAGAGTAGCAGGACGAAGTTAGAGGGATAATTACTGAAATGACATTTCAATTTCATTTCCAAATCTTTATTGTTAGTGTAGCCCTGGCCTTGCGTGGCTACCTCAAACATAATATCGCGGAACTTGAAATCCAAAACGCCATCTAAAACACCGATATAGTCCATCTGAAGATGTTCCTGAATGTTTGCCTCATGATGCATAATCTTATTCTTTATGTAGTTTCCTTTTTCCTAATAATGCAAAAGTGAAGGCATAAAGAATGGCGTGGCCACTCTTATGCACTTTACCTAAGGGGCGGACCTGAGAAATTGAAACCCCTGTTACGATATAAGAATGCTCCACGCCATAGAGGCGTGTGCATAGCTAATGCTCGTAACAGGAAATGCCATTCTTTTGGCTTCTTCCCTTGCTTCTCAATCGAACTATTCCAAATTGGTTTCTCAGGTCACTTTGGTAAAGTGCGAAATAAAAGCTAATGCATCTGCGACTCGGGATTTCTTCCCCAAGTCGTTGCAAAGATAGTGAAAAATCATCAAATGAGAGCAGCGATAGTGAGAAATTTACCAAAAAAGTTGCAGAATTAACAAAAAAAGCATTATATTTTCACCCAAAATGAAGAAGATTCTCGGATAGGACAGTCCGAATCGAACGATAACAGAACCCGTCGGCATCCCGTAGATCTGCTGCCGGGTCACTTTTTATAGATAGCAATGAGCAATCAGAAGCCACGCACGATAGATGAACTATCATGCAATTGTGAATCTCCTATTTGAGAAAGGGTTACTTAAGAAGATTCCTATTACTATTCCCTTCCAACACTTGCATTTGCTGAATAGCAATCTGATTGAGTTTCACAAGCCTTTCTCCCTGTGGAACTCCGTCATTGATAAGCACAGCATTGATATTCTCCATATTCGACAGGCATATCAGTTCGTTGATGGTGGCATAGTCACGGATATTACCTTTCAAGTCGGGATTGGCCTCCCGCCATTGTTTGGCTGTCATCCCAAACATAGCAACATTCAGTACATCGGCTTCCTCGGCATATATGATACTTGCTTGTGCTGGAGTGACTTCTTCTGGTACCAAATGGCTTTTGATGGCATCTGTATGAATGCGGTAGTTAATCTTAGAGAGTTCTCTTTTGGCAGTCCATCCCAATAATTCCTGTTCCTTTGCCTTCAAACGTTGGAACTCCATGACAAGGTAAAGGCGGAACTCAACGGAAATCCACGATGCAAACTCGAAGGCTATATCGGTTTGGGCAAAGGTTCCTCCATAGCGTCCTGCTTGCGAAACGATCCCAATGGCATTAGTGGCCTCAATCCAACGAGTAGGCGAAAGCGTGAAAGCATTCAAACCAGCCTCTTTTCTAAACCCCTCGAATTCGAGGGGGTTAAAATTTGGGTTGTGAAGAGTCTCCCATATACCAAGAAATTCCACAGTATTGCGGTTACGCATCCAGTTAGCTATAACTCCGTTGGGGTCTGTGGCGTTTTTCTGCCTAGCGATGTCTGTGATGCTAATGTAATCTATACCATCTTTTGACATAGTCTTGATAGCTACATCTTTAACGATAATCTCATTCTTCTTTGCCATAGGGTAGTGCTATTATAAACATATGTGTGCAAAGGTAGCACAAAATCATGAGACAAAAGAACAAAAGGCGAAAAATCCCTCAAGAGTTTTGTTATCTCGCATTTCTGTGTACCTTTGCCTCGACAAAGAACCATTGAAACAGGCTGGTGGCTCAGAGTCGGGAGTTCTTCGCGGAGCGAAGCGACCAAAGGTCGAGCGCATTGACAAGCAAATCACTGCAGAATGAGGAAATGAGCCACGAGCTTTGCTCGCTTATACCTTTAGGTGTAAGAACCGTTGCCAGTTCGTAACCCAGATTTTTCTCAATCCTCCGAACTGCCTTTATTTACAAAAGGTTTGCGATTTCTTCCAAAGTTACGAAATAAAACTGAATAATCAAAGGGAAACGGCACGAAAGATTCGGTTGGGGCAAAAATCTATGGAGATGGATGATGAGGAAAAGTGATGACAAAAGCGGAGCAGGAGCGTCATATTAATGTAAGGGTTGAAGAATGAAGTTCTAAAAAGCAAAATCCTATTTATATTTATAATCTGTGATTACTAACCAAAACAAATGAACATGAAACAAACATTGAGAACCTATCTGGCTTATGGCATGGTAGCTGCTTTGTTAGTGCCCGCCACGGCACTGGCCGACACGGCGACTACCCCCAGCAGGCCTGCTGCCGCTCAGCAGGCCAAGGCGATTAAAGGTAATGTGGTCGACGAGAATGGTGAACCCATGATTGGCGTCACCGTGAAATTCGTCGGAGCAACAGGCGGTAGCGTCACCGACATCAATGGTGACTTCACCCTCCAAGCCGCTCAAGGCCAGCAGTTGCAGTTTAGCTACACTGGCTACAAGACGCAGACGCTCACTGCCAGCAATGGCATGAAGGTACAGATGGAACCTGACGCCATGGGCCTCGACGAGGTGGTGGTCATCGGTTTCGGCAGTGTAAAGAAGCGCGACCTGACAGGTTCGGTGGCTCAGATTAAGAGCGACGCCATCCTACAGACGCCCACCAGCGACGTGGCTACCGCCCTGCAGGGCCGTATTACGGGTCTTGACATCAACGGCAGCGACCTGCGCATCCGTGGTAACCGCTCCATCAGCGGTAACAATGCCCCGCTGGTGATTATCGACGGTGTGCAGGGTGGTTCGATGAGCGACCTGAACCCTGACGACATCGAGAGCATTGACGTGCTGAAGGACGCCTCGTCGACCGCCATCTACGGTTCGCAGGGTGCCAATGGTGTTATCATCATCACCACGAAGAAGGCCGAGGCAGGCCGCTTCCACGTCAGCTATAACGGCTTCGTCACGGGAGCCTTCCGCGAGCAGCATCCTGACTACCGCGAGGGTCAGAACTGGTACGACGCCCGTCGCATAGCCGCTCAGAACGCCGGCACATGGACCAGCTCGGCCGACGACCTGGCAGCCATCTTCGGAGGCAGTCCCGAGGCCTACGCCGCCTATCAGGCCGGTGCCTGGACCAACTACGAGGACGAGGTGCAGAAGTCTACCACCTGGAGCACCCGCCACAGCATCACCCTCTCTGGCGGTAACGACAAGACCACGGCCCGCTTCAGCGTGGGCTACGCCAAGCGCGGCAGCAAGTGGAAGGAGAGCAAAGGCAACGACCGCTACACGCTGCGTGCCAACATCGACCACAACATCCGCAAGTGGATCAGTGGCGGTGTCAACTTCCAGCTCACCCATAACCGCTCTACACGTTCGGCCTACGAAGAAGCCTCTACCACCGACATGCAGCTGGGTTCTCCCTACGGCTACTACGACCAGGCCTCGAGCAAATATATCATTGGCAACGAGATGGTGGAACGCCCGCTCGACGCCGGCGGCTACGTCAACCCGCTGATCAACAAGCTCGGTGGCGACCGCTATAGCCGCGAGACCTACGGCACCAATGTCGTAGCCAACGGCTATCTTGACATTCATCCCATAGAGGGACTCTCGTTCCGCACCCAGGTGAATGCCCATATCACCAACTCCAACGACGGATATTTCACCGCTGGCAACTCGGCCACACAGACCTACAACGGCACGAAGGTGACCTCGGCCACCGAGACCAAGACCAACGGTCTGTACCTCGAGTGGAACAACGTGCTGACCTATCGCTTCGTGCAGCTGCCCGAGGACCATCACCTCAGCCTCACCGCCCTGACCACCTGGAACCGTCGTAAGTACGACGAGCTGTGGGCCAACTCTATCGGTCAGACGCTCGCCTCCAACCTGTGGTGGAATCTGGCCAGCAACGATGGCGGTGCAGGCCACATGACCCACGACAGCATGTACGAGCAGGAACAGAATTTCTCGTATGCCGCCCGCGTCAGCTACGACTGGAAGAGCCGCTACCTCTTCACCGCCTCGCTGCGCCGCGACGGTGCCTCGCGCCTGGCCGAGGGTCACAAGTGGGAGTGGTTCCCCTCTGCCGCTCTGGCCTGGCGTGTCAGCGACGAGCCGTTCATGCAGAAGACGAAGTCATGGCTCGACGACCTGAAGCTGCGTGCCACCTACGGTGTCACCGGTAACTCCGGCATTCCCGTCTACGGCACCATGTCGGGTGTGATGTACTACAACACCAAGCTCGGCTTCCAGGACACCCAGGTGGGCCGCTACGAGCTGGGCGTGCCCGACGGCAGCAACTATATCGTGGCCAACAAGGACACCAAGTGGGAGATGTCGACCACCTTCGACCTGGGCTTCGACCTCGTACTGCTCAACAATCGTCTGAGCGTCACCTTCGACTGGTACACCACCAAGACCAAGGACCTCATCATGGCCCGCAACCTGCCCACCACGTCAGGTAACGACGGTGCCTTCCAGACCTATACCAACATCGGCTCTACACGTAACAGCGGTGTCGAGATAGCCATTAACAGCCGCAACATTGTCACCAAGGACTTCAGCTGGAACTCCACACTGACCTTCTCGGCCAACCGAGAGAAGATTCTCGAGCTCTACGAGGGCAACGAGCGCATCACCATGGGTAACAACACCCCCGAGAACACCACGCTCATCGTGGGACAGCCCATCAAGTCGTACTACACCTTCGACTACCAGGGCATCTGGCAGACCAGCGAGGCCGACGAAGCTGCCAAGCTGTTCACCGACGCCAACAAGACCACACCGTTCAAGCCCGGCGACATCAAGGTGGCCGACATCAACGGCGACGGCTGGATAGACCAGAGCACCGACTACACCTACGTAGGCTCGCAGTCGCCCAAGTGGTTTGCCGGTTTCAACAACGACTTCCGCTACAAGGACTTCGACCTGAACATCTACATCTACGCCCGCTGGGGCCACTGGGGCGACAACCCCTTGGCCGCCTTCAACCCCCAGACCGGTGGCAAGTACACCACGATGGACTACTGGGTGGCAGGCACCAACGAGGGTGGCTCGTTCCCCGCCCTGATGCAGAACTACAACTTCTACGACTACAAGGGCTATACCGCCTACTGGTATGTCAACCAATCGTTCATCAAGGTAAAGCGCATTGCCCTGGGCTACACCTTCCCCAAGAGTGTGCTCAAGGCGCTGGGTGGCATCGAGAAGGTGCGCGTCTACGCCACCGTCAACAACCCCTTCTGCTATGTCAAGAGCGACTGGATGAAGCACTTCGACCCCGAGGGCGAGCAGCGCAGCATTACGTTTGGACTGAATGTTAATTTTTAATGGGACACAACAGCTATGAATAAGTTCAGAAAATATTTCATGGGAGCGCTGCTTCTGGGCGCTGCCACCGTCGGTCTCACATCGTGCGACCTCGATGAGTACAACCCCTCCTCCGAGAGCGAGGAAGCCGTCTTCGCCACCGAACAGGGCATGGAGGGTCTCGTCAATCAGATGTATTACAACTTCCGATGGAAGTACTATGGCCGTGAGGACCCCGTGCTCTACTTCGAGGGTGCAGGCGACATCTGGGCCAACATGCCCGACAAGTACACCTACGGCATGCAGCTTACCCGTTTCATTGACCTGCAGGGCGACC
>Ga0310691_10007268_pt1 | contig 11596 bp, 9 predicted proteins | sample 176DNAGHGlowgp2_FD_203887 | JGI IMG/M metagenome (GOLD analysis project Ga0310691, IMG submission 203887) | Sheep rumen microbial communities from Palmerston North, Manawatu-Wanganui, New Zealand - 1766 DNA GHGlow gp2 (v2) (version 2) | ecosystem: Host-associated > Mammals > Digestive system >... | reverse complement strand
GATCTTCGATTGTAACCTTCTTATACTCCTCATCAAATATCATTTCATCTTCTTCTACAAGCACATCTTCATCTGCAAACTCTTCAGGCTCTTCTGTTTCTTCGATTACATCTTCGATAACAAGATTCTCTAGAGCTGCATCTCCTGTAGAAGTATTTTCTAGCATGCTGCTATCAACAGCATCACTAAGAGAAGTTTGAGTATCTGATGAAATGGCCTCTACAGGTGTAGATACCACCTCTGTCAAACTTTTCTCTTCTTCGATTAATTCCTCTTCGAAATCATCATAAGATATACCGTTTAAGGTATTCTCAACTATTCTTGAGAACTTGAAATTCAAGTCATCTTTTTCAAGTGAGTTATCCTTAACTTGAACCGCTTTGATATAACCGGTTCTTAAGAAACCCTTTACTTGAGGAGATATTTCAAATACTAAATTAATCTTATTATTCACATTTTGTGAATAATCGGTAATTCTATTCCCATTCTCATCTTCAAAGAATGCGTCAAAGGAAATTTCATCCTTTCTGAAGAATCCATTTGAAATAACTTCAAATTCTTCACTTGAAGCTATTGCTGCTAGTGTCATACCATTGTATGAGAATAGTAGCATGAAAATGATTAAAATTACCAAAATCTTAGTTTTGATTGATTTTACCTTTCCCATTATAATTCTCCTTCTTTTGACGATTTTTTGTTTTCAACAAAATAATAATTTTCTTGATTTTAAAGCCTTTTTTCCACCTTTTTTCGGATTGTGGATATCCGAGACATTTTTAAAATATATTTTTCTTACTTAACTTTCGCCCCAATAAAAAATAGAGGCTGTTAGCCTCTATATGATTTTATATTTTTTATATTTACATTTTTAAACGCAATAGTAGCGCAACCCAATTGACGCAATGGTAGCGTACTTTCTTTAGTACATTTCAACATCCTTTCTGCAAAAATACCATTTCCATCAATCGATTAAAAATGTCTAAATACAAAGCATATAAAAGGCTTCATTATCGTTTTACAGATTCGTTAAGTAAAGGGGAAGTTAACGTTATTTTCCCCTACTACTATTATAGCACATTTCAGCCATTTTGTAAAATATTTTTATACTTTTTATGTAAATCAATAACGCCTTTTTTTAAGCTTTTTTGAGCACAAAAAAACTGCTAAAAATAGCAGTTTTTTCTTTCTATTTATATTAGATAATAATAATCTCGTTTTTGTCTATCTTGCAGATAGGACATTTTTCAATTTTCTCCCCTACTTCTCTTACTAAATTTGATATTCTTATTTGAGTTGGTTCGATATAGTTTGCTGAAATAAATGCCATTGTATTTCCATTAGCTCCGGCATGAGCTAATCCTCTTAAGGCACCTAAAATAAGGATGTTTCCACCTGCAATTATCTCTGCTCCCGCATTTACATCACCGCAGACAACAATTGATCCAGGATATTCTTCTCTTTTGCCAGATCTTAATGAGTTTTGTATAAACTTAGTTTCAGAAATATCTGTATCTGCCTCAAAGGTCTTTTTAATTGCATGTAACCCTAATAAATCTGATGCTTCATCAAAATTTATCTCTACCTTGATTTGACTTAAGATTAACCCTCTTATCTTATCCATTTCTTGTTGATTAAATATTCTTCCTGTAACTTTGATTGGAATAGAATTTGTTTGATAAAACTCTCTTAATCTTGGTAGTTTTAATTGTAATTCTTCTAATACCTCATTTATATTTGCAGTAAAATTAACTGTTAATATAATTTCATTTGTAGTTTGACTAATTCTAATATTGTTCAACATCCTTTTATTCCTTCTTTCTATCTAAAAGATTCTGTCTCTACTGTAGCAGACATATCTTCTCTTACTTCTGGTATATTCATACCAAAATATTCATAAACTATATCTTTTACAACTTGAGCTGTATAAAATCCATGTTTACCATTCTCAACCATAACGACGCAGGCAATTTCTGGATCATTATATGGTGCAAATCCAACAAACCAAGCATCGGTTCTTGGTCCTGCTTCTGCAGATCCTGTTTTACCACCAACAGTTATATCGAAATCTTTAAACGCACTATAAGCTGTACCACCTTCACCTTCAGTAACATTTCTCATTCCTGAAAATACTGCTTGTTGTGTAGTTTCACTAATTTGAAAATCTTCTGATGTATCAGGTGTTAGTCCAAGTTTTTTGTCTATAAATGCATTGATTTCATTTCTTGGTACTTGCGTTCCATTAGATTTGATAACGTTTTTAATAATTGTAACATCTAATTTTTGGCCACCATTTGCGACCATAGCTAAATATCTAGCCATTTGAACTGGAGTAAATGAATTAAAACCTTGTCCAATTGAAGCATAGGCTGTTTGAGCAGCAGACCATACTTGGCCTTGTGACTCAGCTACCTCTTTTGAAGCAAGCGTACCACTCTTCTCTCCAACAATTTCAATACCAGTTTTACGTCCTAATCCATAAAAACTTGCATATCTATCTATATTGTCTATTCCTGTATGGATACCAGCATCAAAGAAGAAAATGTTACATGATTTTTCAATTGCTCCTACAACATTTAACCAACCATGTCCATGGCCATAATCATTATATAACCAACATGCTGGTGGATGTGCTGTATCATCTGTTATACCATAATAAGGTCCATTGTCATTTACTCTTGTTTTTGTATCTATTGTTCCAGTTTCTAATGCAGCAATTGCTGTAACCATCTTAAATGTAGATCCTGGTGCATAAGTACTTTGATAAGCTTTACTAATAAGTGGATGATATGGGTTATCACTATACTCTCTATATTGGTCAACACTTATACCATTATAGAATTTGCTAGGTTCATAATCTGGGTAACTTGCCATAGCAAGTATTTCACCAGTTCTAACGTTGATAACTACAGCTGCACCACCTTGAGCATCCTCAACTTGTCCAAAAACACCTTGTCTAATCTCTAAAATGTTTCTTTCTAGTGCTTTTTCTGTAACTTCTTGAAGGTGTGCATCTATCGTTAATACAATATCAGCTCCTCCTATCGCTTCTTTTGAAATGTATTCACCGGTAACTGTTCCATCAACAGACATGTCTATCTGTTTTTCTCCAGCTTCACCCCTTAAATACTCTTCAAAAGTTTTTTCTATACCTGTTTGTCCTACCTTATCATCAACATCATATGCATAATCATCACCATTAGCTTTAAATTCATCTTGGTTCTCTTTTCTAATTCTACTTGCATATCCTATAATATGTGATGCTAAAGTTCCTTGATGATATATTCTAACTGGTTCTACAACTACATTAATACCTGTTAAATTTTGTGAGTTTTCTTGAAGTTGAACTGCACTCTGTCTTGAAATATCTCCTGATATTTGCATTGATCTTGTAGTAGTATAACCAATTGTTGTAATTGCATATCTTATTGCTAATATTCTTCTTATTTCTCCAACATCTTGAGAATTTATATTATACTTATCTCTGAATAAGTAAAAAGCTTCTTCTGCAGATGCTGCTTCAGGAATCTTATATTCTTTCTTCCATTCAGCCATTTGTTCATCACTATCAAAGTGAAATTCAAAAGGATCTATGCTAATTGGAAATGTATCTACATATGAATCTCCGTTTTGTTGTAATATTGCTGTCATTAGTGAAATTGAATCATTAAGTTGTGCATCATCTGTTTTAGCTTTATACATTTCTAGTGAAAACCTCATCTCTGTATTTACTAAAACATTGCCATTTCTATCTAAAATACTACCTCTAGCAGCTTCTATTTTAGCCTCTCTAGTTAGTTTTGTATTTGATGTTTCTCTATATTCTGCACCGTTAACAATCTGGAGATTAAATAGTTGAATAAGAATAATAATGCCGATTATATAAACTAGAGTCGTTATTAAATTAAATCTAAAATTAGATTTTTCAATATCGTTTTTAGCTTTCAGCGAACTTAACCTCCTTCTAGAAATATCTAGTTAAAATATTGTTTTTCTTGAACGTTCTATCCATTGAATATCCGATTTTTTTGAAAAGTGGATAAAATATGATAGATAAAAGTACGTTATATAATGTTTCTATAGCTATAATTCTTACGACGTTCAAATATTCGCGATTAAATTCTAATATGAATGATCTTAATAGGTAATAACCTATTTCGTATATTATCGTGGCTCCTGCGACCATTAAAATGATAGTTATTTTATTCTCTTTAGAGAAGTTTTTATCAAAATATGATCCAAGGTAACCAATAATGCATAACATAAATGCTGTAATACCCACAGGACTTCCACTTGCAAGATCTATTATCAAACCAAATATAACTCCACATACAATTCCCGCCGTTTGATTAGCAAAAAGTCCTATAAATAAAATAAACATTACTATTAAATTAGGGCTTATACCAAATATAGTAATTGCACTAAAGAAATTTACTTGTAAATAATACAATATAAAAAATTCAATAATTAATGCAATTACTACAAAAAATCTTTTCATATTATCTCCTAAATTAATTCTTTATAATCAAAACTGTATCAACTTTAGAAAAATCAACAGCTGGCTCAACTTTAGCATATCTATCTGTTATATTACTTGTTGTGATTATTTCTTTAACGGTACCAATAATAATACCTTTTGGATATATTCCACCAACTCCAGATGTATATACGCTATCGCCTTGAATTAATTCTGCTTCAGTTGGAATATAAGATGCTCTTAATACTTGATCGTTATCAAGAGTTCCTTTGCATATGATGCTTTCAGATGTTGTGCTTATTGTACAACTTACTGTACTTGCAGGATCTATTATAACTTGAACCTTACATGTAGAACTTCCAACACTAATTACGTGTCCAACTAGACCTTTGTCTGCAATTACTGTCATATTTTCTTGTATTCCATCTTTTTCTCCAACATTTAGTACTAAAGTACTACTTAAATTACTAACATCTTTGTTAATAACATATGCTGGAATTGCTTCATATTCTGCATATTTTTGTGTTAAATTCATATATTCTTGAAGAGTAGAATTTTCTGCTTTTATGATTTCTAATTCTCTTATTTGGGTTTCTAGTTCGCTGTTTCTTTCCTTTAAGGTTTCATTTTCAGCTATAATTGCTTCCATATTAGAGAAATATGCAGAATCACCTTGTATTTTATGTGTTAAATCATTAAAAATTCTTTGAATAGGATTAACTATAGAACTCGCAACGGTCTCAATAAAAGACAATTTGTTAGCTTCTACACTAGACAAAAATATTAAAAGTATAAGAATTACAGCGGTTATTATTCCACCTAATACTTCTGTTTGCTTATTTCTGCTCATTTTTTTCTCCTTTTCAAAAATCTTTTAATGAATTTATTAAACTTTTCTATACCAGAATATTGCTATAGCAATACCTATAATGCTTGCAACATTAATATTTATCATAAAACTGAATGAAATTCTTAAAACATATAAATCGAGTGTTAATGGATTTGATAGTCCGAATTCTCTACCATAAGCTAACCACCAAAGCCAATCTACACCTTCAGCAAGTTTTCCAAGTAGTCCTCCAATTACTAATCCTGCAAGTAAAAATATTAATAAAATCCAAAAATTTTTATCTTTTGCTGACATTTTTTGAAACCTCCATTTTTTCTTACGGAAAATATTATTTTTTCCTAATCATTATATATTGAGATACACATTTTTTCAAGTAAAACTTGTAGTTTTATGAAAGAATTTTACCAAATTTTAATTTTTTGTAATCCTTGATTTATGTACACTTCCCGTTTTTGTGTTACAAACGTGTAACAAAAAGAAGATAGCTATTAAAAGCTATCTTCTTTAACAAAAATTCATAGTTAATTGTATAAGTAGTTTTGTGGGTTTCTTGGTGATCCGTTTACTCTTATTTCTAAGTGTAAGTGAGGTCCAGTTGAATTACCCGTGCTACCTACAGCCGATATAACCTGCCCCTGAGCAACATATTCACCTGCATTTACATATATTTTACTACAGTGTGCATAATATGTTTGAATTGATTCAGTGTGTTGTATAACAACTAGCTGTCCATATGATCCTTTCCAGCCAGCATGAATAACTTGTCCTGCTGCTGCAGCTTTAATTGGTGTACCAAGAGAAGTTGCAATATCTAGACCTGTATGATTTCCTCTACTTCTTCTACCATATCTTGATGTAATCATTCCAGAAACTGGATGAATAAGTGCAATTCCAAGAGGTGTTGAAGTAGCATCTAAATTTTGTGTTGTAACAACTTTTTTAGCTGTGTATTTTGGCATCTCTATATATAATGCCGCTACTGCTGTATCTTTATCTGTAAATTCTTGTAATGCTGTATCATATTTAATATTATATGTAATATCATTTTTATTCTTACTATTCTTATCCTTAAGCGTTTCAACTATAGCATCAGCTTCTTCATAGCTTGAAACGAAGTATTTTTCAACGCCATTATCTAATATAGCATAATATTTATAATATGTTGTACCTGAACTTACAACTGTACTAAAAATCTCATCATCATTCGCTGATAGTCCTTTTTTAAGAAGTGTTAATGAATACTCTGGATATGTGTCAATTTCAACGAATGCTACGTTTTTCTTATCACCACTCTTTAAGTAGTTACTAATCTTCTTTTGCAGTTTTCCTCTATCTTCTGTGTAGCCGATGAACTCTCCATTTAGAGAGACACTGTACATAGGTTTATAGACAACAAATACAACGAATCCTATTATAGCTAACCCCACTAGTAGTATTATAATTAGCTTAATCCATATTCTTAAGTGAATAATAATACTCTTTAGAATACTAGTAATTGTCATCACCCCTTTTCATGATTTTTTCAACAAAAATAAAACCTATACGGCCACTTGTTAGGAATAGATTATAATATTTATTGAATAATGTCAATATCATTTTAAGTGATTGTATTATATAAAAATTAAAAAAATATTAAAATATCTACCTATTTTTCCATCAATTATTTTTTATCTTTCTTTTATGCTTAAGATTTACAAAATTTATTGACAAATCACTACAAATTGGTTTATAATATCACTTGTCGGTGAGATATGCGCCATTAGCTCAGTTGGTAGAGCAGTTGACTCTTAATCAAATGGTCGGAGGTTCGAATCCTCTATGGCGCACCACTAATTAAATCAACCAGAAATGGTTGATTTTTTTGTTGTCTAAAACCTTTAAGTCTTGGAATATCAGCCACTGCGAATTGATGTTTTATGTAAAATGTGTTATAATAGCTCTATGAGTTGCATAACTCAAAAATTCATTGTTACAATAGGAGGAGAACAACATGGGTATTTCAATCGCAGAATTTCGGACAGCATTAGAAGAGTATGGGGCCGAAAGGCTTCCCGATGGCATAGGTACAAGATTCAGTGTTCCTGTGCCATGTTTCAACGTCAATGGCGTTATCTTCAAACACTCCGGCTCATACTACATCGTTAAAAGGGGCGAAGCCGTTCCTGATGAAGTGATGGATCGGGCCATGGCAGAGTTTGGTGAAAAGCACCCTGGCGGCAGAAATTACTGGTGGGGTGAAATCCATTCAGTAGAAGGCATTTTGACACTTGCGTCAATGCTTGACGGGAAGTACAGTAAGGAACTTGTCAACGAACTTACGAACAGAACATACAAAAAGCTCCTTGAGTGTTCACTGATTCAGGAAAACGTTGATCTTCCTGAGCGTGTACATAAACCGAACATGGAAAAGCTTTTCAGGAAAGTTAGTGAGTTCGACAATGCGGTAAATCCTTTTATGGCAGACTATGACATGAAGGATCCGGAAGAGTATTTCAATCGGGTAAGAATTGCAGTCGATGTTGCGAAGGATGACACTCTGTTTGCTGCTTTAAGCATATATGGAAAGTCCTTCCAGACAAACCATGACATCGATTCTGACGGCTGGTATTTCACAGCAACAGCCGATGTTCAGAAGAACCGGAAAAACGGCTTTATTACCATTGGTCATTTATATAATAATGGCAATGACCACCGGCCAGTAGATGAATGGGTCTGGGTCAATTACAAAACCAATAGACACACTTATCACTCGGACCCCACTGACATACGTCTTACCATAAGCCTGTCTACTGGATTGGCTTGGACAGATAGTGATGGACGTCATACCGCACCGGTATCAGATGAGCAGATTCGGATTATGATTATCCACATGAATGAAGTCATCAAAAAGCTGCACAAGAGAGCTATTCGCTACATGATTACAAGATAAGCGAATTTCCTCTACTAAATTGAAACAATTAATGAGTTTTTGCAAGACCGCCCTCAACTGGGGGCGGTCTTGTACTTTTATATTCTTTTAATTATATATATTGATTTTAAATTAATAGTTTGCTAATATATTTATGTAGTGATTGGTTTTATATTAGTCACTATAACCTGACGAATTTCAAAACTCGTCAGCATCACTAAACAAAAAAGTTTAGTTTTTTATTTTAAGAAAATGGAAAGAAAGACTTCGAAAACGAAGTCTTTCTTTCTTTTAGTATTTAATTAGATTCTGAAGATTATGAATTCATGATCTGTTCAAATTCATCTCCATCAATCTTTTCCTTATCTAGAAGCACACCAGCTACTTTGTGTAGTTGATCCATGTGCTCATTCAATATATCAACAGCTCTTTGATATGCTGTGTCAACTATCTTCTTAACTTCTTCATCAATTAATCCTGCTGTCTCTTCACTGAAGTTCTTTTGTTGTGTAAAGTCTCTTCCTAGGAATACTTCTTCTTGATCATTACCATATGTAATAGCTCCTAGTTTTTCTGTCATACCATATTTAGTAACCATTGCTCTAGCGATCTTAGATGCTCTTTCAATATCGTTGCTTGCACCAGTTGAAATATCCCCAATGATTAATTGTTCTGCAACTCTACCGCCTAGTAATGATACAATTTGTTCTTCCATTTCTGTCTTGCTCATAAATTGTTTATCTTCAGATGGTTTATACATTGTATAACCACCAGCCATTCCTCTAGGAATGATTGAAATTTCATGTACATTGTCTTGTGTTGGAAGGAATCTACTTGTAATAGCATGTCCAGATTCATGATATGCAACAAGTTTCTTTTCATGTTCTGAGATAACTCTAGATTTCTTTTCAGGACCCATAGTTACTTTAACCATTGCATCTTCTATTTCTTTCATGCCAATTTCAGTAGCATTTCTTCTTGCAGCAAGTAATGCTGCTTCGTTTAATATGTTTTCAAGATCTGCACCAACAAATCCTGCTGTATTCTTTGCTATTGTAGATAAATCTACATCATCTGCTAATTTTTTCTTTCTTGCGTGTACTTTTAATATTTCTTCTCTTGCTTTTACATCAGGTGATGCAACAACTATTTGTCTATCAAATCTTCCTGCTCTTAGTAATGCTTTATCTAAAACGTCTGGTCTGTTTGTTGCTGCTATAACTATAACACCTTCATTTGCTGCGAAACCGTCCATTTCAACAAGTAATTGGTTTAATGTTTGTTCTCTTTCATCATGTCCACCACCAAGTCCTGCACCTCTTTGACGTCCAACAGCATCAATTTCATCTATAAATATTATACATGGAGCATTTTTCTTAGCTTGTTCGAATAAGTCTCTTACTCTTGATGCACCAACACCAACGAACATTTCTACGAAATCTGAACCACTTATAATAAAGAAAGGAACACCTGCTTCTCCAGCTACAGCTTTTGCAAGTAATGTTTTACCAGTACCTGGGTGACCAACTAATAAAACACCTTTTGGAATTCTAGCACCCATGTCTGTATATTTCTTTGGAGATTTTAAGAAATCAACTATTTCTGCTAACTCTTCTTTCTCTTCTTCTATACCTGCAACATCTTTAAATGTAACTTTTGTTTTAGCATCATTTGTATTTAATAATCTTGCTTTGCTCTTTCCAAAAGAAACTGATTTATTAGCTCCTTGATTTGGATTCATAAGAACAAACCAGAATAATAAGAATACAAGTACTATAAATAAAGGAGAGATTAATGTGATTATATTATATATAGGAGAAACTTCTTGTTGATTAACTACTAATTGTCCTGCCTCTATGTTCTCACTAATTGTTTCCATTAATACTTCAACATTTGGTATAACAACTTCTTTTATTACTATACCACTTGTGTTTGTCGCTGTTGTTGATGATGTTGTGGCTGGTTCGCTACCACCTATAGTTGCATATACCTTTGTTTGATCTCCATCAATTTTAATTTCTGTAACTTCACCTGCAGCTATCTTGGTAATTAACTCTGAGTAACTCATTTTTGTATTTGGATTATTAACGAAAGCATCAAGTAATCCAATAGCTACTACAATTATAACTAACCAGATAGCTAGTGTTTTAATTCCACTTTTCAAAGCATATTCCTCCTAAATTTCTTACTGTACCTAAAATATAGCAAAGAAAAAAATCAAATGCAACAGTTTTTTTCAAATGAAATAACTCTGTAACATTTGATTTTTCAAGTTTTCTACGGATATTTATATTTGCCCGCTCAAAATTATTTGTTTATTTTTTATTACAATCTTTGTTTTTTTATTTGGAGTTAAATATTTATTTCCAATATTATTATTACATAATTTTATCATATCTTCTACGTGAATCTTTTCAATTCCTTGTGTAGAGCCAAATATACGTTTGATTGCATATAATAATACTCTTTTTTGAATAGCTTTATTTTTTTCATTAAAATTCTTTAATTTTAATCGAATTATTTTCTCGTTTCCTACAGTCTCTTCAGCTATAACAAGCTCTTTATACTCTTTTTCTGTAATTTCATCTAGATAGTTTAAATCATCTTTTGCAATTTCTGATAGTCTAGAAATAGTCTCAATAATATTTGGATTAAAATTTGTTATAACATACGGAATTACTACGTTGCGGACTTTATTTCTTGTATATTTGTTATCATCATTTGACTCATCATGTCTTGGATTTAATTTTTCTTCTTCACAATACTTTTCAATTTCTGATCTTTCTGCTTCAATAAGTGGTCTTATATATTTTCCATTGACTGGTTCAATTCCTATAAGTCCCGCCATTCCTGCACCACGTAGCATATTCATTATAATAGTTTCTGCTTTATCATTTTTATTATGAGCAATAGCAATTTTATTAGCATTTACTTCTTTAGCTACCTCATCAAAGAAGTCATATCTTACCATTCTACCCGTCTCTTCTAATCCTCTCTTGCTATCTTGCGCAAGCTTTGAAACATCTGCATGCAAAACGTGAAAATCGATATTTTTTGCTTCGCAAAAATTTTTTACAAATTCTTCATCTATTTTTGCATTTTCTCTTAATCCGTGATTAACATGTGCACAAAAGATTTCAAAATTCATTTCTTTTGATAATTTAAAAAGAATATTTAACATAGAAATTGAATCTGGTCCACCAGAAACGCCAAGAACTATTCTATCGCCATTTTCTATTAAATTATATTTTTTAATTGTATTTTTTACAGATTCTTCTAACATATTTACCTTTCATTTTATAAAAGACGTTATATTACTTATAACGTCTTTTGTTTAATATTATTGAACATCACCAAAAAATCT
>Ga0310691_10007267_pt1 | contig 11596 bp, 10 predicted proteins | sample 176DNAGHGlowgp2_FD_203887 | JGI IMG/M metagenome (GOLD analysis project Ga0310691, IMG submission 203887) | Sheep rumen microbial communities from Palmerston North, Manawatu-Wanganui, New Zealand - 1766 DNA GHGlow gp2 (v2) (version 2) | ecosystem: Host-associated > Mammals > Digestive system >... | reverse complement strand
AGTTGGCCGTGAAATTGTCGTTAAGCGAACCTCCGTATTGGTACATAAACTGCGTGCTGTTCTGAAAACTGAACCCTTCGCCCTGTGCCTTCTTCAGCGTGATGCGCACAACGGCCTTGGTCGAGGCGGCATAGCGGGCGCCTGGATTCTGCACCACATCTACATGCTGAATCTGGTCGGAGCGCAGACGAGATAGTTCCTTTATGTCCTGCACCCGTCGGCCGTTGATATACACCTCAGCATCGCCACGTCCCAGCACTTTTACACCGCCGTCGCGCTCAGCCTCCAACGAAGGAATCTTCGACAGAGCATCGTTTATCGTTCCGGCTTTCTCCAATATCGTACCAGCGACGGTGGTGCGCATGGCGTCGCCCTTCACATGGGTCTTCGGCAACTGACCTTTCACCACGACCTCGTTGAGCAGTTGCGTATCTTCCTTCATCTGGATGCTCAAATCCTGACCTGCCTTTATATATAAGGTCTCATAGCCTACACAGGTCACCTTGAACAGACCTTTATTCACATCCGTCACAATCTTAAACACACCGTCCATGTCCGTCATCGCTCCCTGCACGAAAGCAGAGTCGGGCAGCGACAGCAGTACTACATTTACAAAGGGCATTGGTTCGCCTTTCTCGTCAATCACTCGTCCGCCCCAGTCCTGTGTCTTGAGCACGGCTCGACCTCTGTCGCGACTCGACATAGCTGATGCAAGCATCGCTCTGTTCTCGTTGCTCCATCGGTTGGCTTGGGCTGTCATCGTGATTATCATTAATGCCATGAGGGCTGTTAACCTAAAAACAATCTTTTTCATATCATTCATCATTTAAATCATTTGTCTGATTCATTAGTCGTATTTAACGTTGAAAAATTACAGATAGTTCTTGCTTATGCAAGCGGCAAAACTCTTTTAATTTTTGATATCCACTCCGCCGAGGAAATTGCTGGCGATGATGTGGAGAGTTGGAACTTTCGGGTCGGTGGCATGTGTGACATGATTACCTACGCCACCGATGAAGCTTCGGCTTTTTACCTCCATATTAACCGTCGTGGGCACAATGAGTTCGATGCCCCCACAGAAGGTGTGGATGTCGATCTCCTCGTCCTCGGTGATGACGGCTTCGCGAAGATCCATGCGGATGCCGCCGCAGAAAGCATCGAGCCGGGCACCATGGAACGTCTCGCCATGATAGACGTATTCGTCGCCGCCATAGTGGACAGAGCAGCAGATACGCTTGCCATCTTCGCCGATGGGCAGAGGGCGCTGCAGCCATTGGTCAGGATCGCGACGGTAACTGTCGATGATCAGATTTATGCCAACATATAATAATATGAAGATGGCAAGATACATGGCCCACGGACCTTCTGACATCGTTGCAAACCAACTCCAATGGAGTATGCCCCACAACGTAGCGAGTTTCAGCAGACTGGCTACAACAAAAAGGACGCCGATAACTGTTCTTAGTTTCATGTTCGTATTCATTTCTCAATTCTGTTAAATTAAACATTTCTGAGTGCAAAGGTAGGGCGAATGACTTATCCTTCCAAATTTCTGGGATATTCTGCACGAGTTTGTGACAAACGGTGATGAATCTGGGACGAAATGCGGAAAAAGTGGCGAGCGGTAGCCGCTCGAGCTTGCTCGCTTTTACAAAATGACATGACTAAAAGAAATTTTTCACTATTCACTGTTCACTTTTCACTTAAAATTTGTACTTTTGCGGCCGTATGAACAAAGGTCACAAAGAAACCATCAGCATCCGCTTCATCAGTACCGCTTTCATGATACTGGCGATTGCGATCTTCAAGCCCTTCGGACTCGAATCAGGGCAATGGCAGGCCTATCTTCATCTGCTGAGCCTTTTCGTGTTAGGCTTGTCCAGTTGTTTCATCACAGAGGTCATCCTGCGATACCTGGTGCGTATGCCTCGCTCCTACGATCGCGGTGTCGGCTATATCATCAACCGCAATCTGCGCTTCCAGTTTATCAACACGCCGTTGGTGGCATTGCTCATCTGCCTTTACCGCCACTTTGCGATGAGTAGTCTGGTAGAGAGCAATCGGCTCTCGCTGAGCAATTATCTGGAGACGCTCGCCATCATCGCCTTCCTCTCCTTCGCCATCGGACTCTATTGGCGCTTCAAGTTCCGCAGCCGTTATCTGGCAATGGAACTGGAAGAGACGAGGCTGCTGAATGAGGAACTGAAGAAGATGCAAGAGCCGGAGCATACATCTCCTAACGAAGTGGAACAGCCAAGCGAAAAGCCCCTCCCGCAGGAGCTCACGCTCACTGGCACGACCAACGAATCGGTGACGCTTCAGATTTCCCACCTATTATATATTGAGGCCGTGGGCAACTATGTCAAGGTCAACCATCTGCGCAACGGGCAGGTGCGTACCGACATGCTTCGCGCCACGATGAAGCAGACGGAGGAAACACTGCGTGACTATCCGATGATCGTACGCTGCCACCGGGCCTTCCTGGTCAACCTCAGCCAGGTCGAGCAGATCGTCTCACATTCCGGTTCCACCCAGCTGCTCATCAAGCACTGCCACGAATCGCTCCCCGTCTCTCGCAGCAACATGGCCCAAGTCCGTGCTGCGATTCAGCGAGGGGAAAACTGAGTTCGCTCAAGTTTTCCCGAGCTTAGGCAGTCTCGAATATAGTCAGGGCTACGATTTTGTGATACTAAATTTTATTTTCCGAAAAATATCTCATTACACTATTCATCTATTCATTTCTGCATCTAAGTCACTTATATACAGAATGTTATCTAATGAATAGTGCTATTAAACTATTCATCCACTATTCATTATTTATCATTCAAATATCATATTTCATTGTAAGAAACGTAATTAATCATCTGAATACTAGTCTGTTACGCTACAGTAACTCAATAAGTAACACTTTGTAACAGCCTTTGTTACAAAGTGTCACAGCCATTGTGACAAAGTGTTACCATTGTTTTTACAATATCGTGACACTTTTATTTCTTGAATCAGTAATTGCAGATTGATAACGAAAATCGCTAAATAATGAATAGTCGCATCACTATTCATAACCACTATTCATTGTGTAACAATTTGATTATCTTGATGTTATGCTGAATAATGAATAGTGAATAGTGTTTTCACCATTTCTAGTTAATAATTTCATTTTGATTAATTGGCTTGCAATAAGGCCAGAGTAAAGGGCTTGAGCCAAACGGTCATTCAACATTTAATGAGATTCTTCGATTCCTTCGAATAGTCAATGATGATAACAACATCACCATCTTCAGCCTTATAAGGTCGTAAGGATCTGATGGCTGATTCCTTCTAATCTTCACTCAAATACAGAGCTGGTCACGTGTGGCCAGCTTTTTCTATTTTGATATACCGCTTTCCCTGAAAGGCTGCACAGCCGAATAGCCCTTCTGGCGAATGTTGCTCAGCACGGCTGCAATCTGCAATTCTATCGAGTTGTCTGACGTTTCCATAATACGTTGCAAAGGTAAAACTTCTTTATTTGTTTGCAAAGTTACAACAATTATCCGATACCACAAAACTTTATGGGATAATTTATGGATTAAGGGGGCCAAATAGACTATTGTATTCCTTCCACAAGCCTTGTGATAATACTTTTTTCAAATAATCTTTTGTCTTCCAGAAAAAAGTTGTATCTTTGTCGAATAAATAACAATCATTATGGATTCTATAGTGCCTTTTTCTCAACAAGACATCGTTGGAAGTACTCAAGACGATGTTCTTAAATATCTCAAGGATGTTCCTCAAGGAATAACCTTTGTTCATGGTAAAGCAGGAAGTGGTAAAACGACTTTAATAAAGAAACTTGTTGGTTTGGTTAGCGGATGCGTGGTGTTAGCCCCTACCAATATGGCAGCTAATTTATATCATGGAGCCCGTAATTGCAATGGATAGAATAACCTATTATATGTAACATCCACTTTAAGAGCGGATTATTAGTTCGTCAGAACATAGCAAGGTATGTTTTCTGCTGCACGAAACTCCGTTTGCAGCACAAAACTCCTTGCTCTGACGAGGGCTGTGGCTGTCCTCCGTAATCGGCTTGCCGCTTCGCTCGTCGAAGAAGTCGGTCTGCCTGTCCATACTTGCCGTAAAAGCAGTGAGTGATAACCATATGCCAAACCAATTGAATTAAAGATGAACAACAAGAGAAACAGAGGTGGGAGACGTGTTGTTGAGCGATAGCGAAAAAATCCCAAGTTAGACCCAGCGATAAACCGTTACTCCGTTAACTTCAGCAGTGAAGAAGATATGCGCTTTCTAAAGATGTTTGACCGTTCTGGCATGACAAGCAAGTCCGCATTCATCAAAGCACGAATCTTTGGCGAGCCATTCCATGTGGTGACATTCGACAAAAGCCAACATGAATACTATGCCAAGTTCTTTGCTGTGCAAAGCGGCAAGGCCGAGCGGAGCGACTTCCATGCTCAGTTTCGTATGGTAGGCATCAATTACAATCAGACTTTAAAAGAGTTGAAAAGCCACTTCTCAGAACGAAGAACAAGGGCACTTGTGTGTAAGTTGGAGAAATACATGATGCTGTTAGTGCAGATTATACATAAAGTGGTAGAACAGACAGACAAATATAAAAATACAGTGAAGTGAACTTGAATGATTCGATGAAGATACAAGATGAATTATTGACGATTACATCTATTTTTGATATAAAATAGCCACATTTCTTTATTTATTTCAATGAATATGGGAAAAGTTTTGTATATTTGCAGCAAAATAATCATTGAATTATGTCGAACAATCAACAGAACGTGATGCTAAATCGACTGAAAGCAGCCTTAGCAGAACAAGGAAAGACCAACCGCTGGCTGTCAGAACAACTTGGAAAGTCAGAGAATACCGTTTCCAGATGGTGTGCCAATAAGGTGCAGCCGTCTATACAGCAACTGAATGAGATTGCAAGTGTTCTGGATGTGGATATAAGAAACCTCATAACACCAACGAAATAGACAGATGATACAGAACTATAATTATACAAGCCAATACGACAATATGCAGATAGCATACGATAGTCTCTACACTTCATTTATGAGACGTGACCGTAAGGCTATTGAGTACTATTGTCGGAATTGTGAAAATCTGGGAATCGTCCAGTTTCATGAAAAAGCAAATATAGAGATGGAAAGGATATACTCTTTGATGGGAATCAGGACTATCCGAAAGCCTTCTACCTTGGAACAATTGTCTGATGATGTCTTATCGGTTTATGCTCAAGCATGCATGAATGTTCTCTTTAATGAGAAAATACGATATATTAGTGATGATTTTCATCATACTTACGAGAATGCCTACCATACGCTTGTTCACCCAAAACACTATCAAACGGACGATGTCTTGTATTCAAAAGGCAATAATATGTTTACGGTAGGAAACTTTCTGAAAGTAATCAAATATGCCCTCTCTATTGCAGAAATAATCAACCCTGACGATAAGAGGTTTGCAAATGCAAGTTCCTCAGTACTGGCCTTGCAGACCATAGATAATATATTAAACAACAAATCAAGAGCGGAGTTAACGAAGCACACCCTGCATATTGCAACGGACTTTCTTGCTTCTAATGTAAAAGAGTCTCTTAATGATACAAATGCGAAACGGAGTGTTGCAGTGTCGGCTCTGATGGTGAATTTGGCAATAGACTTTTTGGTAAAAGACTATCAATAAATATATTGTATTCCCAATACAGCGGAAAGTGCTGATATTAGTGCAGAAAAGGAATAATAGAATACATCTTAAAAATATATGAGATATGAAAATACCCGAAATACTTCCATACGATAAAACAAGTGCATCAAGTATCTTTGAATACAGTAAAGGGATACTTGAAAAAACGCTCCGTGAATTTGTTTGGGAAGGCTACCAACCTAAAAAAGGCAAAGGTAGTCTTGGGCAAATGGTGGAAAACATCTATTTCTTCTTAGAGACAAATAGTAACCCTGCTTCTGATTTTTCTGAAGCAGGATTAGAACTGAAATGTACTCCTTTAAAGAAAGGAAAGAAAAAAGCAAAACAGAATGGTTATCTAATTAAAGAACGCCTAGTTTGCAGCATGATTAACTATTGCGAGGATGTAGATAAAGATTTTGAACATTCTCATTTCTATCTAAAATGCCAATTAATGTTGCTTCTTTTTTATCTTCATCAAGCGAATTGTAATAAGTTAGATTTGACATTTCTTTTTTCTGTTTTGTGGAAATTGCCGGAAAAAGACTTACTGATAATACGTCATGATTATGAAATTATTATCAATAAAATAAAACATGGAAAAGCTCATGAACTTTCTGAAGGTGACACAGAGTATTTAGGTGCATGTAGGAAAGGCCAAAAGGGCGACAAACCTGTTCCTCAACCGGGATCCAAAATATTAGCACCCAAAAGGGCTTTTTCATTAAAGCCAGCTTATATGAGAACTATTCTTGAATATATTGAGAATAGCAATAAAAATGCAATTGCAAATTTCGCATACAAGGTAACAGATATTCAATTAGTTAATGCTGATGAATTAAAAGACAATTCATTTGAAAATATTATATTAAGCAAATTGGAAGAGCATAAAGGTAAGACTTATAAACAATTGTGCGAAATTATTGGCAGAAACTATGACACATCTAAGTCCAAATATGCCCTATTAGCTAGTAGACTCATAAATAAAAATGTAGGTAATGTAAACCAAACAGAAGAATTCAAAAAAGCAGGATTACAATTGAAAACCATTCGTATTGAAGAAGACGGAGGAATAAATGAGTCCATGTCTTTTGAGAATATCGATTACCAAGAAGTTTATGATAATGATAATTGGTATGACTCTCGACTTTATGAGATTTTCAGTGGACGTTTCCTGTTTGCTTTATTTAAAGCTGACGGTGGAAAGATAACGTATTACGACAACAAAAAGAAGCAAATGATAGAGGAAAACACCTATACATTTGAGAAAGCTTTCTTTTGGACTATGCCAGTAAAAGATTTGGATTCTGCGGAATGTTACTGGGAGCATATTAGACATACAGTATTGGACAATCACATAAATCCAGATTATTTTAATTCACTTAATCATAAAAGATTTCATGTCCGTCCCAAAGGACAAAATTCAAAAGATTTGGCTGTAAATCCCAATGGCGGATTGGCAAAGAAGTATTGTTATTGGTTTAATAATAATTATGTTAGAGAAATAGTAAAAAATAATGAAAAATAATCATATTAGAGTTGTTGAATTGTTTGCAGGAGTAGGAGGCTTCCGTATCGGACTTGAAGGTGCGTCAGATGCCTATGAGACAATATGGAATAATCAGTGGGAACCTTCGACACTGCATCAAGATGCCTCATTGGTGTATCAAGCCCGTTTCGGTAGGAAGGGGCACTGTAATAAGGACATAAACAAAGTTCCGACTACAGATATACCAGATCATGACTTATTAGTTGGTGGTTTCCCTTGCCAAGACTATTCTGTAGCGGCTACATTGAGTAGGTCTGGGGGAATTGAAGGGAAAAAAGGTGTACTTTGGTGGCAAATCTATCGTATACTCAACGAGAAAGGTGAGAAGCGACCGCAATACGTTTTCTTCGAAAATGTTGATCGTTTACTTAACTCTCCAGCTTCTCAAAGGGGACGTGATTTTGCTATAATATTAGCCTCACTTGCTGATTTAGGCTATACTGTAGAGTGGCGCATCATCAACGCTGCTGACTATGGTATGCCGCAACGCCGCCGTAGAACGTACATCGTGGGTTACCTTAAAGGATCTGTTGTGGCCAACAAAGTTGACACGTTGGAAGACTGGGTTGAGTTTGACGGTGTGTTGGCACAGGCATTTCCTTTCAGGGCAAAAGAAGAAACGGTTTCTACTTTCGACATTAACGGCACCATTCAGGATGTATCTGCAAATTTCAACAAGGGCAAGAAAGACAGCCCGTTCGGAAATGCTGGCATAATGAAAGACCGCCATGTCTATTCAGTAGATGCCGAGCCTGTATATGATGGGACTATTCAAACGCTGGGCGACAATCTCGTGGACGAAGACTTTGTGCCAGAAGAGTTCTTTATATCTGAAGAAGAATTACCGAAGTGGCAATATGAGAAGGGGGCCAAGAAAATCAACCGCATTTCAAAAGAGGGGTTCGAGTATGTGTTTTCTGAGGGAGGAATGGCTTTCCCCGACTTTCTCGACAAACCATCGCGAACAATGATTACGGGCGAAGGTGGTAGTGCGCCATCACGCTTCAAACACGTAGTTCAGACACCATCAGGACGCTATCGTCGCTTGATTCCTGTCGAGTTAGAACGCCTAAATATGTTCCCAGACAATCACACCTATCATCCTGAGGTTTCCGATGGGCGCAGAGCTTTTCTAATGGGTAATGCATTAGTGTGTGGCATCGTACAGGAAATAGGAAAAAGTTTATATCGTTTTATTTACGATGAGGCTCCTGTGTCTACTCGTCCTATTCATATACAACGTAATTCGCGACCCGTACTTTCTTTGGACTTGTTTGATGCAAATGCGAACGAGCTGATTTATAATAAGCCAAAGAAAACATATAAGTTAGATAACACAAAGCGCTTGCTTATTGGCTTTGTTAAAGAAGATAATGAGGAGTATTTCTTGAAGAAGGAGCCTACTAAACTATATTATACAGGCAGTGTCGGGAATTTCCCTTCGACCATTGCACTTAACAAACTCTATTACTTCATGCCTTATATCAAAGGAAAAGGTGTACGCGATTTATATCTGATAAGGATTGTGAGGATAGGGAGCAAAACGGAAATTCATCCAGATGTGGAAGATACGAAAGCACCGAGATTGGTGTTTGAAATAGAATATCTCGAAAGCCTGCCCAAATATAAAATGATACATTTGAATTTCCAACATTCTTTCACTGATACATTTCTGGGAAAAATAATGGCAACGAGAAAAAAGCTGGACTCTATTTGAAATGCTGCCTTACGTTTGACAGCAATGCCTTTGTCAAAGCAATGATGAACCCAAAGAATTAAGAATTGAATATGGATAAAAGAATTATTTCAGAGGAAACAATAGAGCAAGAAATTTATAAACAAATTTCGAGATGTCTAGGAAATGACGAAACCATTGCCTTGGGTAGAGAATTTGATATTATTCTACCTAATGGAGTTAAGAAACTGAAGTGGCCCCAAAATACAGCTATAGAAGTTAAATATAGGCTAATATATAATTCTTTTTCACGAATTAAGGAGTTGTACGATAAAATCCGGCCACAAAAACTTTTAGTTGTGGTCGTAGAAGATAGTGTATCTTCATTTCGGTTGGAAAGCAATGCCCACATGAGTAGGCGTAATATAGAAGTTTTATCATATCAAAAATTCAAGCATTTAGTAAACTCTATTACCACAGATGAAAACACACAAGAAATAGCAGAAAAGCATGAAGGAGATGCTTACATTAAAGATAACAACCTAAATATTCGCAGAAAAGCAAAAGAATCTTTGAAAAATAGTAAAATAAGTCTTTTTCTCGGGGCTGGTGTAAGTGCATCTGCAGGTGTTGTTACATGGAATGGCTTATTGGAACAACTTTGCATAAAAAAGGGATTGTCTAAGATAGATAGTGATATTGATAGTGTAGTAAAAGGTAGATACGTTATTGATGAGTACAAAAAACAAGAAAGAGAATTGCCTGATGAATTCTATGAAGACATGAGGAATATTCTATATGCAAACATTCACCCATCCAAATTGATAAACTCAATATCGTCTTTAATTGCAAAAAGTAGTATTGAAAGTATTATATCATATAATTATGATGATCTTGTTGAGCAAAAAGTTAAAGAGGATAAACCATGCTATTCTGTGTATGATAAATCCAGACCAATTGACGGGAATAGTTTGCATGTGTATCATGTGCATGGCTTTATCCCGCAAAGTGGCGATTGTTCCCCTATTATATTAGGAGAAAAAGAGTATCATAGAATCTATCAAGAATCATATAACTGGGGAAATGTTGAACAACTTCATGCTCTATGCCGAAGCGTGTGCTTTTTTATTGGGCTTTCGATGGCTGATCCCAATTTAAGACGATTGATAGATATTTCTATAGATGGCGGTGAAGTAGAACCTGTTCATTTTGTATTTCTCAGAAAAATAGAATATGATGTCTCATTCATGGAAAAAATAATGCGTGGATTTGGTATTAATTGTATATGGTATGACAAACACGAAGAATTGCCTATATTAATTGATTCTCTGGTGAGTTAGTCAAACAATTCTTCCTTTTATCTCAAATTCCAAAGATATGAGTAATACAATATCATTTTTAGATGCTAATACAATAGAGATTCATTATTGGCTAAAGGATGGCTCACATTCTATGGATGCAAATGTGTTCAACAAGTGTGAGTACGAATTACTTGGGATTATAAAAGAAATTTCTTCTGCATTAAAAGTGCAAATAGAAATAGAAACGATGCCATTGGGACAAGGTGGCCTAAAAGCATGGCTAAAGTGCCATGAAATTAAAGGAAACCAAGTAATTCTATCCGTGGTTCTCTTTTTGTGTACCGAAATTGCATTTACTCCAATAACGACCTCCTTGGAATATCTTACAAACAAAGTCCTTGAATATATTTTTGAAGACCCAGAGATAAAAGCATTAGAAAAGGAAAAGAAAAAGGAAGAATTAAAGTACGATATAGCCAAACTAAAACGACAGACGCAACTATTGACAGACTCTATTAATGAGAACAAAATTAAGAAAAGGAAATCAAACTATTTTGAGTCAGCAATCAAGTGCAAGAAAATCGATAAGATTACAATATCTATAACGGACACATATAAGGAAAGTCACTCCATTCCTAAGGAAGTCATGTCAAAAGACTTTCCGTTATACATTATGACCTCTGATGAGCTTGAGCCTGATAATGATGAACAGGCTATCATTGAAATTGTTTCTCCAGTTCTTAAAAAAGGAAAATACATGTGGGTAGGCATTTATAATGGAAATGTTATTCAATTCAAGATGAAGTCTAATGAATTCAAAACATTGGTACAAACAGGACAGGTTCCGTTTAAGAATGGTTCGTCTATACAATGTCATTTAGTGACAAAGAAAAAAATAAATAGTGAAGGAGAAGTAATTATAACAGGGTACGAAGTTATGGCAGTTGATAGTTATTTTATGAATGACACCCCTATTGAAACGCCAGAAGGAAAGCGTAGACGCCAGAAACGAACCATGGAGAAGAAACACCAACAACTTAACCTGTTTGAAGAGGATTATTCTAGTGGTTGAATTAAATTTTAGAGTTACTGCTTAACTCTCACGAGTTAGTGGGTAACTATAATACACTTAATGGGTAACTAAAAAAGAGATGTTTATTACAAAATGAATTATGGCAGGAGTAAACATATTTATAAGTTCTACATGCTATGACTTGTTGCAAGTCAGGCAAGATCTGCGTAACTTCATATCTGGCTTAGGGCATAACTCGATGATGTCGGAACAAAATGATTTCCCAATAATCCCGTTATAAGGAATAAGACACTTATTATATGGATAGAAAAATAAAGATAATGGTTGGTTCAACT
>Ga0310691_10007266_pt1 | contig 11597 bp, 7 predicted proteins | sample 176DNAGHGlowgp2_FD_203887 | JGI IMG/M metagenome (GOLD analysis project Ga0310691, IMG submission 203887) | Sheep rumen microbial communities from Palmerston North, Manawatu-Wanganui, New Zealand - 1766 DNA GHGlow gp2 (v2) (version 2) | ecosystem: Host-associated > Mammals > Digestive system >... | reverse complement strand
GGCGGGGCTCTGGGAGTTTCCGGGCGGGAAGATCGAGCCGGGCGAAACGCCCGAGGAGGCCCTCGCGCGCGAGTGCCGGGAGGAGCTCGCCCTCGAAATCGAGAGCCCGTCCGTCCTCCGTTCGGTCCTCCACCGCTACCCGGAAAAGACGATCCGCCTCATCCTCGTCGCGTGCTCCGTCCGCCCCGGCTCCGTCCCCGTCCCCCAGGAGCACCAGCAGGTCGCCTGGGTTGCGCCCGAGCAGCTGCCCGCGATGGACCTCTGTCCGGCGGACCGAGAGCTGCTGCCCGCGCTTCGCGCCGTCCCTCGCCCGCCGCGCCGCTCCGCGCCGGGGCCGCGCCGGTCGTAGCTCGCTTCGCTCGGCCCCTTGCCGCTTCGCTCCCTTCGGGCGGATGGACCTTCGGTCGTTTCGGTCGATTCGGTCGTGATGTCGACCGGCCGAAGTCGGTTCCCCGGACGGTCTGACACCCCGCCTTTCCCTCGACGCCCCCCGACGTGCGAGGGCGCAGCGCACGGCACGAACCCGCTATGCCGCAACGGCATTTTCCGATTGCGATTGAGGCCGGCATCGTGTAGAATACCATCCCGTCATGCGCACCGCATCGACGCCATGCGAAAGGAACGTTCCGTGGATTCGAAATCGAAAGCAACGAAGGCTTCCTCCGACCGTGGTTCGGAGCGGCTTCGTTCCGCTTTTCCTCGTCGTTCCGCACCGATCCGGTTCATCGATCTGTTTGCCGGGTGCGGAGGGCTCTCCGAAGGCTTTGTGCAGGCCGGGTACATCCCTGTCGCGCACGTGGAGATGAATGAGGCCGCCTGCTTCACGCTCAAGACCCGGATGGCCTATCATTGGCTGAAGAAGAACGGCAAGCTTGCCGACTATTGCGCTTACCTGAGAGGTGATATTTCACGGGAAGAATTCTACAAAAAGATTCCTCAGCAGATTCTTGATTCGGTGATCAACGAAGAGGTTGGCGAAAAGACCTTACAGTCCCTTTTCAAGAAGATTGATGCTGCGAAGGGGGCTGGGGCAATTGATCTGATTGTGGGCGGTCCGCCATGCCAGGCGTATTCGCTGGTAGGACGGGCGTCTGACAAGAAGCACATGAAGGGTGATCCGCGCAATTACCTCTTCAAGTTCTACATCAAGTTCCTTGAGAAGTATCAGCCAAAGTGCTTTGTGTTTGAGAATGTCATTGGGTTGTTGTCCGCAGCGGATGAGAACGGCAAGAAGTACTTGGATATGATGAAGGAGGATTTTAAGGCCGCCGGATATGCCGTGGATCATCGTGTGATCAACACGAAAGAGCTTGGCGTTCCTCAAGCGCGAAAACGGGTGATCATCATTGGACAGCGGGATGTTGAAAAGGTTGATTATCCTGATATCGGTGGCACGGAGTTCGCCTATACGGTCCTCGACATGTTTGCCGGGTTGCCGCACATGAAAGCCGGAGAGCATAGGGAACCGTTCGACATCAAGGTGAAAGACAACGGCCGGAAGGCATTGGAGGCGACATCGGTGCTGGACGAGGACGTGCCGGTTACACAGCATCAGGTGCGTCCGAATAACAAGACGGATCTTGAGATTTACAGGCGGGCGGTCGAGCTTTGGAACAAGGGCAAGCGGCTCAGTTACGAGCAGCTGCCCAAGAAGCTTCGCACACGAACCAATCTGACGTCCTTTAAGGACCGTTATAAGGTTGTGGACGGAACGGCACATGCGAGCCACACGGTGATTGCGCACATCGCGAAGGACGGGCATTACTACATTCATCCCGACATTGAGCAGAACCGTTCGCTTTCGGTCCGCGAGGCGGCACGTTTGCAGACTTTCCCGGACAACTATTATTTTGAGAGCGGTTCACATCAGGCCGGACGTGCCGCGCCGTATCGTCAGATCGGCAATGCCGTCCCCGTGATGCTGGCCAAAAAGATTGCGGATGCGATGAAGGGATTTTGGACATGAAAAGTAAAACACCTCCAGCATTTAAAACTCGGGCGCGGATTCTCAATCAGCTTGGAGAACAGCTGATTAAGTCTGAAGGCATTGCATTGCTTGAGTTGATTAAGAACGCCTACGATGCTGATGCGACATTTTGTCATGTAACAATGGAGAATATTTCGGACAAGGACAAGGCGCGAATTATTATTTCGGATGACGGATGTGGAATGGATGTAGAGCTCATCCAAAAGACGTGGCTGGAGCTTGGAACGAATTATAAGGAAAGTTTGGCTGCGAAAGAGGAAACCAAGCGCACACCGAAATTTCATCGGATGCGGTTGGGAGAAAAAGGCATCGGTCGGTTTGGCGTTCATCGTCTTGGCAACAAGATTGACATGTACAGCAAGACGGAGAAATCTAAGTTGGAGGCTCATCTTGCGATCGATTGGCGTAAGGCTGATGAAGTAGAAATGATTGAGGACATCCCTGTTTCGTTAACTGAAGGTGTGCCGATTTATTTCACGAGCGCAGAGACGGGAACCTATATAATAATCTCAGACTTGAAAGGGATGTGGAGTCGAGGAGCGGTGCGCGAGGTGGCGCGAACTATGGCCGCACTGAATTCACCATTTGAAGATAAGGGAGATTTTTCTGCTGATTTAAAGTTAGTAGGATCTGATGAGGAAAAAAGCTGGTTGGAGGGTGTGATCAGATTCGAAGAAATTCGGGAACGAAGCCTGTACCATTTCGATGTGACGATGGTTGGCGATCGCATAACTTCATTTAAATATGATTTTAGTCCATGGAAAGTCCTTGATCGCCTGAAATCTCGTCACGTTGAGTGGAGTAGTGTGAACGATCTTGCTCGTATGGTTGAGGATCCGACCGGTCGAAAGATAAAGGACATTGATATCTCGTGCATTGGTGAGGTTAATTTTCGTGGCGTCATCTTCGATTTGGATCCAACCGTTTTGAAGCTTGGCGTACAAGATCGCCGTGGCTTTAAGGACTATTTGAGGGATAATGGTGGCGTCCGAGTCTATCGCGATAATATGCGCGTGCTGAATTATGGCGAAAGAGGCGATGATTGGTTGAACCTGAATTTCCGTCGAGTAAACAGACCTGGGGAAAGAGTCAGTTTGAACGTGATCATTGCGGCCGTTAGTTTGTCGCGGGAAAGCAGTGGGGAGTTGATAGAAAAAGCGAACAGAGAGGGGTTTGTTCAAAACGAGGCATTTGAGAAGTTGCAGGCGGCAGTATTGTACGCACTAGAACGTGTTGAGGAAGAACGCAATATTGACAAAAGGACGATTCGCGAAGCATATGCGCAAAAGGCGGAGAATATGCCGATTCGGGCGTGGATGGCGGAGTTGAAGTCCGATGTAATAAAGTACGTTAAAGACCCGGCCGCACAAAAAAGGATGCAACATTGCATAGAGCGTGTTGAGCAGGATTATGAGGATTTTGCCGATGCGTTTATGACGAGTGCTGGGGCCGGTTTGAATCTGATTATGGTAATCCATCAGATGGATAAGATCGTCAAGAACATTCGCGCAATGTTGCCTAAAAAACGCGAGAGTGATGACGCGTTGATCCGGCAAGTTGAGGCACTGTCAGGATTGATCAGGGGATATAGTCTCCTGGTGCAGAGTTCAGAACGGAAGCCGCGGGACATGTCTGGGATCATAGCTCAATCAATCGCCAATGATGAATTTCGTTTCGAGGCACATAAGATTGAGATTGACGAGGCGTATAAGACGCGGGGGAAAAGCATTGCTGTTTGTACTGAAGGCCATACCATTAATGCGTTGCTTAACCTTTTCGACAATTCGATTTGGTGGCTCGGGTATTCCAAGACGGAGCATCCAAAAATTCGTGTGGACTTGATTGAGACCTCGCAATATCCGAATGCTGTGACGTTGGTGGTTTCGGATAATGGCCCCGGTTTCTCACATGAGCCAGTTGCGGACTTAGTCAAACCATTTATTACTTTCAAGCCCAATGGGATGGGAATTGGATTGCATCTGACGGATGAGATCATGAAGTCTTTGGGGGGCAAGTTGGAATTCCCTGCGCCAGCTGATGTTGAGGTTCCAAAGGAATATGCGAACGGGGCAACAATCGCATTGGTGTTTCCGAAGGAGTCGTAATCATGGATTTGCCAAAGAATGCTCGTGTAGCTGTTGTTGATAATGTGCCAGGTGAGGTGGCCGACCTTCTTTCGGTTCTTGCGAAAGAAGGCGTTAGCACCTTGTTTTACAAAGGGCCATCGGCATTCCCAGCCGTTCCTTTGACTGGTATTCGGTTGTTGTTCTTGGATTTGGAACTCGCAGGTTTGGAGAATGCAAATGAGAAGACGAAAGCTTCGACGGCGGCTGCAAACCTGAAGAGGTTGATCGGACCAGACAATGGACCGCTGATGGTTGTGCTTTGGACTAATCATGCCGAAGTGGCAGAATCGGCTAAGCAGTATATGCTTCAGGCGGTCAAACTGCCATTGTTTGTCATGCCTATTGACAAGGCAGATTGCATGGATGGCAAGTCCTTCGTTGCCGAGAAGATCAAGACCCAGATCGCCGAGATGCTCACGCAATCATCAGCAGATTGTGTTGGGCTTTATGTGGATTGGGAAAATGCCGTGTTTGAAAGCACGGTTAAGCTATCGGCTCGGTTGTCGAGTGTGGCCGATGGCAACGGTGACAAATGGTCGGAAGTTATGTCTCGGGCCTTCTATAAGTTATATAAGGCAAAATGCGGAAAGAATTCGTTGCAAACGGCGCAGGAACAATTCGTCAGCTCGTGTTATTTGTATAACAGCGGATTGATTAGCAACCTGGACGCTGCCATTGCGGAAATGCGCTTGGGAGTAAGCAGCAGGTTTAGATTAAAAGATTCGTCCTTGGAGACAGAGACGGATGAAGAGGCTCTTACGAGCAAGTTAAACGCTTTCCTGTTCTACGATTCCATGACGCATGTTGCGGTTTTGCCTGGGGATGTTTTTGCAGTGAGGGACGCGGGCGATGGGAAACTAGTAAAAGCGGTGCTGTATGACTTTGGCGCAAAGAACGATGAGTTGGAGGAGCTTTCTCGATCGGCAGATGTTCGACTTTGCAAGGTCATAATTACACCGCCGTGTGATGCGGCAAATAATAAGAGACTCAGGGTGCCGTCAAAGGATAATGACAATAGCAAGTGCATCCAGTATGAACGCTATGCATGGGCCTTGCTGGTAAGTGGCAATGCCCGATCCCATCTGACAACGAATCGAGGCGAATACGCGTATGGTTTCTTGCGCAAATTCGAATTTGAGGGAAAGGTCTGCGATCTGCTCGTTGATCTATATGCCATTGGTACAGAAGTGATTGACGCCAATTCCATGGACAGGATATTCACACTGAAGCCGATTCCGTTGGCGGACATTCAATCTAAGGCTGCAAATCAATTAAACAGAATTGGTATCTGTTCTGTAAACAAGGATTGATGGAGTTGATACTTGTGGGCGCCCTGAACAAATTGAAATCTACCCAAATCCTTGATGACGGTCAAAGGTCGTTGGATTTACTGGAGAATGTGCCGTACGGCGACAAGCAGTTGGTCCGCATCTTCTGGACGTTCTGGCTGGTTTCGCTTCGTCGCGTAGTGAACGCCTTGGAAAAATTCGATATCGCGGCGTTCCTGGGACTGCGCGAACCATACGAACGTAGGAAGGACGAAATGTTCGCGCTCAAGGGCACATATCGCAAGGACACGCCATTCAAGGAATGCCCCTCAGACTATTTGATCTACCATCAACTGATCCACGGCGAGCGGAACATCGCGGTTCACGAAGCCGAACGGTTTTTCTTCGATCCGTGGATGTTTCTTGGGGCGAACGGACACCGCCGATCAATTGCCTGAAATCATACGAACGCGCAGCAAAAATCATTTTCACATAAGCTGTTCTTCGAACAAATTTACCATTCAACCGAAAGGCAAAAAATGGGTCGAATTTCTCAATCCATAGATGGCATTTGCAAGCTTGTTGGACAACCAGGTCGAGTTGGGGCGAGTACAACCGGAAATCCTATTTCTATCCAGCTGGACGGGAAGCTTCAAGAATTGGAATCTCAACTTGTGGATATACATTTATTTCCACAAGAATGGACCTCCGTCCACAGTGTCGGGAAAGGGAGGGGGGCTGCGGTTGTCTGGATCGATTTTTTGCCGCCGGGACAAACTGCACAAGACGGCATCTATGTCAGCCTCTGTTTTGGGAAGACTGGAAACGGACTTGTGGCCGGCTGCTCCATTTCCAACACTTCCAAGGAGAAATACAAACATATTGCAACAGTGCAACGTCCGAATCCTTTAATTGATGTTGATGGAAATGGACCTGGACGCAAGTACAACAACGGGTATGTCAATCCGCTAGAAGTGTTTGCAGGAAATGTGAATGAGGAGTTGTTGTTAACACATCTTCGCGAGTCAATTCAGAAATGCACAGTTATTTTGAAAGGGGCAAAATCTTCTGTGGCAAAAGAGACGCCCATGAAGAATTCGCACAAGAGCATTGATTCAAAGCTGATGATCAAACATGGAACAAGACCGCTTTCGGCTGCAATTGCGGGCAACGAGATGCTGAAGCGGCTCGCGGCGGCGCTGCGGACGAAGCCGTTCGCCATTCTTGCGGGGCACTCCGGTACCGGAAAGAGCCAGCTCGTGCGGCGGCTCGCCTACATGACTTGCAACAACGAACAGCTCGCCAAGGAGGGCGAAGGAAAGACCGCGCCGGGGAACTACTGCATGGTGCAGGTGAAGCCGAACTGGCACGATTCCTCGGACCTTCTCGGCTACTACTCCGAGATGGGCGGGCGGCACTTCATCAACACGCCCTTCGTGCAGTTCGTCTGCAAGGCCTACGCGTATCCGGAGACGCCGTTCTTCGTCTGCCTGGACGAAATGAACCTCGCGCCGGTCGAGCAATACTTCGCCGAATACCTGAGCGCCATCGAGAGCGCGGAGCAGAAGGACGGGGCCTGGGTGACCGATCCGCTCGTGGAGGTGGATAAGGACGGCGAGAAGGTCGATCCCGAACTCCTCGGCCAGATCATGAAGGGGTCGGAGTCCACCGAGGCGGCAGAGTGGATCCAGGCGCACGGGCTCACCATCCCGAAGAACCTGTTCGTGGTCGGCACCGTGAACATGGACGAAACGACGTGCCAGTTCTCGCGCAAGGTGCTGGATCGCGCAATGACGCTCCTCATGAACGAGGTGAAGTTCGGAGAGATGTCGAAGAGCGGGAAGCCGTCGGAGGAGGAGCTGCTGGACGACGACGGGCTGAAGTTCTTCCTGGAGGGCGAAACGCGCGGCGAGGTCGGCGAAGCGGAAAGCGGACTTCTCGACGCCATCAACGAGCCGCTCGCGAACACGGCGTTCGTGGTGGCCTACCGCTTTGCGAACGAATACGCGCTCTACGAGGCGGCGTGCGCGAAGCTGAAGGGCGTGGACCTCGCGACGGCGTCCGAGGAGGAGAAGAAGAGCCTGGCCATCGAGGCGCTCGACCACGTGGTTCTGATGAAGCTCCTGCCGCGCATCCACGGCGAGCGGGCCGCGGTGAAGGCGATCTTCGATGGGGCGAAGAAGAAGGATGGATCCGAAACGCCGGGCCTCAAGACCAGGCTTCCGGCGGGCGGACTCAGCGACAAGATGATGGAGGCCATTCTCGCCCGCGGCGACGAATACCTGACCTTCTGGCCGTAACGGTGGTAGAATCCATGGCGATGAATCTCAAAGACGAAATCCGCGAAGGCGAATCCTATTCGCTCGAGTTCAAGCTCGTGCCGAACGAGGACCGGATCAAATACCTGAAGACCGCCGTGGCGTTCGCGAACGGAAAGGGCGGGCGGCTGCTCTTCGGAGTCGCGAAAGACGGAACGGTCCGAGGAATCGCGAGAGACAATGTGTTCGCGGAAATGGACGCCATCGTCGATTCAATCTCGAACGCCTGTTCGCCGCGCATCCCGATCGACGCCGGCATCGAGAACGTCGACGGCCGGCACGTCATCGTCGTCGACGTCCTGGCCGGGTCGAGATGCCCGTATTTCATCGCGTCCGAGGGCGACAGGGACGGCGTGTACGTGCGCGTGGGGGCGACGACGCGACGGGCCGACGAAGCCACGCGGCGCGAGCTGGCGTTCCTGAGCGAAGGGCGGAGTTTCGACGGCGAACCCTGCCCGAAGGCGGCGATTGACGAAACCCGCATCCGGACCCTGTGTTCGAAAATGTACCGGATCGCACGGAAGAACTGCGACACGGAGGCGGAACGCCGGACCGTGAAACGCGTCACGCCCGACCAGCTGGAGGCGTGGGGCGTCATTTCCAGAATCAAGGGCAAGTGGGTCGGCTCGAACGCCTACGCGCTTCTCGTCGGGGACCCCGCGTTCCGGATCCGATTGAAATGCGGGCTTTTCAAGGGCGACGACAAAACGGTCTTCCTCGACCGCCGGGAATTCACGGGATCGGTTCCGGAACTGATCGACTCGGGGCTGGAATACCTCCTTGCCAAGATCAACATGGGGTGCTATTTCAAGGGCGCGTACCGCCACGACCGCTACGAGCTGCCGCCGGACGAAATGCGCGAACTGGTGGTCAACGCGTTCGCGCACCGCAGCTATCTCGAACACAACGCCCCCGTCTTCCTCGCCATCTACGACACAAGGGTCGAAATCACGTCTCCGGGCGGACTTCCCAGGGGGCAGACCGTCGAACGAGCGGTGGCCGGCTATTCCAAGATCCGCAACGAGGTTCTCGCGAAGGCGCTGAACTACATGCGGTTCATCGAGGAATGGGGCAGCGGTCTGAAGCGGGTGAACGACGTGCTGGAGGAATACGGTCTCGGGAAGGTCGCCGTGGAGGACACAGGATTCGCCGTGCGGATGAATGTGTTCAGGTCGAATACCGAATCAAAACGGGACAATCCGGCCGCCGACGATGCCGCGGGGGCTCCAAACGGCGCGTCAAACAACTCTGGAACCGAAAAAATATCGGACGGGCGGCCCATAAAGCGGCCTATAAAGCGGCCTTTAAAAGACCATATTCTCGAGACGATCCGGGAAAAACCGGGCATTACCAGACCTCAACTGGTTTCCATCGTGGGCAAGGGGCGGACTGTCGTGACGGAGGCTTTGGCATCGCTTCAGAAAGCGGATATGATCGAACATCGCGGCAGCAAGAAGACAGGCGGATACTACTGCAAGAAGTGACGCTCCGAGCATGGCGCAGAACGTGACTGAGGTTTTCCGTGTAACGGTGCCGTCGGCGGGTCTGGTCCTCAAGGCGAGGGCGGACGTCGGCGACAAGAAGGAAGCCTACCGGCGACGAATTCTGGAGGACTATCCGGGAGACGAGTCGAAGGTCCTCACGGAGTATTCCGCGAACGCGGACTGCACGTTCAGCTTCGCGGGCGGGGATGCGTCGAAGGACCTTCTGTTCGCAGCGGGCGGCGAACCCGTGAAGGCGCCGCCCGCATTCTTCGAGACGCGCTACTTCTTCCGGGGCGATTTCACGGGAACGGGCGGCCGGGCGGTCCGGGACGTGCGGGTGGAGCACCGGATGACGAGCGTGGCGGACGCGTTCAACTTCGACGAGGGGACGCTCGTCGGAACGCTCGACTTCGTCAACGAGCCGGGACGGTTCCGGCTGGACCTGCGGATTTCGTTCGCGGACGGGACGGAGCGGACGGTGCGGCTGGAGTTCACGGTCGTCTCCGTGAAGATGAACGTCGCGCGCGACTACACGGAGATCGTGGAGACGATCGACCGGGAGAAGCCGAACATCGTGAGGGCGTTCCTCAGCAAGACGTTCTGGGGCGCCGCTCTAGACCGGGAGGGCGAACCGGACGAAAAAAGCTGGTACGACATCCTCGTGGAGGTGTTCGACTACTACGAGGGGGCGTGCCGCCGAATCGTCGGCAATCCGCACCGGCGGTACCTGGCAACGGACGACTGGCGGCGCGCCGACCGCGTCCGGCGATGGACCCCGGTCCTGACCGACCGCTACAACCGGCTCGGCGAAGACGCACGGGAACGGGAGCGGTTCCGCACGGAGCGGCTCGTCGCGGAGAGCGACACGCCGGAGAACCGTTTCGTCCTGCATACGCTGAAGGAGCTGCGGCGGCGACTGGAGGATTTCGGCAGGAGACTGAAGGACGTCCCCGAAGTTTCCCAACCCTGGAAGGATGGAATCTCGGACCGGGCGTTGCGGTTGAAGCGCCTGGCGGAGCATCCGTTCTTCCGCGGCGTGTCCCGGTTCGAGGGATTCCGCCAGCAGAGCCTCGTCCTGCAGAAGAGCGCCGGATACGCCCAGATCCTGACGGCGTGGCTCAAGCTCAAGTCCGCGCTCCGTCCGGGCGGTGAGGACATCGACGTCGGCTACCGTCCGATCAGCACGCTCTACGAGTTCTGGTGCTTCCTCAAGATGCGGGACAGCCTGAAGGCCCGGTTTGGGGAACCGACCAGGGAAGAATGGACGGACCGAACGCCGGACGACGTGCTGGACGTGAGGGACCTGGCCGACGGCGAGACGGGCGGAGACCAGCTTTGCAAGATCGACGCGGCCTTTTCGGACGGGGCGAGAACCATTCTGCTTTCCTACCAGAAGACGTATCCGGCGCGGGACGTGGCGGACGGGGAGACGATGGCGGGACTCAATCCGCAACGCCCCGACATCGTTCTCTCCATCCAGGATGGCGAAGCCGCGTTCACATATCTCTTCGATGCAAAATACAGAATTTGGGTCAAGGACGCCGCAGGGCAAGAAATCGACGCTTCTCCCCGGGCGGCGATCGACGATATGCACCGATACCGCGACGCCATTCTCTACCGGCTGCAGAAAACGGAGCTGAAGCACGAAATCATCGGCGCCTACGTCCTCTATCCAGGGCGGCCGGAACCGCACCTGTGCAAGGAATACGACGAATCGATCCGGCGCGAAAACATCGGGGCGATTCCGCTGCTTCCGGGACATCTGGAGCAGCTCGAACGGCGCTTGGGCGAAATCCTCGGAAAGCGGGACACGCATGCCCACCTGGATTCGGCGATCACCACGCGCGGAACAACGGCTGTCATTGCGCCGAACGTCACGGCGTTCGTGGCGAACGAGGTGGTCTACGGAACCTACCGGAATTCAGGAGGGTTCAACCAGCTGGATTGGATCAAGGAAAAGCGGCTCTACAATCTGCCGGTCGAAAAGGCGGAGGAGATCGGAATCTTCGGCGAGGAAGACGCCAACGCCAAGTCCATGCTTTTTCTTGTCTCGGGTTCGCAGGGACATCGGGACAAGCCGAGCGTGTTCCGAATCCGAAAAGGAAGTTCAAGAAAGGTCGCGCAGAAGTATCTCGCCGAGACGTATGCCTACAAACCGTCCAAACCGGATGACGGAAGGGAATACTGGCTGTGGGAACTGGAGACGTGAAGCGCGCGGCGGAGCCGCGCCCCCAAGCCCGCTCCGCGCGGGACGGCGAAGCCGACCCGCGCGGAGGGGACTTTCTCCACGCGGTGCTCGTGCATCCGGAGATTCCGCACAACACCGGGGCGATCGGGCGGACGTGCGTGGCGCTGGGGTGCGACCTGGGGCTGGTGAGGCCGCTCGGATTCGCGCTGTCGGACGAATACGTGCG
>Ga0310691_10007265_pt1 | contig 11598 bp, 11 predicted proteins | sample 176DNAGHGlowgp2_FD_203887 | JGI IMG/M metagenome (GOLD analysis project Ga0310691, IMG submission 203887) | Sheep rumen microbial communities from Palmerston North, Manawatu-Wanganui, New Zealand - 1766 DNA GHGlow gp2 (v2) (version 2) | ecosystem: Host-associated > Mammals > Digestive system >... | reverse complement strand
CATAATCGACATAAAAAACGACCGCGATGTCATTCTCGATATGCTCTACTATGAGGAGGCAGGCTGTGCTTTTGTCATAAACAAGGGCTATTCCGAAAAGCTCGCGGCAGGCGATACTGAGGGCATAATAAGCTCCTACCACGTTCACGGCAGCTATGCGGAGGTCGTTGCCGAGAAGGTCGTAAGTGACTATATCATGACCGTCAAGGCTTACACGACCGCAGGTCTCCCCCTCAGCGAGGCTGTTGAGAATGCCGGCAGCGACCTTCTCACGGAAACTGACGTCAAGGTGGAGAGCTTCGTCGAGGACGAGGGCGATTTCAGCTCGAAATTCGCGGGCTATTACAGGTATATGCCCTATATCCTGATATCCGCTATACTCAGCGCACTCTGTCCGGTGCTCATGATAATGAACCGCAAGGACCTCCGCTACCGCACCAACTGCTCAAGCGTTGCACCCAATTCCTACACCATGCAGATCTTTGCCGGCGGCGGACTGTTCGTGCTCGGCGTATGGCTGCTGTTCATGGGAGTCGGACTTTATATGTACGGCGGATTGTTCCGCGGAAAGGCTTGGATAGCCGTCCTCAACAGCGCGATCCTTTCAGCGTTCGTTACCTCATTGGCAGTGTTCATTGCAAGCGTTGTTGAATCGCAGAATATCCTCAATCTGCTGATACAGATACTCGGTCTCGGAATGAGCTTCATATGCGGTATTTTCATACCGCAATCCTACCTCGGGGACGGCGTTCTCGCTGTGGGAAGGTTCTTCCCGGTTTACTGGTACGTCAAGCTGAACGATATGCTCTGCGGCGATGCGAGGTATTCCACAGGCATGGCGGTCACCTGCCTGCTCATTGAGGCCGGATATGCTGCGGCTCTCCTGCTGATAACCCTCCTCATTCGCAGAGTCAGATACAACAGCACAGGTGCTCCGGCAGCAGCAAAAGCTGCCTGAGCACAGTCCCAGTAATACCGATGTATAGGCAATATGGTAAGCCCTCCGCTTTTGCACTTGCTTCCTGTGAAAAAAAGTGGTATAATAAATGCAAAAGGAATTATTATAGTTTATCTTGATGCCCTTGCAGATACGCAGATCTGAGATCTGCTCCCTGCGATCGGGCAATTATACCGCAACGCTGTGCTTTTACGGTATAAAACAGATACATCTGCAAAAAGAGGTAATTTTTATGCTTATACTCGGAATAGAAAGCTCCTGCGACGAGACCGCGGCAAGCGTCGTTAAGGACTGCCGCACGATTTGCTCGTCCGTTATATCCACTCAGATAGAGGAACACAAAAAATACGGCGGTGTTGTGCCGGAAATAGCCTCCCGCCGTCACTGCGAGAACATTCTCGGCGTTGTCCGCAAGGCTCTCGGCGATGCGGACGTCACCCTCGCTGACCTCGACGGCATCGCGGTCACCTACGCGCCCGGTCTTATCGGTGCGCTTCTCGTGGGAGTCAGCTTCGCAAAGGCTCTCGCGATGTCATGCGGAAAACCGCTCGTCCCCGTCCACCACCTCGCCGGTCATATCGCTGCGAACTACCTCACCCACCCGCAGCTCGAACCGCCTTATCTCTGCCTTATCGCAAGCGGCGGCCACAGCCACATAGTCGAGGTCCTCGACTACACCAAGTTCCGCGTTGTGGGACGCACCCGTGACGATGCCGCAGGCGAATGCTTCGACAAGTGCGCGAGAGCAATGGGCTTCCCCTACCCCGGCGGCGTCCACATCGACAAAGCCTCAGCCGAGGGCGACCCCAAAGCTTTCAAGCTGCCGCACCCTGCCGTTGCCGGAAACGAGTTCGATTTCAGCTTCTCCGGACTTAAAACCAACGTCATAAATACTCTCCACAATGCCGAGCAGAAGGGCATCGAGCTGAACCGCAGCGACCTCGCCGCAAGCCTGCAATACACCATTGCCGGTATCCTCACGGACAAGACCATGGCGGCTGCGGAAGCTCTCGGCTACAAAAAAATAGCCCTTGCAGGCGGAGTTGCAGCAAATTCCGGCGTCCGTGCAGCACTTTCCGCTGCCTGTCAGAAGCGAGGCTTTGAGTTCTATATGCCGGAAAAGCCTCTCTGCGGCGATAACGGCGCGATGATAGCCTGTCAGGGCAGCTACAATTTCCTCGCAGGTATTACTGCGGACGAGAGCCTGAACGCTATGGCAACTCTCTCAATGGAGGATATATGAACAAAATAGTCACAAACTGCGAGACCTGCACCAACTACGTCTACGATGAGGACTACGATTGCTACGTCTGTATGGTCAACCTCGACGAGGACGAAATGTACCGCTTCCTCAACGGCTCAAACTACGCCTGTCCGTACTACCGCCTCGATGACGAATACGGCATCGTAAGACATCAGAATTAAAGAAAAGCTCCCTTATGGGAGCTTTTTTCATATGATTATCATGCCGTTTTCGTCGGCGGGAATACCGAGGACGATGCAAAACTCGACTACCGCTATAATAAATGGAATGACAGTCCAGCAGAAAAGCAGGTACAGTACGCCTGTGCCGATACGATGAACGTAGAATTTATGAGCGCCGAAGCCTCCGAGCAGTATGCAGAGCAGGCAGTATATCACCTTGTTCACGGATACCTGACCGTTGTCGAGCTCTACCGGATTATTGGGTCTCTGCGGCTTGGGAATGCTGAAAGTGAAGCTTTCGGAGCTTTTTTGCGGCTCTGTACTGCGGGTCTTGACGACGCAGACTTTGTCCTTGTTTTCAAAGATAAGGACCTCGTCCCCGACGCGCGGATAGAAATGCAGATCGCTGTGCGAGAACTCCCTGATACCGCCGTCGTCAGTCCCGACGAGCACCTTACTGTCAGTTATTTCAATGATCACTGCCATATTCATCACCTCAATACAAACAATTTCTTTAGTTCATTATATCATATCTGCAATTATTTTGCAAGATAAAGTTAATGCAAAGATAATTACAAATTATTGTATATTTCTAACAATAAATGAGAGATAATGATTATAAAGGAGGCTGCAATTATGTTCAGATTACAAAAAGGGTACGAAGAATACGTTACAAAGACCTTCCGGCTGCCGAAGGAATTTGTGGAGGAGCTTGAAAAGCTCGCCTTTGACAATCATCTTTCTCTCAATCAGCTTGTGACACAATGTCTGAAATACGCGATAGACAACCTCGATGCGACCGCGGCAGAAAAATAAAAGGGACTGTACGATGTACAGTCCCTTTTTTGTTGAAATAAGTATCCCTTTCACGCAGCTTCCGTGTGCGAAAGCAGACAATACCGCTTGCTGAAAGTATCAGCGTGGAAGGCGAAGCTGAACAGCTTCTTACTTGATCTCGATTGTAGCGCCAGCCTCTTCAAACTTAGCCTTGAGCTCGTTAGCCTCAGCCTCGGAAACGCCTTCCTTGATAGCCTTAGGAGCAGACTCAACTACTTCCTTAGCCTCCTTGAGGCCAAGACCGAGAACTTCCTTAGCAACCTTGATAACAGCCATCTTAGCGTCACCGAAGGAAGCAAGGATTACGTCGAACTCTGTCTTAGCAGCCTCTGCACCGCCAGCAGCACCGCCGGCAGCAGGAGCAGCAGCAACCATTGCAGTTACGCCGAATTCCTCCTGGATAGCGTCAACGAGCTCGGAAAGCTCGAGAACAGACAGGGTCTTGATATCTTCAACAAATTTTGTGATCTTCTCTGAAGCCATGATAATAATCTCCTTTTTAATAATTTTGCCGTTTTACGGCTTTACTTCAAGCTGCGGACAAAAAGTCCATGATGATATGCAGACGATCAGGCAGCTTCCTCTGATTTCTTGTCTGCAACAGCCTTGAGAGCGGCTGCGAGCTTCTGAAGGGGTCCCTGAAGAGAACCAACGAGCTGTGCGAGGAGCACGTCCTTTGACGGGATCTTTGAAAGAGCAGTAACACCTGCTGCGTCATAGACCTCACCCTCAACATAGCCAGCCTTGAGATTGAACTTCTCATCGCCAGCCTTCTCAGCGAACTTACCGAGGATTCTTGCAGGAGCGGTCTGATCGTCATTGGAAACAGCGATAGCGGTTGTTCCGTTGAGCGCCTCCTCAAAACCTTCGATGCCGCAGTTCTTGAAAGCACGGAGAAGAAGTGTGTTCTTCTCTACGAAGTAGTTGACGTTAGCCTCACGGAGCTCCTTTCTGAGCTTGGTATCCTCCTCAACGGTGATACCCTTGTAATCAACGAGAACGCCGGAAACGGAATTCTTGATGATCTCGGTGAGCTTCTCGACCTTAGCCTTCTTCGCTTCGAGTACAGCATTGCTTGGCATAGTTTGTATTCACCTCCGAATGATTTATGATCGTATTCAGAGAGCAATAAAAATGTCCTTTTCCGACAGCACGGGAAAGGACAATGATTTTTCGATCAATTGCTATTCCTCGGCGGGACTTACGGTATAAACCAGCCAGCTGTCTTTAGAATACGATACTGTGAAATTCACAGCTTGATTATTATATCACACTATTTTTACTTTGTCAAGGGTTTTCCGGAAATTTTTCCGGATTTTTTCCGGGGAAGCAAAACTGCCGGTCAGTTCTTGTTGACATAAAAGCCGCCATGTGCTATAATAGGAAGCGCTGAAGAAAGGATGTGTTAGTTTGTACAGAACGATATTCTCGAATGTCGGAGAATACAAAAAACAGGCAATACTCTCGCCTGTCACCATTATCGGTGAGGTCATCATGGAGGTTACTATCCCCCTCGTCATGGCTCACATCATCGACGACGGCGTTTCAAAGGGACGTATCGGCTATGTTGCGGCTCTCGGCGGACTCATGGTCGCTATGGCTCTGTTTTCCCTAGTTTTCGGTGCGCTCGCAGGACGCTTCTGCGCTGTTGCAGCAATGGGCTTTGCCAAAAACCTGAGAAAGGCTCTGTTCCGCAAGGTTCAGGACTTCTCCTTCTCCAACGTCGATAAATTCTCGACTGCCTCGCTCACAACGAGGCTCACCACTGATGTTACCAATATCCAGAATGCCTTCATGATGTTCATACGAATGGCATTCCGGTCGCCTATCATGCTGGTGTGTGCGACTTTCATGGCTGTACGCACCAACGCGAAGCTCTCGCTCGTATTCCTTGCCGCGATACCTCTGCTCGGTCTGACGGTATTCTTCATCATCTCAAAGGCTCACCCGCGCTTTGAGAAGATGCTCCGCCAGTACGACAGCATGAACGCCAGCGTTCAGGAAAACCTAGTCGGCATAAGGGTGGTCAAGGCTTTTGCCCGTGAGGAGCACGAAAAGAAGCGCTTCAACGAAAAGACAGACCAGGTGCGTCTTGCACAGTTCATGGCTGAAAAGCTCGTTATCCTCTCGATGCCCGCAATGCAGCTCGTCATGTACGGCAGCATCGTGGCTATCATGTGGTTCGGCGGACATATGGCTGTGGACGGCGATATCCAGACGGGTCAGCTCTCGAGCTTCATCATGTACGTCTCACAGATACTCATGTCCCTGATGATGCTGTCAGTCCTGTTCATCATGTTCGTTATCTCACGCGCCTCCATGCAGAGAGTTGCGGAGGTCCTCGAGGAGGAGCCCTCCATAAAGGACAATGAGTCCTCGCAGGTAATGCCGGAGGACGGCTCGATAAGCTTCCGCGGCGTGAGCTTCTCCTACTACAACGATATGGATAACCTCGCCCTCGACCACATCGACCTCGATATCCGTTCCGGCGAGACCATCGGCATAATCGGCGGCACGGGCTCTTCCAAATCCACCCTCGTCCAGCTCATTCCGCGTCTCTATGAGGCTACGGAGGGCACTGTAACGGTCGGAGGCCACGATGTAAGGGAATATTCCCTCGAAACCCTCCGCGGTCAGGTCGCAATGGTTTTGCAGAAGAACGTCCTCTTTTCCGGAACTATCAGGGATAATCTCCGCTGGGGCAACGAAAACGCTACCGATGACGAGATCATCGCTGCCTGCAAATCCGCCTGCGCTCACGATTTCGTCGAGGGCTTCCCGGAAGGCTACGATACCCAGCTCGGACAGGGCGGCGTGAACGTCTCCGGCGGTCAGAAGCAGAGGCTCTGTATCGCCCGCGCACTCCTCAAAAAGCCGCGCATAATCATTCTCGATGACTCCACAAGCGCCGTTGATACGGCTACCGACAGCAGCATCCGCGCTGCCTTCCGCAGAGACCTCGCGGACACAACTACTATCATCATCGCACAGCGCATAACCTCAGTCATGGACGCCGACCGTATCATCGTCATGGACAACGGCAGGATAAACGGTATCGGCACCCACAGCGAGCTCATGGCTTCCAACGCTATTTACCGTGAGGTTTACGACTCGCAGCAGAAAGGAGCTGAGGAATAATGCCGCCCGGAAAGAATATGGGACCTCCCGCAAAGCCGCGACACGTTTTCCCGGCGCTGAAAAGGATATTCAGCTATATGTACGGCTTCAAGCTGCATATGACCATTGCGGTCACCGCGATAATCCTCAGCGCAGGCGCAGGTATCATCGGCACCAATATGCTCAAGCCGATAATCGACAACATCAATGATGCACTCCACACAGGCGATTGGGACAAATCCAGATTCAACAGTCTCCTGATATTCCTCTGCTGCGTATATGCCGCAGGTGCAGCCGCTACCTTCACCTTCCAGCGCATTATGATGAGGGTCTCAACGACCACTCTCATGCGTATCAGGAACGACCTCTTCAACAACATGGAGAGTCTGCCTGTCCGCTATTTCGACAGGCATAACCACGGCGAGCTCATGAGCCTCTACACCAACGATACCGACGCGATACGCGAAATGCTCAGCAACAGCGTCGCGAACTTCATAAGCTCCGCGGTAACGATAACCGGCGTTCTCGTCTCGATGATAATACTGAGCTGGAGACTTACGATAATCGTTATCGTCATGTTCTTCCTCATAATCAGGATAATCGGCTTCATCGGCTCACGCAGCGGCAAGGGCTTCGTTGCACAGCAGAAAGCCCTCGGAACGGTAAACGGCTACATCGAGGAAATGATAGACGGTCAGAAGGTCGTCAAGGTATTCAGCCGCGAGGAAAAGGCTCAGGAGGAATTCGATGTCCTCAACGAACAGCTCTGCGAGGCTGCAACAAGAGCGAACACCTTCGCGAATGTCCTCATGCCGATAATGAACAACCTCTCCTACCTCCACTATGCTGTTACCGCTATAATCGGCGGTATCATGGCGGTCAAGGGCATCGGCGGCATGACCGTCGGAACCGTTGTCGCCTACCTCCAGCTCACAAGGTCGTTCTCACAGCCGATAACCCAGGTCTCACAGCAGCTCAACTCCGTGCTCACAGCACTTGCCGGTGCAGAGCGTATCTTCGCGGTCATAGACGAGGAGCCCGAAGCTGATAACGGCTACGTTACCCTCGTAAATGCGGATATTGCTCCCGACGGCACCATCACTGAGGCTGACCACCGCACAGGTCACTGGGCTTGGCGTCACCCCCACAAGGCTGACGGCACTGTCACCTACACCGAGGTCCGCGGAAATGTTGAATTCGATGACGTTTACTTCGGCTATACCCCCGAAAAGACCGTCCTCAACGGCATAACTCTCTATGCTCATGCCGGTCAGAAGATAGCCTTCGTCGGCTCGACAGGCGCCGGCAAGACCACTATCACCAACCTCATCAACCGCTTCTACGACGTCCCCGACGGAAAAATACGCTATGACGGCATAAACATCAACAAGATAAAGAAGGACGACCTCCGCCGTTCTCAGTCCATCGTTTTGCAGGATACCCACCTCTTTACCGGAACGGTCATGGAGAATATCCGCTACGGCAAGCTCGATGCCACTGACGAGGAGGTATACGCTGCCGCGAAGCTCGCGAACGCCGATACCTTCATTCACCACCTCGAAAACGGCTATGATACGATGCTTACGGCTGACGGTGCAAATCTCTCGCAGGGTCAGAGACAGCTCCTTGCTATCGCGAGGGCAGCAGTTGCCGATCCGCCTGTGCTTATCCTCGACGAGGCTACGAGCTCCATTGATACCAGAACCGAGGCTCTCATCGAAAAGGGCATGGATCAGCTCATGGAGGGCAGAACGGTATTCGTTATCGCTCACAGGCTCTCAACAGTACGCAATTCCAACGCGATAATGGTACTCGAACACGGAAAGATCATCGAGAGAGGCGACCATAACGCCCTCATCGCACAGCACGGCAAATACTACCAGCTCTATACAGGTATGTTTGAATTATCGTGATCTTCATTGCAGAACGGTCAATGTTTGTCACATCGTAAGGTACGGGCGGATAATATCCGCCCCTACGCATAATTATCGGTCTGTTATCCGCTGTACACGGTGTTCCGCGGACGCCGTGCCCCACAAAAGGAGGATATTGAAATGAAAAATCTGTTATTCGTCGGCGATGTTGTCGGAAAAGCCGGCTGCGATTTCCTCAGCAGCAAGCTCCGGCTCATAAAGCGTATGTACGCCGTGGACGTTACCGTTGTGAACGGCGAGAATTCCGCGCAGGGCAACGGTATCACCACTGCCTCCGCTGATATGCTCCTCAGTGCCGGCGCTGACATCATAACCACCGGCAACCACGCCTTCCGCCGCAAGGAGTCCCTCGGCATCTTCGAAAAGGACTGCATTATCCGTCCGGCTAATTATCCGCAGGGCGGTGCTCCCGGAAAGGGCGTATGCGTCCTCGACTGCGGCGCTTTCTCCGTAGCCGTGGTCAACCTCATGGGTACCGCGTTCATGGAGCCCCTCGACAACCCCTTCACCGCTATCGACGATATACTGGCAGATATCAGCACTCCCAACGTCTTCGTGGACTTCCACGCTGAGACCACCTCCGAAAAAAAGGCTATGGGCTTCTACCTCGACGGCAGAGTTACCGGCGTTTTCGGAACTCATACCCACGTTCAGACTGCGGACGAGTGCGTTCTCCCCGGCGGAACCGCTTATATTACCGATGCCGGCATGACGGGTCCGGAGTTTTCCTGCCTCGGAGTTGAGCAGAGCGACGTCATCGAGATGTTCCGCTTCCGCACTCCGGTGAGGTTCAAGGAGTCCGAAGGAGACTGCTTCCTGTGCGGAGTTGTGTCGGAATTTGACGAAAAAAGCGGCAAAACGCACAAAATTGAAAGATTAATTATAAGATAATATACAAATTTTTCTTTTTGCTATTGCTTTTTTCTTTTACATGGTGTATAATAAGCTCATGAAAAACGGCATTACTCACAAAATCAAAACAGGAGGTTCACATCATGGAGATCTTAAAAGTATCATCACATTCATCACCTAATTCAGTTGCCGGAGCTATTGCCGGAGTTATCAGGGAGCAGAAAGCTGTCGAGGTACAGGCTGTCGGCGCAGGCGCTGCAAATCAGGCGATCAAGTCCATCGCTATCGCAAGAGGCTATCTTGCACCTATCGGCGTAGACCTCATCTGCGTTCCCGCTTTCGCCAATATCACTATCGACGGCGAGGAGAGAACAGCTATCAAGCTCATCTGTGAGCAGAGATAAGCATACCCTATAGGGATTATAAAAGGGCGGTTTATCCGCCCCTTTTTTTGTATGAAAGCCGTACACATAAGTGCACCGGAAGCTGTCAAAGACCTGTTTTGGGACGTCGAGGACGCCGTCCCCTACAAAATAATCAGCGCAGAACAGGCGTATTGTAGGGGCTGGCGTCCCCGACAGCCCGTTATTTAACAGCACTTGCCATAATAAAAGAAAATAACCGCCCCAGTTTCCAAACTAAGGCGGTTATCCTTTAACCTCTTATACATGGGAGTGACCGTCTGCCGGTGCGCTCCTTTTTTATTGCATCAGCCTATCTTGGGAAGCTGTGCGATGGACTTTGCGATCTCCTCATCAGTGGGGATATAATCGCTCATCTTGCCGTCATTGTATGCAGCGTAGGCGTACATATCGAAGTAACCTGTACCTGTGAGACCGAATACGATAGTCTTCTCCTCGCCGGTCTCCCTGCACTTGATAGCCTCGTCGATAGCAGCGCGGATAGCGTGGCTGCTCTCGGGAGCGGGAAGTATACCCTCAACTCTTGCGAACTGCTCAGCAGCCTCGAATACGGCAGTCTGCTCAACAGAGCGAGCCTCCATGAGACCCTGATCGTAGAGCTCGGAGAGTACAGCGCTCATGCCGTGATAGCGGAGACCGCCGGCATGGTTCGGAGAGGGCATGAAGCCGCTTCCGAGGGTGTACATCTTCTGGAGAGGGCAAACCTTACCTGTATCGCAGAAATCGTAAGCGTAGGTACCTCTTGTGAAGCTCGGGCAAGAAGCCGGCTCAACAGCGATGATACGGTAATCAGCCTCACCGCGGAGCTTTTCGCCCATGAAGGGAGAGATAAGTCCGCCGAGGTTTGAACCGCCGCCTGCACAGCCGATGATGATATCGGGCTTGATGCCGTACTTGTCGAGAGCGATCTTGGTCTCGAGACCGATAACGGACTGGTGGAGGAGAACCTGAGAGAGAACGCTTCCGAGAACGTAGCGGTAGCCCTCATGTGTGGTTGCAGCCTCAACAGCCTCAGAGATAGCGCAGCCGAGGCTTCCGTTTGTATCCGGGAATTCAGCGAGTATCTTTCTGCCGACCTCAGTGGTCATTGAGGGGGAGGGAGTTACGCTTGCACCGTAGGTACGCATTACCTCGCGGCGGAAGGGCTTCTGCTCATAGGATACCTTTACCATGTAAACCTTACAGTCGAGGTCGAAGTAGGAGCAAGCCATAGAAAGAGCAGTACCCCACTGACCTGCACCGGTCTCGGTAGTAACGCCCTTGAGTCCCTGCTTCTTGGCGTAGTAAGCCTGAGCGATAGCGGAATTGAGCTTATGAGAGCCGCTGGTGTTGTTGCCCTCGAACTTGTAGTAGATCTTTGCGGGAGTGCCGAGCTTCTTCTCGAGGCAGTAAGCTCTTACGAGAGGAGAGGGACGGTACATCTTATAGAAGCTGAGTATCTCAGAGGGAATGTCGATATAGGGATCGGTCTCGTTGAGCTCCTGCTTTACGAGCTCATCGCAGAAAACATGGCTGAGCTCCTCGGCAGTGCAGGGCTGACCTGTTCCGGGATTGAGAAGCGGTGAGGGCTTCTTCTTCATATCAGCGCGTACATTGTACCACTGCTTGGGCATCTCGCTTTCTTCAAGATAGATCTTGTAGGGTATTGTTTCTTTGGACATAGAAATTCTCCTTTTCGTTCCGGAAATGACCGGACTGTAATAAAACACCATTATTATACCATAGGTCGAACGCAATGTCAAGTTTTCAATGTCAGAAATGTCAGATTCAGAACTAAGCACCAAGAATTGCAGCGTTGAAAACTGCGCTATTCTGTCAGTCGGGCATATTCGCAAACCTTATCAGCGATTCGATATAGGCTTTTACGAGGGGACTGTTCTCCTGGCTTTTGCGGTAGATGATGATGTCGCTGTTGAGATTATGTGCGAACGAGCACTTCCTTGTGACGAGTCCGACGCGGTCGAGCAGCCATTTCGGCAGCGGAGATACCCACATATAGGCATTTTTGACGTTGGAAATGGTAGTGAGCTGGTTGCCGCGGTCGTGGATATAG
>Ga0310691_10007263_pt1 | contig 11599 bp, 10 predicted proteins | sample 176DNAGHGlowgp2_FD_203887 | JGI IMG/M metagenome (GOLD analysis project Ga0310691, IMG submission 203887) | Sheep rumen microbial communities from Palmerston North, Manawatu-Wanganui, New Zealand - 1766 DNA GHGlow gp2 (v2) (version 2) | ecosystem: Host-associated > Mammals > Digestive system >... | reverse complement strand
TCGACAGACGTGAACTTCGTCTGCTTTAAAAATCTCTCTATCATATTGTTTAGTTTACTGTTTACTGTTTACAGTTTACAGTTGATTACCTATGCGGTTGTTTCGGCCTCCAGTCATATCATCTGTAAACTGTAAACCGTCAACTGTAAACAAATATTATTTTACTCAACCGTAAATGCCAAGAACTTGACGGGCTTATCGCCTACTGCCAGCATGCCGTGGGGCTTGGTGGAGTCGAAATAGATGGAGTCACCCTCTTCGAGCACCATCGTCTTACCGCCGATGTAAAGTTCCATCTTGCCTTCGAGCACCATATTGAACTCCTGGCCTGGGTGAGAGTTCTTATAGATGGTGTGCGCTTCGGGTTTGGGTTCCACCGTGACGATGAAAACGTCAGCCTTGTGATTGACGAAGCCGCCTACGAGGCTTTGGTACTTGTAGGCTTTCGTCCTCTCGATGCTCATACCTTGCCCCTTCCTTGTCACATAGTATGACTTCATGTGGGGCGCCTCTGCGAAGATGAGCTCTTCTGTCGAGACACCGTACTTCTTGGCGATCTTCATCAGGTTTGAGATGGTGATGTCCATCTCGCCTGCCTCTATCTTCTCATACTTCTCGGCACTGATGCCGATGGTTTCAGCCATCTCGCTAACAGGGATGTCGAGCACGTCGCGCAGTCCCTTCAGGCGTTCGCCTATCTGCTTTAATTGTTCGTCCATATACTTTTTGTTTACAGTTTACAGTTTACGGTTTACAGTTGATTACCTCTGCGGGTGTTTCGGTCTCCAGTCATATCATCTGTAAACTGTAAACCGTCAACTGTAAACAATTATATTACTTCGCTCCTGCCTTGAGTCCTCTAATCACTGCTGAGGTGAAGCCAGCATGTTCCATCTCGTTGAGCCCCTTGATGGTTACACCGCCAGGCGTCGTCACCAGATCGATGGCTGCCTCTGGGTGCAGACCGCTTGCCTCAAGCAGTTCTACGGCTCCTTTCATCGTCTGCATCACGATGGCCTTCGCATCATCGGCCTTGAAGCCCAGCTCCACGCCGCCCTCTGCTGCTGCACGGATATACCGCATGGCGTAGGCAATGCCACAGGAGGCCAGCGTCGTGCCTGCTGCCAGATGCGCCTCGTCGGTGATCAGCGTCGAGCCCATCTCGTCGAAGATGTTGACAACGGTCTTGGTCTCTGCTTCCGAGGCTCCAATGGGCACGACGAACGTCATCGACGCCATCTCAGCGATCGCGATATTCGGAATCACCAAGAACAGCGGCGGGCACTGCTCTCCCAGCCACTCCTTGATGCTCTCCGACTTTACGCCGGCAGCAATCACAATCAGTATCTGCTTCTTAGGATCGAGTTCAGGCTTGATATCCTTCAGTACTTGCTCCACGAGCCAGGGCTTCACTACGACACAGACGATGTCGGCACCATCGGCAGCCAGTTTGTTGTCTGTCGTCACGCTGACACCCTTCTTCGAAAACTTATCCACGACGGCCTGCGAGGGGTCGCTCACGGTGATGTCCTCGTTCTTGAACTGCTGGCCCTTGATGAGGCCTTCTACGGTGGCGCCACCCATGGCACCAGCTCCTATTACTGCAATCTTCATTTCTTTTGTTTACTGTTTACAGTTTACGGTTTACAGTTGATTACCTCTGCGGGTGTTTCGGCCTCCAGTCATATCATCTGTAAACTGTAAACCGTAAACTGTAAACCAAACCATTTATATAACCTTCTTTAGCCTTTCGATGAAATCATCGGCTTCAGCCTTTGTCAGGCAGAGCGGCGGCAGCAGACGCAGGATGTTCGTCCCAGCGCAGCCCGTGAAGCAGTGCTCCTGATAGATCAGTGGCTTGCGTACATCAGCATGCGGACAGTCGAGGTCGATGCCGATCATCAGACCACGGCCACGCACGTCAGTGATATGCTGCTCTGTCTTTTGGAGTTCCTTCAATTGCTCAATCAGGTATGTACCTACGTTGTCGGCATTCTCCACGAGATGCTCTTCTTCGAACACATCGAGTACAGCCAATGCAGCAGCACAAGCCAGATGATTACCTCCAAAGGTAGTGCCCAACTGTCCATACACAGGCTTGAACACCGGACTGATCAGTACGCCACCCATCGGGAAACCATTGGCGATGCCTTTGGCCACGGTGATGATATCCGGACGGATGTCGAGCCACTGATGGGCGAAGAACTTTCCGCTTCGTCCGTAGCCGCACTGGATCTCGTCGCAGATGAGGATGGTGCCATATTTCTTGCAGGCAGCTGCTAATCCCTGAGCGAACTCCTTCGTGGCCAACTTGATGCCGCCCACACCCTGGATGCACTCTAAAATCACGGCACACACATCGCCCTTCGCCAGTTCTGCTTCCCAGGCCGGCAGATCGTTCATCGGCAGATAGGTCACGTGGCTGTTATCATTGATGGGGGCGATGATCTTCGGATTGTTCGTCACCTCTACGGCCAGCGAGGTACGTCCGTGGAAAGCCTTCTCGCACGACAAGACGCGTGTCCTGCCGTTAGTGAATGAGGCGAGTTTCAGGGCGTTCTCGTTTGCCTCGGCACCACTGTTGATGAGAAACAGCTGATAGTCGTCATAGCCTGAGACCTTGCCTAAGCGCTCTGCCAACTCCACTTGCAACTTGTTAATCACCGAGTTGGAGTAGAACCCCAGTTTCTGCAACTGCTCCGTTACCTTCTGGATATAATGCGGATGGGCGTGGCCGATGCTGATGACGGCATGTCCGCCATACAGGTCAAGGTACTCCTGACCCTTGTCGTCCCACACCTTACAACCTTTGCCCTTCACAATGTTCACATCGAAGAGCGGATATACGTCGAATAGCTTCATTTTCTATACCTTATATATAATTGGCTGCAAAGATACACTAATTCTGCCGAAACACCAAACAAAAGTGCATAAAACTAACGAAATACCTCGTTTTTCTTTCGTCTTTGCATCTATTGTTGCATAAATATGCGCCCTTTCTTGCCTTTGGATACAAAAAGAGGCGACTGTCAATAGCCGCCTCCATTATCTGTCATACCTTAGTTATTCTTTGGGTGTCATGATGATATCCTTGACGGCTTCGACGTCATCAGCATTGATGACGTTGTCGTTGTTGGCATCAGCATTGGCTCCGTGGATAGGCTTAGTGTTGTCACCGATGAAGATCTGGATCACCACGATATCAGCCACGTTAACCTTCTGGTCGTTGTTGGCATCGCCCTTAAGAACCTGAGTGGTGTTGAAGGTGGCAGAAGCAGCAGGCGACAGGGTGCCGTCGGAGAGCTTCAGCTGGTAGTGCAACACATGCTCACCTAAAGCCAGTCCGCTGGCATCGACGGTGGTCGTCAGATTCTCGATGTCAGACTCCTTGATAAGTTCATTATTCTCGTCGAACCAGTACTGGATGCCTATGGCCTTTGCTGCTACCGTTGCGCCAAGCTTCATGAACATCCTCGAGACAGGAATGTCTGCATCGCCCTTGCTGTCGACTATCTGATAGTGGACGGTATGTATGCCGTCTGCGACGGAAGAGGTCGGGATGGTCGTGGCACCACTCAAGGTTGTAGTGGTCTGTACATCGGTTTCGTTATCGAACCAGTATCGGAGCGATGCTGCTGTGGCAGTTACCCTCGGATCAAGCTTGATGAACATCTTCGAGGTGGGAATACCCGCAACACCAGCGTTGTCAACAATTTGGTAGTGTATCGTATGGATACCCTCTACAAGTCCTGAGGCATCGATGGTAGTAGCACCACTCATGGTCTCGGTGGTCTTGATGGTGGTCTCGCTGTCGAACCAGTAGCGGAGTGATGCTGCTGTAGCAACCATTCTCGGATCAAGCTTGATGAACATCTTTGAGGCGGGAATGCCCGCAATACCTTTGTTGTCGACAATCTGGTAGTGAACCGTATGTATGCCCTCTACAAGCCCCGAAGCATTGATGGTGGTAGCACCGCTCATAGTTTCTGTAGTTTTGATGTCAGTCTCACTGTCGAACCAGTAGCGGAGCGACGAGGCGGTTGTAGCCTGTGGCAGTCCCGTCAGGTCTATCTCTGGCTCGGATTGCCCTCTCGCACTTAAGGTCAGGCCGGAGAGCAATATTGTTAATAATATGTATTTACGCATAAGCCAAAACATTTGAACTATTCACGTTTCTTTTCATTATTGCTTATTCTGGATTCTTGACTTCGACGGTTACACCCAGCTTGCCGTCATCGGCAGTCTGCTCGTTAACCTCCATCTTTGAGATGAGAGGATAGGACACAGTAGTATTGAATGGTTGCGGTCCGCCATAGAGGCCTACCTCTTTCTCGTCTGTGCCTTTGATGGCTTTGGCTGCATCGGTCAGCGTAAAAGTCCAATCATCAGACCATGTGCCTTCCCAATTGAAATCGGTGAATACATCAGTGAGAGCGGCCATGGTAACGTTGTTTGGACTGTCGGTCAATTTCTCAAACATATTATAATAATTGGGTATGCCTATGCAGTTTGTTGCTTTGCAGCTGTTTGGTAGTTTGTATGAATAACTATTTGTTGTCCAGATGATACAATTCTTCCATATAGAGTTTTGCATATTGTCTTCTGGACAATATCTTGAAATGATACAATTAGTTGCCATGAAATGAGCATTCTCGTAAACACCAGGCTCAGAAATATAACTGTTCACAAGAGATACCGTAGTGCTACCTCCCTGCCGGAAGAATTCTGTTACTTTACAGTTGACAACCATTACATTCTCGATGGCATCAGTATTACCGATACCATTAATTCTCCAGAACTGGCATTTTACAAAATATGGATTTGAAAACGATCCTCCCAATTTTACTTCGCCCTTACATCTGATACCTTCCATTGTGAAGCGGTTTGAACCTTCCTCAGTCACGTTGATATTGAAGCCTCCTTCGATATAAGTAGGATTGTCGTTGTCAATACCTACTCCTCGCAGGGTGATGGCCTTAGTAATATTGGTCGAATTGAATGTGCCGCTGGAGAGGCTGATGATGTCACCGCTTGCAGCCGCTGTCACTGCCTGTTGCAAGGCCCCAACACCATAGAACATGGTGGTTTCACCCTCATGGCTCAGCGAAGCCACTACTGTGTTTTGTGCGAAACTCATGGTTGCAACCATTATGGCAACCAAGGATAATAATACTTTCTTCATAATTCTGTCTGATTTAGTTATTACTTGTTTACTTCAATTGTTACACCCAGTTTACCATCAGTAGCTGTTTGCTTGTCGACGTTCATCGTGGAAATCAGTGGATAGGAAGGCGTGGAGTTATAAGGCTGCAGACCGCCATAGAGGCCAATCTCCAAACCGTCGGTACCCTTAAATGCAGTCTTAAATGCACTAGTCAGCTCAAATGTCTGGTCGTCTGAATAGGTGCCTGTATAGTTTTCGAACACATCTTCGGCCTTGTATTGGGTGCTAGGACAATTAGTTCTGGATTGAACATTCTCGAAGATATCACGGCTGACACTTACGCCAACGCAGTTCGTTGTCTTATTGTCAACGGATAATGGATTGCAATTATTATAGGAAGTATGTGTATTGTAAAATATGCAATTCGTAAATTCTCCCCTGTGAAAATCCTCAAAATTGTATTCTCTTGAAATTACGCAATTTATAGCTGTAATAGTGCTTGAATCATAGGATGCGCCTAATGCGACATAACTATTAACAAAGTTGGTCGAGCAGGTTCCTCCCATGTGGTAATCCCCTGTAATTTTACAGTTAGCAATCATAATGTTGGTAACGGCGTCATCGCTCTTTTCGTTGATGAGCTTGACAAACTGGCACTTCACGAAATAGGGGTTGCTGTAGGTTCCAGTCAACCTTACCGTGATTTGGCATCTGATACCCTCCATTATAAATTGGTTGGCATCGCTGGAAGGAATATCAATATACAGATCACCACTGGATGTGTTTTTGATAAGATATGTAGGGTTATCGCTATCAATACCTGCGCCGCGAAGGGTAATGCCAGCAGAAATTGTTGTTTGTGTAGCATCAAACGTACCGCCAGAGAGGTTGATGATGTCGCCACTTGCTGCTGCTGTAACTGCCTGCTTGAAAGCATTAACACCATAGTAATACGTAACGGCTCCTTCGTGGCTCAATGAGGCCACCATTGCGTTTTGTGCGAAACTTGTGGCTGCAAACAGTATGCCCACCACGGCTAATAGTACTTTCTTCATAATGCTTAAGTTTTGTGATTAATGATTAATATTTGGCGCAAAGATAGGGATAATCCTTGAAAAGGGACTTGCAAATCGTACATTTCGACTGACGGATGATCATTTGCAAGTCGAATATTAGGGAAAACGGGGCTTCGGCAGTTTGGAAGGATGGGGTCGCGGCTGTTGTCTTGGCTGCTGACTTGGTGTCAAACAATCGGTTGACATCATGTCAACTGATCTGCTGACTAGAGTCGACAGATCTGCTGACACCTGTCAGCAACAACGTTAGTGCCTTGTTACTGATAGGTTAATGCCTGCTGGCTGTCAGTTTACTATCTCGTTGTTGATAGTTTAATGCCTTGTTTCCACTCGTTGGGAGTCTGGCCTGTGACGGCCTTGAAGGTGCGGAAGAAGGACGACTCGGTGGTGAAGCCAGACGTGGCCCAGACTTCCGAGATCTTCATCTCAGGCTGGGTGGTCATCAGCCTCTGGGCATGGGTGATGCGATAGCTGTTGACGAACTGCGAGAACGAGCAGCCGCGCTGACTGTTGATGCAACTGGAGATGGCGTTTCGGTTGGTGCAAAGGGCGGCTGCCAGGTCGCTCAGTTTCATATCGCTGTCCAGATAGGGCTTCTCTCGTTCCATGATGTCGATGATGCGCTGCATCAGCGCTGCATCGGCCTCTGGGCTTGCTGTTGTCACGTCATCGCACTCCAGGGAGGGCTTCCGCCTTCTGCGTCTGAGGACTAACAGAGCTGCTGCCAAAACGAATACGGCAAGCCCCAGCCAAACCCATTTCCACCAGGAGGCAGTGCCGTTTGCAGCCATCTCGTGCTCTCTGCCCACACGGAGCAGCCTGACGGCACTCGAGGGGGTGTAGTTGCTGGATCCTACCAGACCACCAGCTATCAGCAGATTGCCTCCGGGTGTCAGGAGGGGCGTGTAGTCGGGCGCCACTTCCAAAGGCTGGGTATAGTAGAGCATCATGGGGGCTCCGCCGCTGGCCGATGCCAGGTCGTAGTTGATACAGAGTACATAAAGTGGGTTCTTCTCTGCGGCTATATGGATCTTTGAACTGATGCCGAGAAGATAAGCCCGATGCGCCTGACGGTCGACGATGACGTTGGTGATGTATTCGATGGAGTCTCCCTGACAGACCATCGGAATGGGATAGGCGGTGGGCAGCAGCGTGACATCGGTACCGCTGATACGGGCAATGGCCACCTGACCCGTGTTGTCCTGCACGGGCAGCAGATAGGATAAGTCGCCCTTCGACTCGTCGCCAATGAAGCTCACGCCATCGTTGTGGGGGACGATTATCAGCGGGTGCCAGTTCTCAAACAAGGGAAGATGCAGGGTGTCACCTTTCAGACGGTCTGCAAAGGTGCAGCGCAGGGGTTCGCCTCTGTTATCGTTGCTGCCGAGGATGAGGGCATCGCCATCAGCCATGCGGAAGATATAGGGGTTTGAGCGCTGGGCCGACACCTCTTTAATATAAGTGAAGCTTCTCTTGTCGTTATTGTCGCCTTTGCCGCTCTGGGGCTCATGGAATAGTTCGATGCCGTCTTGTGCGTACCAGTTGCCAGCGATGACCACCTGTCCGCTGTCGAGTTCGAGGGCTGAGGCCCAGACGCGTTCTCTTTGCAAATTGCCGAAGCCCCTGAAAGTGTGGGCCTGTGGGTCGTAAATCTCCGCATGGATGGTCTGTCCGATGCCCGCAGACTGTTCGCATCCTCCTGCCAGAAGAACCTTACCAGACTTGAGGACTATGGAGAGACCGACATCGTGGGTATAGGTCATAGGCATCGTGTGCCATTTGCCGTCTTTATAGTACTCTGCTGTCTGCGTGGGCACGAAACCGTTCGTATGGCCGCCAGCCACCGTCAGCTCGCCATTGGCATAGAACAAGGCATGACCAGCACGGGGGATATTGAGGTCTGGCAGTTGCTCCACCTCAATCTCTACGACAGGGCACATTTCTTGCTGCTGTGCCGTCACAGACAGCACAGACATCATCATCACCAATATGAGCGCAGCCACTCGGCTTTGCCGCTTGCTACTGAAAGGACGCAAGTAATATTTCACCTTTTCACTTTTTCACCTTTTCCCCTAAAAGGCTGAGGCCTTGAGGCGCAGACCGGCAGTCTCGTCGATGCCAAACATGAGGTTCATGTTCTGCACGGCCTGGCCTACGGCGCCCTTCAGGAGGTTGTCGATGGCGGAGGTGACGAGCAGCTTCTGGCCGTACTTCTCCACATGCACCAAAGCCTTGTTGGTGTTCACCACCTGCTTCAGGTCTATCGGTTTGTCGCTGTAGTGGGTGAAGGCGGCATCGTGGTAGAAGTCCTTGTAGGCTTCGATGACATCCTCCACAGGGGCTGGGGTCTTGATGACTGCCGTACAGAAGATGCCGCGGGCAAAGTCGCCGCGATAGGGGATGAAGTCGATGTCTGCGTCGAGATAGCCCTGCACCTGCTTCAGCGACTGACGGATCTCAGCGATGTGCTGGTGCTGGAAGGGCTTGTAGATGCTCAGGTTGTTGTTGCGCCACGAGAAGTGAGTCGTGGCACCAGGCTTCTGGCCTGCGCCAGTAGAGCCCGTGATGGCATTCACGGCCACATCTTCCTTCAGCAGGTTCAGGTAGGCGGCAGGCAACAAAGCCACCTGAATACAAGTAGCGAAGCATCCGGGATTGGCCACATGCTGCGCCTTCAGGATTTCCTCCTTGTTGATCTCAGGCAGTCCGTAGACATAATCGTGATCGCCCTTGATACGGAAATCCTGGGCCAGATCGATGATCTTCACATGAGCGGGGATAGTGTGCTCCTTGAGGAACGCCTCACTCTTGCCATGTCCGAAGCAGAAGAACACCACATCAATATCCTCGAAAGGCATCTGGTCTGTGAACCTGAGGTCTGTCTCGCCAATGAGACCTTCGTGAACATCGCTCACCAGATTACCTGCGTTACTCTCCGAATTGGCGAAGACAATTTCCGCCTCAGGGTGGTTCAGTAGCAAGCGGATCAGCTCACCGCCCGTATAGCCTGCTGCTCCTAATATACCTATTTTCATACTTTTGACAGATTATATTTATCTTAGACAAAAGAACATAAGAACATATTTTAACGTTGTTGTTCCTTTGGCTTTATAAATATGTTCTTATGTTCTTATGTCTAAAAAGTCCTTATGTCTTATCGCTTCTCGTCCTTGTGTATGCCGTAGTAGACACGGAGTGGGGTGGAGCTGACTTTGATGAAGCCCTTGGCCTCGTCGGCAGTCCAACCAGTCTGTGTCTCGCCGTATTCGCCTAACTTACTCTTCGTCAGGTCGTTGGCAGAGTCGACGCCCACGGTCTCAAAGCTGTAAGGACGGAGTTTCAGGATGGCTGTGCCAGTAACATTGCGCTGGCTGGAGGTGAGCATCGCCTCGATATCGGGCATCACGGGCTCCAGATACTGGCTCTCGTGGAGGAACATGCCATACCAGTTGGCCACCTGGTCCTTCCAGTATTGCTGCCACTTCGAGAGTGTCGACTTCTCCAGCAGGCGGTGTGCCTCGATGATCAGCTTGGGTGCAGCGGCCTCGAAGCCCACACGACCCTTGATGCCAATGATGGTGTCACCCACGTTAGCATCACGGCCGATGGCGTATGAGGCACCAATTTCCTCAATCTTCTGGATGGCCTTCACGCGGTCGTCGAACTTCTCGCCATTCACGCCAACGATCTCGCCCTTTTCGAACTGAATCTTCAGCAGTGTTTCCTTCTCTGGAGCCGTCACATGCTTCAGATAAGCATCCTCAGGCAGTCCCTGTGTGGGGTCGAGCAGCTCGCCGCCACAGATACTGGTGCCCCAGATGCCAACGTTATAAGAGTACTTCAACTTGGTGAAGTCTGCGAAGAATCCGTGCTCATTCAGATAGTCCACCTCTTCCTTACGTGTCAGTTTCTTGTCACGGGTCAGGGTGATGATCTCCACGCCGGGAGCCATCACAAGGAAGGTCATGTCGAAACGAATCTGGTCGTTGCCTGCTCCAGTACTTCCGTGGGCAATGGCATCGGCACCGATCTCCTTGGCGTAGCGGGCGATGGCAATGGCCTGGAAGATACGCTCACTCGACACGGAGATGGGGTAGCAGTTGTTACGTAGCACGTTGCCGAAGATCATGTACTTCAGCGATTTCTCGTAGTACTCATGGGTCACGTCGAGGGTGACATATTTCACGGCGCCCAGCTTATAGGCGTTCTCCTCGTTGGTCTTCAACTGTTCTGCGCTGAAACCGCCCGTATTGGCGCAGGCAGCATACACATCCCAGCCGTCCTGGGTCAGCTTCATCACGGTGTAACTGGTGTCAAGCCCACCAGAAAAGGCTACTACAACTTTCTTGTTTGCCATATTTCTATAAACTATAAACTCTAAACTATAAACTAAAAACTCTCTTTCCCGTCGATTCTGTTGATGCGCTCGATGACCTCATCGGGAATCTTGGCGGGCAGGTGCTCCGTAGGATCGTAGAGCATCGCCGTACAGATACAGTATTTACGGCCAGTACGATGCAGCACGTCTACATTGCAGCAACCCTCGCAACCCTTCCAGAAGGCCTCGTCTTCAGTGAGGTCGGCGAAGGTCACAGGCTGGTAACCTAAGGCGGTGTTCATCGCCATCACCGCTGCACCGCTTGTCAGGGAGAATATCTTGGCGTGTGGCCAACGGGTACGGGCCAGGGTGAAGGTCATATCCTTGATGCGCTTGGCTACGTGGTGACCCCTGAAGTCGGGGTGAACGATGAGTCCTGAGGTGGTCACATACTGTTGGTTCTCCCAGGTCTCAATATAGCTGAAGCCCGCAAAACGGCCGTCTTTCGTCAAGGCTATCACTGCCTTGGCCTCCAGCATCTTCTTGGTTAGGTATTCGTGAGTACGCTTGGCAATACCCGTGCCACGCACCTTGGCTGCCTCGGCAATCGTGTCGAGAATGGTATCGACGTACTTCTCATGCTCAGGTCCAGCCACCAACACTTCTATCTCTATTTCTTGTTCCATATTTACTGTAAACCGTAAACTATAAACTGTAAACTATTCTATCTCATGTTCGGCACGACGTCGCTCAGGGCCTCCACTACTTCCTGGTGCCTGATGCCCTCCTTGATGACGATGAAGATCGTGTCGTCTCCAGCAATCGTGCCGATGATCTGGGGAATGTCGCTGTTGTCTATGTTCCACGCGATGCTGCTGGCATAGCCGGGACGCGTCTTGATGACACCCATGTTTCCTGAGAAGTTGATGCTCACAAAGCCTGGCACCTGCATCATCTCGCGGATGTTGCTGGGGGTCGACACCCGTTTGTACATCGTATCGTTGGGAAGCACGTAGATGTAATTGCCTCCCATGGTGGCTG
>Ga0310691_10007262_pt1 | contig 11600 bp, 10 predicted proteins | sample 176DNAGHGlowgp2_FD_203887 | JGI IMG/M metagenome (GOLD analysis project Ga0310691, IMG submission 203887) | Sheep rumen microbial communities from Palmerston North, Manawatu-Wanganui, New Zealand - 1766 DNA GHGlow gp2 (v2) (version 2) | ecosystem: Host-associated > Mammals > Digestive system >... | reverse complement strand
GCGACAGGAAGAGAATGTCGTTGATGAGGTTCAGCAGGTAGGCGGAGTTTTCCTTGATTTCCTGGATGTAGACATCTTCCTCCTCGGGGCTGTGCTCTTTCTCGAACATCTCGGCGAAGCCCACGACGATGTTGAGCGGCGTGCGGATCTCGTAGCACATGTTGTGGAGGAACTTGTTCTTCACCTGCTCCACCTCCTGGGCCTTCTCCGTCTCTTCCTTGAGGAGCATCTCGGTGTGCATCATTTCCGAGGTGTCGCGGCAGATGCCGGTATAGCGGGTGATGAAGCCGTTCTCGTCGCGGGTGGGGTAGAGGCGTATCTGCAGGCAGAGGCGCTTGCCGTCGGGCAGCCGCAGGGTGGTCTTCACGTTGCAGTCTAAGCTCATGTCGGCACGGCGGTCCATGGCTCGGAAGATGCGCATCACCTGCCGCTGCGACTCCAGGTCGGTGAGCTGCAGGCATCGTTGTTGCGTCAGCACGTATTGCGCCTCGTGCATGCGGTGGTTGATGGCCAGCATGTGGGTCTTGGGCTGGTAGGTGACCATTCTGACACCGCCCACCTGCATGGCCAGGTTGATGTTCTCCACGTGGACCTTCACGGCCTCGGCAGCGACGCGCAGCTGCTTGACACTCTCCTTGGCCTTGTTGTAGGTGTTGGCAATCTCGGTGATGTCGCGTCCGCTGCCGTAGGCACCGATGAGCTTCTTATGCTCGTTGTAGACGGGCACCACCAGCAGCTCGTAGAACATGCCTGTTTGCTCGTCGTCGTTAGTGACGCGACCTTGGGCATTGAGGAAAAGGGTGGAGTAGAAGCTGTCTTCCTGGTCGTTGAACTTGCTGTAGTCGAACTGATCGGTATTGACGAGTTGACCGACGTTGACGTGGTTCTTGATGGTTTCTTTGAGGTTCATGTGGAAGGTCTCCTGCGAGCGGGCGTTCATGTTCTTGATGTAGCCGTCCTGGTCGTAGTAGACCATGTCGACCATCGAGGTGTTGAACACGCCCTGATAGCGCAGTGTGAGGGTTTTCACCTCCTGCTGGCGTCGGTGCTGCTCGGTGACGTCTTTCTTCGTACCGATGATGATGCTGGGAGCACCGCGCTCTGTGCGCAGCACGGAGAGGTTGACGATGTAGGAGCGGCACTCGCCATTCTCACCGTCGTTGGCATCAATCTCCACGCGCCTCTCTTTGTGTTTGCCCGACACGATGGAGTTGATGGCATTGAGCAGCCGTTGGTAGTCGGCGGGGGTATAGCGGCGCGAGAACTCCTCGGCGGTGTATCGCTTCTCGGGCTGTCCGCTGTCGCCATACCAGGTGAATGTCTTTGTGCGGGCGGTGTAGGTCCAGATCTTCACGCGGCTGGCATGCAGGATGTGCGCCAGTCGTGAGTTGCGCTGGCGGCCCTCCTTGGTGGCTCTGCGCTCGCGGATGTGGTAGATGGTGATGACGAGCAGCAGCAACAGGATGCTGGCTGTCATGGCAATCAGCACTTTCCAGAACCAGTCGGGCATGGCACTGCTCTCTTCCTTCACTTCTGGCTGGAACCACTTTGCCTGTAGGGGCTTGAGGGCTTCGCTGGCGGCCAGTTCGGCATATTTCGCGTCAAGCATGTCGAGCAGCTGCTTGTCGTGAGCCATGAAGCGGTAGTCGCCCGAAGGCATGTCGACGGGCGAGAGCATGAGGTTGTCGGCGTGGTATTTGTGGATGAGCCACTTCAGCGACATCGTGTTCCACAGCACCTGGCCCTTGCCGTCGGCGCTGACCATCTGTATGGCCTTGTCAATGTCGTTGTAAGGGATGGCATTGTCGCCCCAGCCGTGGTCTTCCATGAGGTGGTGGCTAAAGCTGCCGGTATGGACGATGACCTCGTTGCGCTTCAGGTCGTCGAGCACATGGACGGTGGGCGTCTGGTCTTTGGGGTGCGCCAGCGAATGGGTGAACAGGTGGATGACGTTCTTGCCGTAGTAGGTGGTATAGTCGTCGTGGAAGTTGGCCACCATGCCGAGCATCAGGTCGGCCTTGCCGCTACGCAGGTCTTCCAAGGCGTCTTTCGTGGGCTTGAGGTGGATGACGTAAGGGATGTTCAGCTGGCCGAGGATCAGGTGGAGCAGGTCGACGTTGTAGCCGGCGGGCTGGCCCTGGTCGTCGAGGAAGACGTAGGGCCACAGGTCCCAGGCATCTTCGTAGACCAGCGGGTTCTCCTTGGTGTATTCCCTTGCGGTCTCTGCCTGAGCCACCGAGGCGACAGGCCAGAGGCAACAGACGGCGAGCATCAGCACTGCTCGCTGCAACAGGGTCTGGACTATGGCCTTTGGCTTCGTCATCGCTCTTCTTAATAGGTCTTCAACATTACTGTTTCTTCAATGCCGCCACTACCTGGTCGGCAATTTGCTTCATGCCCTTCACGCTGGGGTGGCCGGAAATCTTCTCAATGCCGCTCAGCTTGATGACGGGCACGCCGTAGTGCTGGCAGATGGTAGCCACGGAGCTGTTGACGACCTCTGTCAGGTCGCTGTTCAGGATGAAGTGAACGGCGGCGGTGGGGTAGCGGTCTTTCAAGTGGCTGAGAAGGTAGGCCAGGGCCGGGCGGAAGGTGTAGAGGTCGGCCCGCTTCCAGCCCTCGTATTTATACTCGCCGACGGGCGCTCCGCACCACGCATCGTTGGTGGCTCCGAAGAGCAGGATGATGTCGGGGCTGCCCAGACTTTTGTGGCGGGTGATGAACGAGCGGTGGGTGTAGTCGGCATCGCCGTAGCCGGTGTTGCAGATGGTGCTGCCGCTCCATGAGTTGTTCACCTCTAACTTCCAGCCCATGCGGTCGATGACCTGCCACCACCACGTCTGTCTGACCTGGCTCACGTCGGTGCGCTTCGGGTCGTCGTGGCGGTCGAAATACCACGTCTCCATGGTGTCGGGGGTGAGATAGCCTTCAAAAGTGGAGTAGGAGTCGCCGAAGATGGTGACTGATGGCTTGGGTTGCCCCATGGCCGCGAGGCCGCAAAGGACAGATGCTATGAGGCAGAGGTAGTACTTTCTCATGACGGTGATGGCTATTGGGGCGATTTTACTTGTTCACTATTTTCTTGGTCTCGGTGCCTACCTTCACGATGTAGACACCCTTCACCAAGGAGGTCAGGTCGTAGGTGCCGCTCTGCTTGGCAGTGAACACCTGCTCACCCTTCATGTTGAACACGCTGAGCTGTTCGCCGGCGGCCATGTCGGCGCGCAGCATGCCCCCCTGGAAGGCAAACTTCGACTTCATGTCGCCCAAGGCGGCAATGCTGGTGGTGCCTGCGGCAAAGAACATCTTCTGCAGGCTGGCCAAGGGTAGGCTCTGCGTGCTGCCGTCTTTCAGCAGCAGGTTCATGTTCGTGGCATCGAAGGTGATGCGCTGTATGGTGCTCACGGTAAACTGGGTCTCGCCGTCGGTCTGTGTGACGGTCAGGTACTGATAGTCGTCGGCCAAGGCAGAAGAGCCAAGAGTCAGCAGCAACGAGGCTGTCAAAGTGCGTAGCAGATTCATAGGTAAATGATATTTTTTGCAAAGGTAGGCATTATTTTGTAAAAAACGTCACTCTTTTGTGTTTTTTTTACGAAAAATGTTGCGCGTACCAAAATTTTTTCCTAATTTTGTCAGCAGAAATGACAAAAGTATGAAGCAAAAGAAGAAAGAGATGATGATGCAGGAATATGGAAAGTATAATTATGACTAAGTGAGATTAATAACCGACAGAATATGATAGACGTTAAAGAAACATTGCAGAAGAGCGAGGAACGCATGGAGATGGCAGCCATGTTCTTAGAGGACGAGCTGAACCGCATCCGTGCCGGACGGGCCAACGTGGCCATCCTCGACGGAGTGAGAGTAGTGAGCTACGGCTCGAAAGTGCCCCTGAACCAAGTGGCCACTGTGAACTGTCCCGATGCGCGCACCATTGCCATCAAGCCCTGGGACCGCAAGCAGATCAAGGACATTGAGAAGGCCATCATGGACAGCGACGTGGGCATCACCCCGGAGAACAACGGCGAGGTCATCCGCCTCACCATTCCACAGCCCACTGAGGAGCGCCGCCGCGACCTGGTGAAGCAGTGCAACAAAATTGCCGAGAAGGCCAAAGTGGAGGTGCGCAACGTGCGTGCCGACGTCAAGGACAAGCTGAAGAAAGCCATCAAGGACGGGCTCTCAGAGGACAACGAGAAGGATGCCGAGCTGGAGCTGCAGAAGCTGCACGACAAGTGGATTAAGAAGCTCGACACCCTTATCGAGGCCAAGAACAAGGAGATTATGACGGTGTGACGGTGTAGATGGCAGGCAAGAGGAAATATCCTGTAGGCATACAGAGTTTTGAGAGCATCCGTCAGGACGGCTATCTGTATGTCGACAAGACTCCGCTCATCTATAAGATGATCACGGAGGGGAAACCCTATTTCCTGAGCCGTCCGCGCCGTTTTGGCAAGTCGCTGCTCATTTCCACGCTACAGGCCGTCTTCGAGGGACGGCGAGAGCTGTTCGATGCCTTCACGACAGAGTATGGCATCGAACAGCCGCAATTGTTTATAGCCGCCACCGACTGGAAGTGGGAATGCTACCCCGTGTTACGCTTTGACTTCAGTGCCGGCGACCTGGTAACCATTGAAGACCTAGACACACTGATTGACGCCACGCTCAGAAGCTTTGAAGAGAAATACGACATTACTCCTTCTTCAGCACACCCCAATATCCGCATGGTGAACCTGATGCGAAGGCTTCATGAACAGACAGGCAAGCGTGTAGTGGTGCTCGTCGACGAATACGACAACTTCATTCTCCATGCTCTCGGCGATGCAGAGAAGGTGGCACAGGCCCGCTCGCGGTTCCAGAATGTGTTCGGCCCTCTGAAGGCTGAGGACGATCATTTGCAGTTCGTATTCATCACTGGCATCTCGAAGTTTTCGCAGATGGGCATCTTCAGCAAGCTGAACAACCTGAAGAATATCTCCACGCGCGACGACTTCGCCACTATCTGTGGGGTATCCGAGACAGAGCTGACCACACAGCTACGTGCAGACATAGTACTGATGGCTCAACAAAACGATATGGGCTATGACGAGATGTTTGCCCGTATTAAAGCTCGATACGATGGCTATCATTTCAGTAAAGAAATGAAAGACATCTATAATCCTTTCAGTCTCTTTAATGCTTTTGATTCCGGGGAGCTGTCCGACTACTGGTTCGACCGGGGCACCAGCGGGGCATTGATTCACATGTTGGCACAAATGCCTCAAGTGGATACCACCGTCATTGAGGCACAGGCCTATGAAAGTGCTATGTTCGACCGCCCATTTGAGAGTTTTGAAGATCCAATCCCCATCCTCTACCAAAGCGGCTACCTGACCATCAAAGGCTATGATCGCGAGTACGATGAGTTCCATCTTGGCGTTCCCAACCAGGAAGTGCGGCAAGGCTTTGCCCTGTGTCTCTATCAGCATGTAACGGCAACATGGGGTGGGTCCCAGATGCGCAACTCTCTTTACAGGGCATACAGCACTTTCCGCCGTGACTATAAGATGGGTCCATTTATAGAGGCCATAAAGGCATTCTTTGCTGGTGTGCCCTACCAATGGGAGCACGACAACCGTAACGAGCATTTCTACCACGCCCTCCTCTATACGTTACTCACCAGTTTCGGTGCCGACACTCGCGTAGAGGAGCCAAGCGCCAAGGGCAGAGCCGATTTGACGCTACTGATGCCCAAAGCTATCTATGTCATTGAGCTGAAGTACGATGACACTGCTGCCGCCGCCCTCAGCCAAATAGAAACCAAGGGCTATGCCGAGAAATATCGTCTTGACGGACGACCAGTCACAAAGGTGGGCATCAGTTTCAGCAGCAAGGAACGGAACATTGTAGACTGGCAGGAACAATAAATGGGAGTGTCAATTAGGCACTCCCTTTACATTAACTACAATGATAGACCTTCTTTTTCAGACTATCCACCATAATCTTCAATCATATAGGTCCCGTTTTCGTCTTTAATCACTGAGAAACTTCCAGTTCCCTTCTTCCCTTTAGTATCAGTAAAATCGTATGACACCCACCATAGCGTCTTGCCATTATCGTCAACTTCGTCAACATCCTTAATATGATAGTCTTCAATACTGCTGTAATGTCTGTTTAAATTATGCAGTGCATGTCGGGCGCGGAAAGCATGCTCTTCTATGAAGAGTTGCTTTAGTCCTTCCTCGTCATTGTTCTTTAAACACTCAATGGCTTTCTTGGTAATGCTTTCTGGCGAGTTTCCTCCGCTTCGGCCTATCATTGTGCCACTTCCTGCTTTTGTTTCTACTCCGAACAGGTTCTTGCCCTCGCTGGTCAGGTAGGGTTCAACCTCCTCCATCGGAACGACAAAGTCTTTGAAGAAGTGGGTGCCCGTCTGCGCTTTTACTTTACATCCTTCTGCCGTGGGGTACAGCCAGAAGTCTTCGAGGTTCAGCTTGATGTCTTCCTTGTCGTCTTCATTGGCAAACTGCTGAACCAAGTTCAACAGTTTGCTTCTGTTCATGGTGGAGATCTCGTTGAACGGCATCAGCCGTCCATCCGAGAGCCTCACGTTCCATACGTACTCTGTCGGGCCTCCATTGCCATAAACGCCATCAGAGACCTGCAGCACGGCACACTGTGAGTTGCTGTACGGGCTGGTAATCTGCAAGTGATAGACGCAGGGGGCTTCAAGTTCACCCTCGGTGATGCCCTTCATGAAGCGTTTGTGGTAGTTGTCGGCAATAGCCTCCAGTGTTTCTCCCTCTGGGGTGCCCAACTCTTCTGCTATGCGAGAGCGAGAGACAATCTCTTTGATGGCAGCTGTTACCTTTTCCTGTACTTCGCTCTCACCTTGAGGAATGGCGAGCGTCAGCTCCAGGCTGGCGGGCACGCCGTCAGGCCATTGTGCGTCGGCATTCTTTTCGTAGTTGCTGAATGTGAGAGCTTTTTCTCCGCACGATGCCAGTAGGGAAACGATTCCCAGCATCAGGAGCAATTGTATTTTCTTCATGAGCAAATGTCTTTTTTCCTTTATTTTCCAACGGGGATGGCCAGGAAGCGCAGCCAGCCGTCGTCGAGCTGCCTATTCTTGGCCTCGCACTCCATGAGGCAATAGATGGTGGTGGTAGTCTTTTCAAAGTCGTCGACCTGCACAGTGGCTTTCACCGACCCATTGGCCGGGATGTCGGTCAGCATGTCACCTTCAAATGACGAGCCTCCCACAGCCAGTCGCCAGTTGAGGCCGTGGCCTGCCTGGTCGTAGCATTCGGTGTAGCTGCCCAGGCCGTGCAGAAAGAATCCCAAGACGGGCTCTGCCGACAGGTTGGTGATGGTGTATTCGATGTTGATTGCAGAACGGTCCCAGTCGTTGGTGCTACGTTGCACGCTATTCACCTCGAATTTCAGCTGGCGGTCGCAGGTCTGTATGCCTCCGGTTGTCAGGCGGTTGTCGGTCAGTGGCACTCGGCCGAACTGCACCACGCCCACCTTGTCGTCGTTCTCGGGATTGGAGAAATCGTAGTTGGATGCCTCAATCTTGTACCACACCGACATGTTCTTGGCTTTGCCCGTGGGGTCAAAAGCTCCTTCTCTTGACGGGCGGGTTATTCTGACGTGGCCTTCCACGGTCTCGCCGCTGGTCAGCTGGGCTATCTTGAAATGATCTTCCTCGAAGAATCCGCTTCCAAAGGTCAGCTGGTGGTCATATTTCTTGCCCAAGTCGTCCTCAGCTTCGGGATGGAAGATGTTACCCATGTCGTAGTGGCCAGTCCAAAGCTCCAGGTTGGTCAGGTTTTTGCCAGAGACGTTCTTCATCTTGAAATCCATGATGACCACGCCACCCACTCGCTCGCACGATGTCACCCAGAACTTCAGTGCCTCGCTGTTGGTGCAGGTTACATCTCCCAGCTGGGTTATCGCCCCCTCCTGGTTCCAGTCGTTGATGTCGCCGGCAATGACCACCACGTTGTCCACGTCGATGGTGTATTCTGCCTGGCGGCCCGAACCCAGCGTCAGGGGCGATGTCTGCGAGAACTTCACCTCGCGGTTGTCCACGGTGACGCTGATGAACTCCAGTCCAGCCTCAATCTGTTGCGGGGCGATGATGGCCTCGTAGGTGTTGGTGCCCGTCAGGCCCATCTGTACGTCGGAGGCGTCGCCCGTAGCCTCGAAGGAGCCTTTGCTCAGGTCGACGGCAGTCTGCGTCTTCACACCTTTCAGGTTGACGCTGATCTTCTTGCTTTCCAGGTTGACACCTTGCAGTTTGACGATGACGCGGCTCAACCGGTGGGAGAACCTCATGTCGACCTTCTTTTGGGTGGTGGTCGAGCAGTAGGCGGTGCACAGGTCACTCTGCGTAATGGCCGTGGCCGTGGTCTGGTTGGTCTTCACGTCGAATGTCATGTTGTTCGAAGCATTGGCCGAATAGGGATAGACGGCATAGAAAGCCAGCCCGTCGGCATCGGCTTCAATGCCGTTGCCTACCGGCTCGAACAGCGTCTCTTTGTAGATGTAGCGCTCGTTGTCGGCGTAGTTTCCGGCTTCTAAGAGCGTGGCTCCTCTCTTCACGGCAAAGACACCAATCTCGTCGCCTCGCTCAAAAGCAGTCGTCGTGGCGCGGGTTGGTGCCTGCAATGAGGGTGTGAACGTCACATATCGCTGTTGTTCTTGCTCCGCTGTGTTCTCGTCGTCGCTCGTTTTCTGGCACGACGCGGTCAGCAGGCACAGGGCAGCCAGCATCATTTTGAAAAATACACTTTGCGATAATTTCTTTTGTTCCATAATTAATTATAAATGTAAAGTTAATTGTTTCGTATGCTATATGCGCATTGTTGTGAAGCTCTATTCGGGTAAGTCCTTGTAGTAGACAATCTGTGAGATGGTGGCTGATGGCTTGATGTCGTCGAGCTTCGAGGGGAAGTCGGCGGCCTCAAGTCCTTCGGTGGGGATGTGGTACTCCCAATGGCCGTCGCGTGCGAAGGCGGTTCCCATGTACCATGTTTCCCAGTTCAAGCGTTTCTTGCCGAACAGCTCGCGGGCGGAGTAGCCAACGTAGTAGCCTTCGGTGGTGCTGATGAACGACGATCCTTCTTCCAAGACGAAGGAACCGATGGTCTTGTTCTCGGCAAACGACTTGAATATCTCCTTGCCGCCTTTGTAGAAATAGACCCACTCTTCCGTCCATGACCCTTCCATCTCGTTCTCGATGACTTGCTGGTCGTATTTATAGCTGTCGTAGAGACCATCCACCGACTGCGGCAGCGACTCCACCGTCTGCCCGATGGCGAGCGGCCCCAGCTTGCCGTCGCCAAGGACGAATTCGGCATCGGCAGGGTCGGTGGTTTTCGCATCAGCTTTGGTCTCCACAATTTCTGTTGCGCGTTTCTCCGCACCGTCTTTTCCACTGCCGCAACTCACTAAACAGCCTGCTGCCATGATGGCGAAAGCGGCGATTGCAAAAAGTTTCTTCTTCATTTTATTTATGTTCTTTATCGTTGGTACATTTCTTGAACAGTTTCTTTGACTTCGTCAAGTGTAAAAACATGCTCGTAGTTGCTGAAACATAAGCCAGGAATCCATTTGCCGTTTTTCTTTACTACCGAGATGGCCTGTTTGATTTCGTCGCCATTTTCCAGAATGATGTTTGCATAGAATAGACCGACTTCTGCCTTTTCGTCCACTTCTCTGCTGACGATGTCGTAACTCTTGATGCCAGATTTGAAGTGACTGAAAATCTCATTCTTTCCGATTTCTAACATTCTTTCAAACTCTTGAGGATCCAGTTCGGCTTTCTTCTTCTTGAGCAATTCCTCATCTTGCATTTGTAACATGCCATTGAAGTCCTTGTTTTTCAAAAGCTCCATGAACTCATTTACGACATTGTCAGGGCTACTGCCTCCGCAGGAGGTTGTCAGGCCAGTCATTAGTATGCAACATACGGCCAGAAATAGTACTTTTTTCATCATTGTTTTATTGTTTGAGGTTATTTGTGTGCAAAGTTAGTGCTTTTTAGCTATCTGTGCAATAGCGGATTTCCGTCATTTTTTGTGGTTTTGTTTGTCGTTTACCAAGAAAATGCGTATCTTTGCCTTCGCTATTGAGACAGCTATGAACCTTCGCGTACCATATTATATTATATTGTGGCTGCTCCTGCCTGTTCGTTCGGCATGGGCTGCCGACTCGCTGTCCGCGCCGGCTCTGTGGCGTGAGTTGCAACAGGCCAATGTGTTGATGGCGCAGGGGAAGAACGACTCTGCCTTGCTATTGAGCAGGGAGGTGCTGCCCAAGGTGGAGGCCTGCGGCAACGTGATACTGTTGGCCATGAACCACGCGCTGATGGGAACGGCCTATAGCGGAGAAGGCGAAAAGGAAAAGGCGCGTGAGGAGTTCGCCTTTGTGGCGGCACTCTCAGAAGCCCACCATTTTCAAGAGGAGGCCCGCAAGCCCAAGAACGATTTCCTTTATGTCATCATGCTTTCCGTTTATGGGCAGCTGGCAGCCTTTAGTGACGAAATGGGACAGACGGCTCAGAGTGTGGAGTATAGCCGACGGGGTATGGAATGGGCTAACCTCAGGCCGGATGCCGAAAACACATTCGCGGCCGTCAGCATCTTTTCTGAGATATTGCTGAAAAATGGGCTGATGCCGTCCTTTGTAGCCGATGCCGACAGCCTGTCGCGTGAGGATATGGCGGATGCGCCCCCGAAGGAGGCACCGCAGGCAGACCCCCCAGCAGCCCTTCCCGACTCGTCGGTTCCTGCTGTTGCCGACACCTTGCAAGCAGTCGATAACACAAGCTTGCCAGCCAAGCCGGTGGGTGCCGACATGCCTCAGCCCGGCAATGCCACGCTGCCAATGCCCTTGCTGTTGGCGGGCCTGTTGTTGCTTTTAATTGGTCTTGTTCTGTGGCAGTTGTACTTACGGAAGAAACGCCAACAGCTGACGGCCCGGCAGATGGAGGAGCGCTTTCGCGAGGGTCAGGAGCAGGAGCGTGCGCGACTGGCCCGTGAGTTGCACGACGATGTGAGCAATCAGCTGTTGGCCGTTGAGATGAAACTTAATAGCGACGGCCTTACTCAGCAAGCCATGCAGCTGCTGAACGAGAGCCGTGAGCACGTGCGGCGGGTGTCTCACGAGTTGCTGCCGCCGGAGTTCGAGCATGTCACCCTCTGGCAGGCCATTGCCTCCTACGCCAAAGGGCAAGACGGGCTGAATCACTGTCAGGTCGACTTCGTCTGCTCGTCCGTCGATGCCGATTGGTCGGCTGTTCCGGCGAAAACCTCGTTAGAGGTGTACCGGGTTGTGCAGGAAGCTGTGGCCAACGCGCAAAAGCATGGTGGTGCCACCCGGATTTCTGTAGGTCTTGGTATGGACGACAACGGTAGGCTGGAGGTTCTTGTCAGTGACAATGGCGCATCTGCCACGGCACAGTCTTCGACGGGCATTGGGCAGTACACCATGAGGCAGCGGGCAAAGGCCATTGGGGGAGAGCTGGAATTCTTTTCCCACCACTATGGCAACACGCTCAGGCTGACCGTTGGTATTGGTGTCAAGCACTCCCCTGAATAACCCTCCATTTTCTT
>Ga0310691_10007261_pt1 | contig 11600 bp, 16 predicted proteins | sample 176DNAGHGlowgp2_FD_203887 | JGI IMG/M metagenome (GOLD analysis project Ga0310691, IMG submission 203887) | Sheep rumen microbial communities from Palmerston North, Manawatu-Wanganui, New Zealand - 1766 DNA GHGlow gp2 (v2) (version 2) | ecosystem: Host-associated > Mammals > Digestive system >... | reverse complement strand
AGAAACAGTTGAAGATGTAAATTCATACAGGTATTATGAAGATAGCGATAACATACAAAGTTGAAAATTATAGTCCACGAACAAGTGAAAATGTCTATGTTCCAGATGGTTGGTCTGACGAATTTATTACATTGTGGTACATTGTAAGGCATAGGCATTTGAAAGACTTGAAAGTTATAAATATAACGAGGTATTATAATGAGATATAATGATGATACAGTATTGGATTTTATAGCAGACAAAATACAGACTAAACTTGGCTATACTGATGTAGAAGTAAGTGATTATTACGAAGATGTAGGCACAATCACAATAATTGATAGAAAAGATACTTACAAGTTAAAAATAGATTTTGTTAAATCTATAGTATTGTTATACAATAAAAAAGGAAAGTTGGTTTGGTCTAATGATACTCTAGATTTGGTTGATGATGTAGAAGATACAAGTTCATTCATTGCCAATATCGTTGTTAGATTTGTAGAAAAGAATATGAACCTTGAAGAAGCAAAAGAAATTTTGAATAAGAATGGCTATCTACTAGAAAAAATATAAGTTCAACTATAAAACAAATTTTTGAAAATCAGGAATCAAAATCCTGATTTTTCTATTTTATACATATAACTATAATTGCGAGGTATAAAAGTATGTTTAAGGAAATAGACGAAGTAAACGAAATTTTGAAAGAAAAACTTTCTCCAATAATGTTTGAACAGTTTACCCCTTCTACTGTAGAAAAGATACAGCGTATATTCAAGGAAACTTCTACAGAAGTAACACCACAGCACTTGGTTCTTGAAGATATAGAGAATTTTGATAGTGCTGTTAAACTACAATACAATCTACAGGGTAAGCAGTATAGCATGATTATTGATAGGAAGGTATAATGTTCATAGCACGGAGCTGATTTGTCGATTTCTAGCAGTCGGAATAATTGTTGAAAAACTAGATGATAAGACATTGGATATACTTGATGTCCAGTATTACGGTTTTACCAATAAAAAGAAAGTAGAGCAAGACCATATTCTGTATTACAACAACAAAGATTTTAATAGCGATTACGCAAAATATAACTGGATGCGAGATAAGATAATGGACTGGACTAAAGACATTGAGTATGTCCGGGGTCGAGGATTTTGCATATGGAAAATCTGCAGCAATGGGTCAAATCTTCTCATTGGCAGAATTTGAAGGCAACATCAAGTTGAAGTGGGTGGAACTTGGAAAGAAAATGCGTCTGTATTCAGTCAATTCCAACAAGAAGTTTTTCTCTGGCTATGGATTGAGTGACAAGATTGGTATGAGGGATGCTTTTGACAAGTGGACAGAAAAGAAACCAGACTTGAGCAGTTTACCAGAGGTTGATAGTGGTAAAGGTGTTAGTCCAACATCAGATATCTGCGATGCTTATGCTTTATGTGAATTCCTTAGAATGGAACTTAAATTGAGAGCCGGTTTAGTTCAATTACACGAACTTTCAAAAGAACAGATTTCTTGCTTTAATGTAATTACAAAAGAACATCCACAAGGACTTCTTGTAGCACCATTCATTACCAAATAACTGGCAAGTTACTGCCAGGAAACGCACGTTCCTGTCCTTTATTTTCATAAAACGATAAAACTATAACAAATGCCACAGGACACACGTACTGTGGCAGTACTGCGTTATATTTTTCAAACCGCAAAAGTTTATAAATACTATAAACATTTTGGAGATTTTATGCTATTAGACGAAGCTAAACAAATTCTTAATTCAAGAGGCTATATTTTAGTTGAAGCCTATGATGCTAATCGTAAAAGAGCATATAAAAAATATGGTGCTGAAACACCATCACAGAAAAAAGAGATTGATTTTCTCCTTAATATGAAAGCATATCAAGGTGATAATAAGTATGTTCGTGATAAGTATGCCGCTTTAGAAAATGAAAATCGTAAAAGCGCAGTTCCAGTTGTTGAAAAAATGATGCACTACATTGAGAAAAAATACAAAGTAGATATTTGGAGTTATGATGACGGTTATTATAACCCAGTATCTGGTGCACATTATGCTCCAAAAGAAAACTATCACGAAATTAAATTTGCTTGTGGTCCCGATATTGGTAGAGAATGGAGAATATACTGGTATGTGAAACCAGAACGCAAAGAAACTCCTGTAGCAGATACAGATAAAGCAATAGCGGTTCTACCCAGAGATACTTATGATAGGTATACAGGAAAATTTGTTGTAAATGGATGGGCTGACACACCAAGCGGTGGTAGATATAACTTCAATAAAATACTTGATGAAGAAGACATCATTGCTTTTGTTGATGAAGTAATTGCTAATGTTAAAGGTAAATAAAATGAAATTAGAAGAAGCCAAAAAATTGCTAGAAGATAATGGCTATATCCTTAACCAATTGGCAGACCTTGGTGTAGATGTCAACAATGGTATACAGGATATAGAACCTACTACTGCCTACGAAATAGACATTAACAATCCAGTTTGTCCTTGTTGTGGAAAGAAACTTAAAGTAATCAACAAAGATGTTGAAACAGAAGAATTTGTTGGTGAATCCACAAAACAATCAACATTGGATGAATCTTGGGAAAAGTCATATATCCAAAATGCCATTCAAGATGTGGCAGATCAACTATACGAAGAAGAATTGGAAGACTACCAGCCTGAAGTAGACGAATATGGTAATATACCATTGGAATACTTAAAACGATTTGAATATACTTCACCAGAATTGAGAAGGGCATGTAAGAGAGCAGCAACTAAACTATCAAATGACTTGAAAGAACAAGGTATTACTATTAATCCTTGGTACTGTGAAATGGAAATTTACGATAAATTGAGAATGTTTACAAAATAAAGGAATAAATTATGAGATTAGATGAAGCAAAAGAAATTTTGAAAAAGAATGGTTATCTTTTAGAAGACAAGTATATGGATGACCTTGATGCTGAATTGGATGACATTACTAAACCTATTACTGTAGACTATATTGACCAAAACAATTATGAAGATTACATTGGTCAATTTGTGAATGTGACTGGTAATGTTTATTTATCTAGTTTGGATTTAACCGAATTACCAATTAAATTTGGTAAAGTTGGTGGTCATTTTGATTGTTCTTACAATAAATTAACATCCTTAGAAGGTTCGCCCAGAGAAGTTGGAGGACTTTTTTATTGTTATGGTAATGATTTAACAACCTTAGAAGGAGCACCAGAGAAAGTAGGTAAAATTTTTGATTGCACTCGTAATAAATTAACTACATTAAAAGGAGCACCAGAGGAAGTTTGGCGGTGGTTTTTATTGTTATGATAATAAGTTAATTTCCTTAAAAGGAGCACCAAAGAGAGTTGGTGGTGGATTTTATTGTTATGATAATAATGTCCGATTTACAGAAGATGATGTATTAGCTGTTTCTAATGTTAAAGGTAAAATAGTGGTGATGAAATGGTGAACTATGTGATACAATACACCTAAAGAATCTGTAGAAGAAAATAAGAAGAATTTTTATAAATACAGAATGTTTACAAAGTAAAAGGAATTTAAAAATGAATCTAAACGAAGCAAAACAGATTTTGAATGAGAATGGTTATCTACTAGAAGATAAGTATATGGATGACATTACTAAACCTATTACTGTAGACTATATTGACCAAAACAATTATGAAGATTACATTGGTCAATTTGTGAATGTGACTGGTAGTGTTCATTTGAATAGTATTGATTTAACAAAATTGCCCATTAAATTTGGTACCGTTGGAGGAGATTTTTGGTGTTTTGAAAATAAGTTAACATCATTAAAAGGAGCCCCTAACGAAGTTGGTAGAGATTTTTATTGCTCTTATAATAACTTAACATCATTAGAAGATGCACCAGAGATAGTTGGTAGAGTTTTTGATTGTAGCCATAATAAAATCAAATTTACCAAAGATGATGTATTATCTGTATCTGATGTTGAAGGTGGAATAGTGGTATAATATGAGATTAGAAGAAGCAAAACAAATTTTGAATGAGAATGGCTTTATTCTTGAAGGTGCTGGTGCGGAAGGGTTTTATAACTATCACGTCATGGTTTTAAAAGATGATGCAATAGAACAACTTAAAACTGCATTGGAAGAAAATGGTATTGAATACGAATACCCTTATAATAGATGTATTAAAATTCATACTGACGATGGTGATTTGATTATTACTGCAGATGTAACCAAAAGAACTATATCCAATAATGGAAAAGCATATTATACTGTACGAGGCAAAACGATTAGAAATAAAGATTTTTATTCTGCTGACGAAGTAATAGAATTTATTCAAAAGTCTCAAAAAGAAGTATATGAAGAAATGAAAGTTGCTGCTCAAAATGCTGTCAAAAAGTTTTGGGATTGGTGGAAAGAAGTTAAAGAATTACCTTTTGAAGAAAGAAAGTTTAATGATACATTCACTAAGGAAGATAGAAAAACCATATATGATTTCATAAATGCATCAGACCACGATTGGGAAGCCATTGTACCAGCAAAATATGTTGAATTCATTAATAATAAACTTTATTATTTAAAATAATTTATAAATACTATAAAACAAACCTAATTAGGAGAAAAAATCATGGATTTATTTGAAAATTACATTAAACAAGCTAGCAAATACCTCAAGGAAGATGAAGAAGACATTGAAATCCTTGACGATGTTGAAGAAGATGCCCCTGTAGACGATGTTCCTGCAGATGAAGAAAATAGTGATGAAGCTGGTGAAGAAGAAGTTCTTGAACTTGACCTCGCCAATCCTGTATGTCCTTCCTGCGGAGCAAAACTCGTTCCAGTAGAAGCTCAAATTGACACAGAAGACGAAGATCTCGGTCTAGAAGAAGACGAAGCAGATGCTATCAATCTTCTCCAAGGACTTGGCTATATCGTCTATAAGCCAACTGAAGAAGGTGAACCAGTGGATGATGATTTTGCTGGTACAGATGACGAAACTGCCGAAGAAGACGATTTCGTTGAAGATGAAGATTAAGCCAATCTAAAAAACAAAAAACTCCTTGTTTTGAAACAGTGCTGTATCTGGCACTGCTTTCTTTATCATAAATACATTATGGAAAGAGTAGATTTACACACATATTTGATTAATTCTTTGAATGAAGCAGAAGATAAGAATGTTGAAGATTTAAAAATCAGGGAAGTATTTAAACTTGACCCACAAGATCCTTCAAAAGTAAGAGATGGTTCAACAGGTAAAGTAACTGAAATCAATGATAAAAAGAATTATAAAAAACTATTAAATCTCTTTTCAAAAGGAAAAAATGGATGGTGGATTAAGCCTGATGGCGACCACACATATTATGTAACAAATGCCGATTTAAAAAAAGAACTTGAAAATTTAAATAAATCAAAGTCAAAAACTACTAATAAGACCAATGATGTAAAAGAATATAATGTAGATAAATTTAAATTGATGGGTAGAACATTGGCTTATAGAAGTGCTTTAGGTTGTGCCCAGTATGGTGATAATTTTCAAGCATTGGCAAGAGATGTATTAACTGACGATAGTGAATACTCAATAAGTCAATTATTTGAGATAGAAGATCTATTCAATGTAGCAGCAGCCTTAAAAACAGTAAATGGTATAAAAAATCGTGAACAAAAAAATGAAGAAATTGTATCAAAATGTAATGATACTCTAGCTGACCTAGAAAATGAAGGAACAAGGGCAGAAACCATAAAAGCCATCAAAAAAGATTACGAAAAAGATTTTAAAAATAATTACAATCTATTTGAACAAGCATATAAAGATGGTATAAAAGAACAGCAAAAAGAAATGTCAAAACCAGAATTTGAATGGAAAGATCCTGCTACTGGTGTAAAGCCAACTGGTGCTGGAAAATTGGCAAAATGGGCAGGAAAAGGACTTGCTAATCTTGGTGCTGTAGCTGATAAAATTGGGAATAGTATTCCAAGTCAACACAATCTAGAAAATGATTTGGCTAGATTGGCTGTTGTTGGTGTCAAAGGAATGATGCTATTGTCTAAAGGAATAACAAAATTATCACAATTTTTTGGTTCAAAAATAAATTTAGGTAGAGCATCATTTAAGAAAGACAATAGCAAAAAGAAATTTAATGATGTTAAGAAAAAAACAGATGATTTTCTTAAGGAATTTAATACTTGGTATAAAAACAAAAATAACCAAAATGAATCATATCAATTAAATGAAGCAAATGAAACTAAAGAAAGAGATAAAATACTTAAAAAATTTGATGACTTGATGTATAGCGATGTATTGCCATACTATTACTATAAATTAAGTATTATAGTTGATTCGTTTGAAAATAATGATGAAAAGTATATTTTAAAGGAAACTGAAGAAGGCTGGAATACATTAAATACACCTAGTGGCAACATTACACTAATTGAAGATACTACAAAACTAATGTCTAACCTTGTTGATTATGTCAATAAGAATTTAAATACTGCATTGGTAGAATTTAAAGATGAACCCACAAAGAACATATTAAGAGCTATACCAAAAGACATACAATTTAATTCTAATATAGATACAAACTTCAAAAATTGGTGTGATAATTTAAAGACAGATACCAACATTATTAATTTTACATCTGTTTACAATAACGAAGTAATCACACAGAGATTTAATAAGTACATAGAGATACTTAACTATTTTAAAAATACTTCTTCTAAATTAGAAGAACTAAAAGGCATCACACCATTAAAAAATGCTGAATTGGAATTTAAAGATCCAAAAAAGAAAATTTTTGTCCCAGGAATAATAGTCAAGAAAGAAACCATTGATGATGAAACTGAAGAAGAACAAACAGAAGACACTAATGACGAAACCAATGACGAATTGAAATCTAAACTAGAAAATATAACCAAAGAATTGGAAGAACTAAAAAATATAAATGGTAATTCTGATAAATTGGTGGAAATAGAAAATCTATCTAAAAAATTGGAAGACATTGATTCCAAAATACAGGCCACATACAATGACTTGTGGAAAATCATAAACACTAAAGACAATAAAGCAGAATTTGACAAATATAAAGTTGATGAACATACACCAATGTTCCAAAAAATCATCAATGTTAAAGCAATCATGTCTAAACTCGGTATAATGGAATCTGTTGTATTGGAAGAAATCAAACAACTATTGCTAGAAGATACAAATAACAAAGAACTAGATAAAGTCAAGAAAGAATTGAAAAATTTGTTGGATAAAAAATTTGAAGATAGCGATTTGGAAAAATATGATGAAATCAAAGATGAACTTAACAAATTGGATGGTATTCAAAAAGAAATTAAGGAAAAACCTGAATTGGTTCTTGCATTAAAAGATGAAGAAGTACCAGAAGAAATAAAGAAAGAACAGGAAAAAATCAATAGTATGGTTGTTAAATTATCAGACCATGCTAAAGACAATAATTTTATAAAATTGATTGATACTGTTGCTGATGAAAATAAAGTATATAATGAAGAACTAAAAACTTATTTTGAAAAATACCCAGAAATAAAACAAAAATATATTAATGCTGCAAATGTACTCGGTGGTGAAATAAATAACCAGATACTACCTGCAATATGGTTAAAGAATAAATTATATGTGGATGCTATTCTAAGCAAAAAAGAAAGTGTTGAATGGAAACAAAAACGATTACTCAATCTATTGACAGAAGCAGATACAACAGAAAATTATGAAGAACTTACTAAAACAGCATTACAATTGATTGATGAAGATTTGGAAAATCTAATGTCTTCAGATAAAGATGTTAAAGTTTTTAAAGACTTATACACTAAATGGATTGAAAAAGTAAACAATTTGATAGAAGAAATCAAGAAAGCAAATAATGAAGAAGTCAATAAAAGATTGGATGAACTATCGAAAGAAGATCCATTGAAGAAAGCGGCAGCATGTGTAAAAGCAATAGAAGCATTAGCGAAAAAACCTGAAGAAGATGGCAAAAACCAAGAAGGATAGCGACTTCACAAAAATCATAAATACTACATGATAGATGTTTACGAAGATTATCCTAATCACCACTTTCCGCCCCATCGTTGGAATCCACAAATCAACGATACTGAGGTAGCACACGTTACTGCTCCTTGGAAGGATTGTTGTGATAATGAAGACGATTGTATATGTGTTACCGAAGATGATGTAAACCTTTGGAACAATATATCAAGTCTATCTGGTCTAACTGGAGTAGATGTAGATTCTTTGTCTTCTGTATCTTCTCTCATTACATCTGCTGACTATTGGAATAGCAATTATGACACAGTTAGTGCCAATTCTGCTATTTGGAACAATGTTAGTGCCATTGACGAATTGAGCGGACTGGATGTTGATGCTCTTTCTGCATTGGTTGATACTGTATCTGCCAATTCTGGTAAATGGATTAAGTATGTTGACCCAAATACTATTGACGGCGATGGCTCTGAAACAACACCATACACAGTCAAGAACTACGAAAATTATATCAAACTTCTAAACCAATATGTAAATGCTATAAAACCTTTGTACAAAAATGATAAACAAAACTGGCTATCACTTGATGCTACAACTGATTCTAATGGTATAAACCCATATTTGAAGACACTCTTCAATGCCATTGGTAAGAAAGACAATGACCAGGATGTTACTCTTAATAACCATGGTGATTTGATTCAATGGATTATAAAGAACATGAATGTTACAGGAAAACAGCTCCAATGGGAGTATGTTCCTGCCACAGTTACAAGTAACAAGGAATCTGTTGCTAATTTGACAGCAGAAGGTACAATGTACTATCATGCCAAACCAGTAACAGCATATAAATAGGTGTAAAGAAAATGGATAGTTTTATTCAAGAATTGATGGCTAGTGGACCTTTGGGAATTATTGCTTCTGCATTGGTCTATCTAATTATACACATACAAAGAAGAAATTCAACAGAATCAAGAGATAAGGAGATTTCTAAATTAACATCAGATATTGCAGAACTCAGCAAGGAAAAGGAACTTATGCAAAAGGATATATCATACTTAATGAGCGAAAACACAAGTATAAAAGAAGATCTAAAGGAAATCAAAAACACATTGAATACAATGGCTTTGGCTCTTGAAAGAATTGCAGCAAAATATGACGAAAAATAGGTGAAGTTATGTTAAGGACATATTTGAAAGAATCTACAGAATTTTATAAGAACGAGAATAACCCTCTATATTATCTTTTCATCATTCCAAAGTTGGTGAAATCTGATGTTGAAACAGTCAAGCAAGACCAAGATTTGATGAACTTGATAAATTTTGTTGAAGAAACAGCTAAAGGTCTAAAATTGTCTACATTGGAGAAGAAATATAGCCCAATCACATTCTTGAATCTATTTTCTACAGATACAGTCAAGAAGAATACCATTGAATACATAAATGAGTATCTACAGAACTTTGAGACCGACTTGGCTCTAGAAGAAAAAGATTTTATGGCATCTTATAAAGTACACCAAGTATTTGATTTGATTAGAAATAGTGACCAATTTAAGGTATATACCAAAAATCTGTAATTTTGTGGATTATTATAAATACTATATAATAGAAAAATTTGGAGATTAAATTATGAAAAATCGTGAAGACATAAATTTTGAACAATGGAAAAAGCAGAAAATCTATGAAGGTTTTCTTGATGGAGAAGAAGAAACTCCAGCATCTTCGGAAGATTCTGCACCTGAAGCAGAAGAAACCAAGGATGAAGGTGGCGAAGTTTCATCAGAAGAATCTAGTGAAACCACAGAAGGTGGAGATGAAGGTGGAGAAGTAACCTCCAATGATGAAGGTGGTGAAGATACCGATATATCCGAAGAAGGTGGTGATGAAGAAAAGACCGAAGATGATGGCCTTGATGATGATTTTGAAGGTGAAAATACGGAAGATAGTGGTGTAGAAAGCAGTGACAATGCCGAAATGAACGAATTGAAGGATGCTATTGCTACATTGACCGCACAAATCCAGACACTCACTGACCAAATGAAGAAAGAAACAGAAGAAACAACCGAAGAAGGTGGAGAATCTACCGAATCTGAAGAAACCACAGAAGAAACAAGTGAACCAGAAGAAAGTGCTGAAGAAAGTTCTAGTGAAGAAGGTGGTGAAAATAGCGAGGAATCTAGCGAAGGTGAAAGCTCCGAAGGTGGAGAGAAATCTAAAGAAGAAAGCTCTGAAGAATCTACCGAAGAAGCTCCTGCTGACGAAACCAAATCCGAAGCATACAACAAATACTGCAAGAAGGGTTGTATCTTGTCCGAAGGTAGTGGCTATCTAATCTCTTACTTGAATAGTGGCCGTTATGACAAGCTAGAAGATAAGATTATGGCTGTGGTTCAAGCAAAAATCCGTCAAAAGATTGATGCAGCCAAGACAAAGCTCAAAACCGAAGCTTTCAATAAAAAATTCGGTAAATAATTTAATTCAAAATTTTTCTATTATATAACGAGGGTGGTTCTTTTTTGAGAACCACCTTTCGCGGTTATACATAAACTATAACATTTCACTTAAGGAATTTATTTTATGGATTATAAAAGTTTTGACAAACTAAACGATACATTCAATGTTGATAATGACATTGAAGACATTGACGAAGGTGTTGAAAGGATTACTCTAGAAAATACCAAAGCAAAATCAAAGAAAAAGTCTCAAAAATATACTTTAGAAGATCTAGAATTCTTGAAAACAGAATTGCAAGACAGAATTGAGAACAATAGAATCGTGGCTAACGAATTGGCACAGACACTCAAAGTAGGAGCAGCTCCAAGACTTTATGAAGTTTATGCCAAACTATCATCAACAATATCAGATGACATCATGCATTTGGCCGACATCTCTAGACAGATTACAGACTATCAAGTAGTAGAATCAAAAGAAAATTTGCGTAAGGAAGAACTAGAATTAAAGAAACAACAGCAAGAAAAGAAGGCTTTGGCCTCTATAAATAAAACACCACAAAACCTTACACAAATCCAAAATACTTACAATACAATCACTATGGATTCTAAAAGTTTGCTTGATAAAGTTATTGGGGAAATGGGTATTGAAGCCCAAGTCATTACAGATGAAAAAGATTTACCAAAGTATGATTTAACCTAATGTGAATGTGAGATTATGAAATTTTCGGTATATTATAGAATTCAGCAAAGAGATAGTTATTTTAAGAGATTTTTTGACCAATTCTCTAAAAAGTTTTCACCAGACATACTGGAAGAAGCAGAAACAAAATATGAAGATCTAATGGAACTTATTGTAAAATACTTAATAGATGAAGATTCTCATTCAATGAAAATTCTATTAACAAAACCGAATGCCAAAGTAGCGAGAATGTTTTTTGACTACTTGACTATATCAAACATCAAAAATAAGAAAAAATGCGACATTATTAAACGAATAGACGAAGTCTATGTAAAGGAGAACACAATGATTGATTTTAAAGCTTTCCTTGCCGACAAGATGATTAAATTTGACTTGTCTGACGAAATCAAAGAAGAACCAAAGATCACCCTAAACGAAGCTGACGATGACCCATTTGCTGACGATGCAGGTGGTGACGATGATGCTGGCGGAGACCCATTTGG
>Ga0310691_10007258_pt1 | contig 11602 bp, 5 predicted proteins | sample 176DNAGHGlowgp2_FD_203887 | JGI IMG/M metagenome (GOLD analysis project Ga0310691, IMG submission 203887) | Sheep rumen microbial communities from Palmerston North, Manawatu-Wanganui, New Zealand - 1766 DNA GHGlow gp2 (v2) (version 2) | ecosystem: Host-associated > Mammals > Digestive system >... | reverse complement strand
TCTTCAGTACCCAGAGGGCGATCATGATGACGCCGGAAACTCCGCCCGTTACCAGAAGAGTAAGCAGCCCTCTTTTGATCAGCTTCTTCTGCTCCTTCATCCACTTCCGGATGCGGGGAAGAAAAGCATATTTTTCCTCCATCCTGCAGGCAAAGAGGCCTGCGAATGCCGCGATCAGTATGGAAATGATGAAATATCCGGTCTTGAAGGGAAGCCAGAAAGCAGAGAATTCCGGCTCATTTTCATGAAATTCCACCTGAACGATATTCTCCCCGCTGATCCGGGAAACGCCGATCGCCGCATATTCCAGATCATCCAGGGTGATCACGATATAACCGGAATCGCTGTAGGTCAGTACCGAAAAGGCCCTGATCACCTCGTATTCCGTTTCGTCCGCATAGCCGAAAATCTCCAGTACGGAAGGATTCCAGCTGCCTTCCTTCAGTTTGATCGCAATGAACCGGGTTTTCTCCTGCACCCCGGTCAGATCAACAATATAGGTGTTTTCCGTATTGGTCGTGTCATGGGTCTTGTGAAACTGTTCCAGCTCCTCATGCGTCACTATGGTGCGGATATCATCGGTATGCCTGTATGTGATCGCTTTTTTCGTAGAAAAACAAGTCGAACCGAATAAGACCAGTACAACAAAGAAAACCAGAATGGCAAAGATCATACTTCTCTTATTCGGTTTTTGTATGCTAATCTTCATTTCCGCTTTCCCCTCCCGGGAAGTTTCCTGCACTGGGTCATGCTCAATCAAACAGCTCGTGCATCTCCAGCATGTTCGTATAGATCCGGTCTGCCTTCTCCCGTACCTCATCTGTGGGCTGAATAAGGTCGATGATCATTACGGTAAATAGGCCTGCGGCAGCTGAGGATAAAATACCGTTCACCGAATCCTCCACTCCTACCGTGCGGGCAGGGTCTACTCCCAGCTCACGGCACGCCGTCAGATAGATATCCGGATCAGGCTTGGCCTTCTTTACCTTATCTCCGCAGATCACTGCGTCAAAATATTCCAAAATATTCTTCGACCCTCCTGCGCGGCAAGTGGAGCCGAGAAACCTCTTCATCCTGTCTTCGTCCGTGGATGTCGCAATGGCCAGCTTAAGACCCTTATCCTTAAGCATCTGAAGAGTCTCCACAACGCCGGGTTTCAGATCATATCCCGGAGAAACGGCGTAACCCTCCACTCCCTTACTGATCACCGCCCGGTAATCATCATAGGGGATATCCGTTTCAAACACATCCCGGAAATGAAGCTTATTTCTTTCATATCTTCCGCCGGCGATCTTATTGCAGAACTCCTCCACCCGGGAAAGATCCAGGCCGAACTGCTCTGCCGCCACATATTCATATTTCCGGTAGATCTTTTCGGAATCGAGAATTACCCCGTCCATATCAAATACAACTGCCTCGAACAACGGTTTCTCCTTTCCCTTCGCATAAAAGAGGACTGGCCAGTCGGGCCAGCCCTCTTCCGCTTTCTTCTTGTCCCGATTACTCGGAAAGAACTACTTTTCTTCGTCCTTCTTTCTCTTCTTGGCAAGCAGGATGAAGAATCCGCCGCCGACGATCACGACTGCGCCGATGATACCCAGGATCAGCCACAGCCAGCTGCTGCTCTTTTCATAATCGAAGTTCAGCGTCTGTGTGGTCACATTTCCTGCTGCGTCCTCTGCCGTTACAACAAGCTCGTAATCGCCCTTGCTGTCAACAGTGAAGGTACATGCGTTATCCTTGATCGGCATATCCTTACCGTTCAGCTTAACGGATTTCAGTGTATCCTCGTTCAGCTGCAGGGATACCGTGATCTCTCTTGCTTCCTGCAGATTTTCGCCTTCCTCAATACCGTCGATCAGAATGGTCGGTGCCACGCTGTCAAACTTGAAGGAGAATTCATTGTTTTCTGTAAGGGTATGACCCATTTCATCTGTTACATCAACGCGGAATACATGGCTTCCCTGTGCGATATCGCCGTTACCATCGTACTCAACGCCGTCCAGATAGAACTTATACTTGCATACTGTCAGATCAATGATCATATCCTCGATATCCTGAACACCGTTAAACTCATTGATCACGGTGCCGTCATAGGCTTCCAGACCTGTCAGCTCAGGAGCTTCGGTGTCGATGGTGAAGTGAACCTTCTGCTCGCTCTTATTGCCGGCACGGTCAGTTGCCTTAACAACGATATCATAAATTCCATCCTCCGCGAACTTCTTCTCCACCGTTGCCGGATTGGAGCTGTTAACGGAAATGGTGCCGAAGTCAACATCGTATGTATCGCCATACTTGTCCTTCCGCTTTCCGGAAATCTCTACCTTATTGGAAAGATAGAAGGTCTCGTTGATCTGTGCAGTAAACTCTACGTTCTTCTCTGTCTTATCGTAGTTGGATACGCCCGAAAGCGTGATCAGCGGTGCGTTACCGTCCAGAATGAAGGAATAGCTGGTCTCCGCCGTGTTGCCTGCCTTATCAGCAGCCTTGAAGGTGAAGCTGTATTCGCCATCCTCCGTAAAGAGCTGGGACATAACGGCATTGGCGTTGCCGGGATTGAACTTATCCGTTCTCAGGAGCTGGCTGTTTCCGCCATCCAGCTTCTTAAAGATGCTGATCTCCGCATCCTCCATATCCCAGTAGAATGCTTCTCTCATGCCATAGGAGATCGTTACATCCTGTGTTGCTGTACCCCTGTTGGCAATTCCGCTGATGGTAAGCGCCGGTTCTGTCTTATCAACACGGAAGCTTACCGTTACCGGATCACTTACGTTTCCGGCCATGTCTGTTGCCCTGTAGGTTACTTCATAGTCCGCTTCAACGTCAAAGCTCTGTGGGCCCTCTGATACTGTAGAGGTCAGGACCTCTGCTGCCTGCGAAGGCTGTGTTCTCTTTACAGACTGCGCAATATCGTTTTCATCCTTGTTGCTGTCCGCGATCGAAACACCAACAACGCCCGTGGTGTTCAGATACCGGAGTCCTGTATAGCTGATGCCGTTCAGCGTCGTGCTGAGCACCGGCTTCTGTGTGTCGATCGTAAAGCCGATGGCTACGCGGTTTGCTGTATTTCCCGCAGAATCCGTTGTGGAAAGCTGAATCCTGTGGGGGCCGTCTCCCGAGATCGTCGTTGTGGCCGTCTGCACACCCTTCGCATCCGGGCCTGACCAGCTCAGGCTGAGCGTCTCACCTGTCTGGGTATCCAGAGCAGAAATCTCACTGGTGTTATAATCCTTAACGGTAAAGTTCAGCCTTACCGAGGTATTGTAATACAGACCGTAACGATAGGTGACACCGGTGGCATTATTGATATAACCGTCATAATACTGACTGATCTTGGCCGGATCCGGAGTTACGGACTTATCGATAGTAATATCGTTTGTCGGTGCGGTGGTATCTACTACAAATACGGCTGAGCCTGTGGTCTTCCTGAGAGCCTTATCCGTTACTACGTAGCTTACCTCATAGGTCGCATCCTTCGTGCAGCTGAAGGTTCCAGCGGAATTCATCGTTTCCGTCGTTGACTCAGAGCCGTCGGAAGGCGTGGTCTTTACTGTCCACTCAACCGACATGAGGTTGGTATCGGATGCGCTGAGACGGATGCCCGCCTTTACGCCGAAATACTTCTTTGTTGTGTCGATCTTTTCATCATTGTAGGTCAGAGAAACCGCCGGATCTGTAAGGTCGATCACGGCTACAGCAGATGCCTTCGGCGCTGCGAGACCCGTCCGGCCGAACGCCTGTACAGACATCTCGTGACGGCCTTCCTGCTTGATGGTTCCGGAATTTGTGAATTCCGGAACGGAACCTGCCCATTTATTCGGATCGATCACGGATGTCAGTTCGGAATTAACCGTATCGGTAATGGTCTCCTTATTTCTGCCCATACCATCCATTACCGTAATCTTAACATCTGCGTTTCCGTCAAAGTACTTTACATTACCTTCCTGTGTCTTTGGCGTACTGGTCACTTCGATCGTATTGGTCGGGCCTCCGTTAACCAGCGTAAACCTAGCTTCCTTCAGCTGTGAATTATTCTGATTTCCGGCATTATCCTCAACCTCAAACTTCAGAACATAATCGCCGTCAAACTCACCCGCTTCGAACGCGGCTGAGATATCGCTGCCGTCCCGCAGCGCTGTGGAGATCAGCTCACAAAGCGTTCTCGGATCATTTGCATTGATCCTGAAGTTCATTCCCGGCACAACCGGAGCGTCCTTTGCGCATATGATCGGGCTGGCCGGATCAGCTGCATCCTTGGAATAATATACAGTACCGGTCTCCTTATTTCCCTTATAGGTTCTGGTTACAGTAACCTTGACAAACTTCACACCGATGTTGTCACTTGGCTCGATGATCATGGTCGGATTCTTGAACTCAAATTCCCCGTTTCCGCCAAACAGCTGGCTGTTCCGGAGGGCGTTCAGATTCTGAACAAGGAAATTGCCCTTTCTCTGCCATCTCAGCGCGATATTTTTTTCTTGTGTATTCGGTTTGGTTCCATCCACATAGTATGTGCCCTTAACATGCTGGCTTTTGTTATCCGCCCTGTCTGTTGCCCAGATTTCGATCTCCGTTCCGGAAAGATCGGGGGACTGAGCTACATCTACCGTCAGTACACCATACTGATCCACGGAAGAAGCCGGGTCTACGTTATATACCGTATCTATGCCATTCTGGCTTACGGTGACCGTCTTAACGCCGGAAGCGTATTTGTCGTCCAGCGAAGAATCAGCCTCATTCTTCTTCTTAAGATCAGCATACCTTATAACAAGGACATAATCCTTTTCCCACTGATCATGAGGTTCCAGTTCTTCAACTGTAGGATCAGTCAGATCGACATATACGATCGAGATCGTATCCCGTTCCTCGATACCATTTTCATTAACGAATCTGAATAATGCATTCTCATATTCCTGAGAATAATCAAGAGCTACCGTTCTTGTGTAGGTATAGGTGTATTCCTCAACTCCATCTACTATACTCATAGATTCGGTTGCTGCAACATCGGCTGTCACATCGTCCTCTGTTCCGCCATAACTGAAGAACGCGCCGTAGGACGGTCTGATCTTCTCGGAAGAAACGATCGTGTAGGTAATGGAAAAGGTTCCTGAATTGATGGGACCATACTCTCCGCCCTCGGGTTCTACCTCCTTATTGTCGCTGCCAAAGGTGATGACATGCTCAATACTGTTTTTATCCTCTACAAACTGAACAATATACTGTTTACTTGTCTCTCTGCCGGACTGATCCTTTGCTGTAACAGTGTAAACAGCTTCTTTTCCCACAAAGGAATCTGTCATGGTCTCGCTCAGAAGATAGGTACCATCACCCTGATTGACAAATGTAACCTCTTCCTCTGTTCCGTCTGTTGTACCGATATCTCTGACAACACGCTTACCCTTTACTTCGCTCAGCGAGTCGTCGCTCGGACTTACGCTCAGGCTGAAGGGGTGATTATTCTTTACAGAGATCTTGTTTCCGAAGGTTCCGGAATCGGTCAGCTCCTGATCAACATCAGAGCCGCTGACCATACCATGCAAGGTGGCCTTGCCAAACTTGGGATCCTTGCTGTCGTACAGGACCTTAATTGCATCGGATTTCGCCTTAACGCCTGCAGCAGATGCTTCCACGAAAACGGTAGTAGGCGTATCGGCAGTAAGCGTAAGCTCTCCCGTGTATTTGTTTTCCTCACCGGTTGGATAAAGCGCAGCTCCGGCAACATCATCCGTTCCTTCATTCAGATAAGGAATAACGCTGCCATTATCAATGATAACATCATCCGCCTTTGCCTCAGCCGTGATCTTAACCTTGTTGGAGGAAGAATAATAAACATCTCCAACAGGGCTGAGTTCCTCATCGGTACCGCTGTTATTTACTGTAACCTTAGTAATATTTACCTTTGTATTCACATCGGTAAAGGTAATATTTAAGGTAATGGTCTCCTGTGCATTATTTGTGTCTTTCCCTTTTGCCGTAAAGGTAAAGGTTCTGGTTGTACCGTTATCCGCGGGAGCTCCATGGATCACAGCCTGATAAAAGTACTCGTTTTCACCGCTTTTCGGGTCAAGAGTACCTGCAAACTCACCCTGATCTACCGTTACTTCCATTTCCTCTGCGGAATTGAACTGGAAATAGATATCCTGAGAAACGTTCGCATTCAGGTTGATCGTACTATACTCATCATAATTTTGATGTTCGGAACCCACCTGTGTCTGTACGCCACTTAAGCCAAGATAGAAATTCCGCACAAATGCGTCGCTGTCGGCATCACCAACCACCTTATTGTATGCTGCAGAAGTATAGTTCTTAACAATCTTATACTTTTTATCCTGTGCGACGGCCAATGTATTCAGGTAAGTGGTAATGTCCTCAAGGTCTCCCTTAGCTGAATAGACCGTCATGCCATCTGTTACATTGACAAGATCATATGTAAAGCTGCCATAATTCTCAACTTCATACGGATAACCGTCAGGATCAACGAGCGGCTCGATCTCCCCAAAAGCTTCATTGGAAAGCTCTACCGATTTATTTGCATTATCAACATCGACCGCTACCGGCGTAACTGCCGCTCCCTTTACAACATACGTTCCGAGCACCTTCGGCGTGGCATAGCTATCCGGATTTGTCGAGTTCAATTCGCCCGTATAGGGATCATCCATGTCTGACTGATCTTCCAGCAGTGTCAGATTTTTGAACCATACCGCATCTACGCTGGAGAACACGCCCTCAGCTTCGTTCTCCGTAAGACTGAGGCCCTTAGCCTCTTCTGTCAGTGAGCCGTGCTTCATCCACTTCACGTAAAAATGATAGGCTACATTTGTCTTGTGGTCACCGGTAGCGTCAGGATAAACGATTCCGTTATCATCTATCCAAACCGCATTATCACCCTTAAAATAACCTTCCGTTTCTGCTTGACCCGGAAGCTTCAGAACAAGCTTCTTTGTCGGCACAATAAACTGCCTGCTCGGTGCGCCTTGCGTTGGCCAGTCGAGCATTCCCGTCTCCCCGATCAAATCAGGGATCAGATTTTCATCCGTGTATTCCTCGCCGTCCGGCACGGTCTCATCCGCGACTACGCGCCGCTGGGTGCGGTTTCCGATATAAACCACACCAAGTACCATGGCCAAGGCCATGAACAGGGCAAGCAGGCGCTTTTTCAGCGAAAACCTTTTCTTTTCTTTCTTCATGCCAATTCCTCCGATCCTGTTATAAGGATTCCTCTGTGTGTACTACCGTTTCGCTCTGGATCACACGAATACCGAACGTCTCCGGATCCGGAGTTTCCTCCATGCCGCTCTTCAAAACGGCTGTTTCATCCTGGGCATATTCCCCAAGAATATCTCCATCCTCGTGAATTTCTTCACGAAGAATATCGGTTGCGTCTTCCGTTCCGACTCTGGCCGTCTTTTCCTCACTGTAATCGCCGGCCTTCAGTACGTCGGTGGCATCATCGTCATGGAAGGATGCCCGCCTGCCGTCGGATGTCAGTACATCGGTTTCTCCGTCGTCTCCCACAGACTCCCTGGCGGGCGTCCGGGAAGCAGCCGCGCTCTTACCGTCGGATGTCAGCACATCCGTTGCGCCGTCATCTCCGCCGGCTCCCTCAAGAACATTGGTCTCGCTTTCCGATATATCGTAGCCAAGGGTTGTTGTCGCATCCTCGGAATTACCGCTCTTGCCGTACTTCAGAACTTCCGTAGCCTCGCTTGCGACATTCTGTCTGCCGCGGACCGTAGGCTCTTCAACCTGTGAATCCACCACGCGTCTGGCATCTCTGGCCGCCGCCTTTGCGATCTTCTCGTTTTGCTGCTTTTCCAGAACGCCTGACTGGGAAGAGGCGCTGACGTCTCTTGCCATAATGGAACCGCCGGTGGTTCTTTTCTTCTTTTTCTGTGTTCCGCCTGCGCGGATTTCCTCAATAGCCTTCTTTTCCGTCCGTCCCGTGATCACACCCAGAGCTCTGGGAATCTTCAGAACAAAGAACAGAACAACAGACAGGATCAGGAAAATGATTGCCAGCGTGAGTCCACCGTAAAACAGTAACTTATATGTCCCCATCTACATCACTTCCCTTCTCCGGAAGACTTAATGTCTTCCATGTCAGATTTTCTCTGGGTCCAGGTACCCTTATCAATGCCTTCCACCTTGCTTCCGGCATTATATACGGCAAGAATCGTTTCTTTTTCCTTCTTGCTCCACTTCGTTACATCCTGGTTCTTTGCAGAATACAGATTGTACAGGAAATCCAGATGCTCTGTATATACCTTGGATACATAATAGCCATCCGTTCCCAGATAGTCCTCTGCTTCCGCATAGGTCTTCAATGCGCCGTCCACATCGTCCTCTGCTGCACAGAGCTCAGCCATCATGCAGACCTTATTCACATAATTGGTAATATAGCTCCGGGTATTTCCGCTGCTCCCCTTAACGTCGCCGTTGATCTGGGACTGCATATAGTTGATCACCCGTCTGCAGTAGGTCTTTCCGTTTTCGGTCTTTCCTTCATATTTGTAGATCTGCGCAAGATAATCGCTGAAGCTGCAATCATATTCGGAAAGATTATCCCCGTTATAGCTTCCCAGGTCGTTTTCCGCCTGTGTCAGCACATTTTCCGCTTTTTCTACATTATCATCATTCAGATTGGTCAGATAATACTGACCCAGAATATTGTAATTGATATATCGCTGCTCATCCCCCACGTCAAAGTGCGACATGTTGTAATCAGCAAATTTATTGATATCCTCCTCCAGCTGCTTTCTCTCCGCATCCGATGCGGTTCCCGCCTTGGACGCCGCAATACTGTAATAGTATCCCGCCAGAGTACTGTAGGTATCATCATCCATCTTCTTGACCTCGCCGAAATACTGTGCCGCAAGGTCATACTGCGCCGTTTCCACATAGTAGGCGCGTCCGAGGTTGAACATCAGCTCCGGATCCTTCTTCGCGCCGGAATTCTTTACCTTTGCCGCTATCTTGGCCAGGTTGTCCGTCAGCTCCTGCTTGGGATCCTCTGCTGTACTGGTATGATATTCATCCACATACAGATTGATCAGCTGCAGATAAGCCTCCGGTTTATCGGAAAGCAGTCCGTAGGCCTCCTCATACTCCGCCTCGGCTCTGTCATAATCCTTTGCTACCTTATAGCTGTTTCCTTCATCAATATGGGATGCATAGGTGTTGTTGTTCAGTCTTGTGATCCCGTTTCTTCCCACAACCGCCAGCGCGCCAAACACGATGGTCAGCAGCGCGGATGCACCAAAGAGGATCACCTTGTTCCGGTTGGCTTTTTTGTAGGAATCATCCAGCTCGGTGTAATGCTCCAGTGCATAGATCAGCTCCGAACAGTTCTGGTAACGGTCGTTGGGGTTCGGCCGCGTACACTTCAGGATGATCCTCTCCAGACCTGTGGAGAGCGCCGGGTTCACCTGACGGATCGGAACCATCTCATACGGCGGTTCCTGCGGATTTCTGCCCGTTACCATATGATACATGGTAGCGCCCAGATTGTAAATATCCGTTCTGGCATCTGTCTTGTAGATACCTCGTCCCTGGGAATCACCGAACTGCTCCGGCGCAGCATATCCACGGGTACCGAGCGCCGTTGTATCGGCGTTATTCTCGATGGTATACTCCTTGGCCGTACCGAAGTCGATCAGCTTAACGCCGGCGTCATCCGGCTTGATCATGACATTCGACGGCTTCATATCTCGGTAGATGATGGGCGGTTTCCTGTTGTGAAGATAATCCAGCGCGGAGGCCAGCTCCAGGCTCCATTCGATCACCTGTTCCTGGTCAATTGCGCCGACCTGCTTCAGTCTGTCGCCCAGGTTTTCACCCTCGATGAAGTCCATGATAACGCAGATCGTACCGCTGTACTTGACGATATCCACGATACGCGGAATAACCGGATGATCGACATCCTTCAGGATGTTTGCCTCCCGCTCAAGACTCTTTAACAGAGTTTCCGTGCTCTTGGAACCGTCATTCTTAATTTCCTTTACGGCCCACTGCTTATTCAAATGATTATCACGGGCAAGGTAGACGTAGGACATTCCGCCCTCGCCGATTTCCTTCAGGATTTCGTACTGGCCACCCAGCACTACGCCCGCTTTGAGTATCCCTTTTTTCCCCATGTTATCCTATCCCCGTTTAAAACGTTCTGACAACAACTACAGAAATGTTATCGGTTTCCCTGCGGTTTTTAACCAGCTCGGTCAAATATACGCAGCCGTAGGTCATTTCATCTTTTGTTTTCATATTTGCCGGCCCGATCTTATCCAGGATCTCCTCCTCGGAAATCTGGTGACGGAAACCATCTGAGCATAGCATATAAGTAGCATTTCTGGCAATAGTCCCCTTCAGGAACTCCGGCTGGACCACTGCCGATGCGCCGACGCACTGCAGCAGAACGCTTCGTCTCGGATCGATCTTTGCCTCCTCCGGTGTCATCCTTCCGGCTGCCACCTCTCTGGCCACAAAGGTCTGGTCCTTGGTCAGAACTCTTGCTTCATCCTTCAGCTCGTACACCCGGCTGTCTCCCACATGTACAATATAGAAATTATCCTTATACATCAGAATGGCAGAGATCGTTGTACCCAGCATCAGATGGTTCTCCGAGCCGTATTCACCCAGCCGTTTGTTGTCATTCTGGATGATCAGGTCCCATTCGTCCTTGAGTCTCCCCACTGAGAAGGAGTCTGTTGTGATCTGCCGGATAAAATCCCGGTCAAACCACCGGCAGAAGGACTCGATCACGACTTTGCTGGCAAGCTCTCCCTTGGCCAGACCGCCCATGCCGTCGCAAACAATGGCAAAGGCCGCCTGCCCGTCAGGTGTGTCGATCACACGGAATGCTATGGAATCCTGATTCGTATTCTTACGGATGCCGATATCCGTATTGTAGGTAGCAATATATTCCATTTAGTCTGCCTTTCTGAGACGGAAGATGAAATCTTCATCCCCGAGACGGATCTTCATGTTGGCCTTCAGCAGGATCTCCTTTCCGGCCTCGATCTTTTCTCCATCAATATATGTACCATTGGTAGAGCCGTTATCTACGATGTAATTTACGCCATTCCTCTGCACAATGATGCAGTGAACACGGCTGATCGCAGGGTTATTTTCAATAGCATAATCCGAGTTGACCTTGGACTTGCCGATCTTGAATTCGTTCTTGTCGATGTAGATTTCCTCGTTCGTCCTTGTTCTGACAAAGTGCGGACGGGGACGATCCGCCTGCTGGGCAGGCTGCGGCGCTGCGCCAAACTGCTGCGCCTGCGGAACTGCTCCAAACTGCTGTGCCTGCGGTGCGGGCTTCTGTCCCGGCTGGCCGAACTGCGGTGCTGCGGGTGCAGGCGCTCCGCCAAACTGGGGCGCTGCGGGTGCAGGTTTCTGGCCCGGCTGGCCGAACTGCGGCGCCTGAGGTGCAGGCGCTCCGCCAAACTGGGGTGCCGCGGATGCAGGTTTCTGACCGGGCTGGCCGAACTGCGGCGCCTGAGGTGCAGGCGCTCCGCCAAACTGGGGTGCCGCGGGTGTAGGTTTCTGACCGGGCTGACCGAACTGCGGTGCCTGAGGTGCAGGCGCTCCGCCAAACTGCGGTGCC
>Ga0310691_10007257_pt1 | contig 11604 bp, 8 predicted proteins | sample 176DNAGHGlowgp2_FD_203887 | JGI IMG/M metagenome (GOLD analysis project Ga0310691, IMG submission 203887) | Sheep rumen microbial communities from Palmerston North, Manawatu-Wanganui, New Zealand - 1766 DNA GHGlow gp2 (v2) (version 2) | ecosystem: Host-associated > Mammals > Digestive system >... | reverse complement strand
AGGGCGAGAAGAAGTTCACCCTGGATTCCAAGGCCCCTGCCGGCGGCTATCAGGAGTTCCTGATGAACGAGGCTCGTTACTCCCGTCTGACCCGCGAGTTCCCCGAGCGCGCCGACGTTCTGTTCGCCCGCAACGAGGAGGAGGCCAAGGCTCGCTACGAGCACCTGACCAAGCTGATCAGCATGTACGACGAGTAAGCCGATCGGTCTATAAAATGAAAAAAGAGGCGCCCCGCCGGGGCGCCTCTTTTTTGCGTCCGTTTGCCGGCGGAAACCGGCGGGAAATCCGCGGCAGGTCTTGAAAAACCGGCGAAACCTATATATAATAATATGGTTACATCATATACTGGAGTCATAGTAGTATGGCCCGGACAGCGCGTCCGGAGCAGACGGGAGAGGGACAGGGCGCGGCCCCTGTCGCGAGAGGGAATACATGAAGAAAAACACGTTTGTCGAGGGGACGTTGGTCGCCTACATCATGATATTGATCTCCAAGATCCTGGGCGCGATCTATGTGATCCCGTTCTACCAGATCATCGGAGAGGCCGGCGGCGTGCTGTACTCCTACGCCTACAACGTCTACGCCCTGTTTCTGAACCTCTCCACCAGCGGCATTCCCACCGCCGTCAGCATCCTCATCGCCGAATACAACGCTCTGGAGCAGTACAACGAGCGGGAGAAATCCTTCCGCGTGGCCAACAAGATGATCGCCGTCATTGCGCTGATCGCCTTCGCGGTGATGTTCCTCTTCGCCGGATTGATTGTGAAGTTCTTCAATAACGGCATCGAGGGCGGCGCCTCGGCGGAGAGCATCAAGCTGGCCATCCGCACCATCTCGCTGTGTCTGCTGGTGATCCCCTTCACCAGTGTGCTGCGGGGCTATCTCCAGGGCAACCGCTACGTGGCCGTCTCCTCGGTGAGCCAGGTACTGGAGCAGTTGGCCCGGATCTTCGTGGTGCTGGCCGGCTCCTTCACCGCCATCCGTCTGCTCCATCAGAGCACGGAGATCGGTGTGGCCGTGGCCCTGTCCGGCCCGGTGGTGGGCGGCGTGGTGGCCTTCCTCTACTTGCGCGTCAAGGCCTACCAGGGCCGGCACGAGCTGCTGCAGGGCGTCACCGGCGTCCGGTATGCCCGGGTCAGCGAGGGGGAGATCGTCCGCAAGATCGTGGCCTACGCCATCCCCGTCATCCTCATCGCCGTGACGGAGAACCTCTACAACCTGGTGGACATGAAGCTCATCATCAAGGGCCTTTACATGATCGGCTATTCCGGCAGCGAGTGCGAGTTTTTTGCCAGCGTCATCAACACCTGGGGCCCCAAGATCTGCACCATCATCACCGCTCTGGCCATGGGCCTGTGCGCCAGCGTGATCCCCTTCGTGTCCGAGCACTATGTGAAGGACAACTTCCGGGAGCTGAACAAGAAGTATAACCAGGCCATCAACACGATTTTGTACGTATCCATCCCGCTGGCCCTGTTTCTCATCATCAACGCCGGCGAGGTGTTCCGCATCTTCTACGGGCCCAGCGATCCCGGCGCCCACGCTCTGCGTCTGCTGGCCCTCATCAACATCATCTACAGCATCCAGTTGGTGATGAGCATGATGCTCCAGGGCATGAAGCGGTATAAGCTGATCTTCATCAGTACGCTGGTGGGCCTGATACTCAACGCCGCATTGGATATCCCCATGATCCTGCTTTTGAACAAGCTGGGCCTCAAGCCCTATCTGGGCACCCTGACCGCCTCGGCCATCGGCTTCGCGGTGTCTGTTATCATCGTGTTCGCGGCCATGCACAAGCGGTACCGCTTCCGCTACCGCTCCGTGCGCAACACCCTGATCCGCACCGTGATCACCTCGGTGATCCCTGTGGCCATCATGGTGCTGCTGCGCCTGGTGTTTTTCAAGGACACCGGCTACGTGGTGACGCTGATAGAGCTGGGCGTCTCCGGCGCGCTGTCCATCGGGGCCTATCTGTTCATCACCTACCGCCTGGGCATCATCGACTGGCTGTTCGGCAAGGACATGCCGGATAAGGTGCTGACCCGGCTGCATCTGAAGCGATAATCCATCCTGCAGGAGGAACTATGATTCGATTTTACATCGCCCTCTGGGCGGCAAAACTGGTGGACGCCATCCTCACCCTGAGGGGTGACCGGCAGAATGACCGGGCCGGTTACATCGCCAACCGTCTGTGCCCGGACTTCATGGCCCGGGTCACCAAGCCCAAGCTGGTGGTGGCCATCACCGGCACCAACGGCAAGACCACCACCTCCACCCTGGTGTGCAACATGCTGCGCAGCAAGGGCATGAAGGTCAGCTTCAACGAGTGGGGCGCCAACATCAACGCCGGCTACAGCATCAATCTGCTGCGGTGCGTGGACATCTTCAACCGCTGCCGGGTGGACGCCTCCGTGCTGGAGGCGGACGAGAAGTCCACCTGCGAGGGCATGCCCATGATCCGGCCGGACTACATGGTGGTCACCAACATCTGCAAGGACTCCCTGCGCCGCAACGGCCACCCCGAGTATATCTTCGACCGAATCAACAGAGCCTTTGCGGCCCTGGGCGGCAGGACCGTGGCCATCCTCAACGCCAACGACCCCATCAGCTCCGAGCTGGCCCGAAACACCGGCGCCCGCCGGGTGTTCTTCGGCATGGACGATATCCACGCCGACCCCCTGGAGAACCGGGTGAAGGACGTGGCGGTCTGTCCCCGCTGCGGCGGCGAGATCCGCTATCACTACCGCCACTACCGCCATATCGGCGACTTTTACTGCACCGACTGCGACTTTGCCACCCCGGCCATGGACTACCGGGCCAGCGGCGTGGACCTGGACAAGGGCACCATCACCGTGGCGGAGCGGGACGGGGCGGCCACCTATCCCCTCATGTCCGACACGGTGTTCTACGCCTTCAACACCCTGTCCGCCGTGGCATTGTTCCGGGAGCTGGGCTATTCCCGGCAGGAGATCGCCGACTTCCTGGCCACCCAGAAGGTGCCCAAGATCCGGGAGTCCGTGGTGGAGTATGACGGCATCCGCTACTATGCCTATGCCGCCAAGGGGCAAAACATCAGCGCCGCCTCCACCGTGTTTGAGCATCTGGCCAAGGATCCCTCCGTCAAGGAGCTGGTGTTCTCCCTGGACGAGGTCCAGGACGCCAACCACCCGCCGGAGACCCTGTCCTGGCTCTATGAGACGGACTATGAGTTTTTGAACGTGCCCCAGATCAGGAAGATCATCGTGGGCGGCCACATGTGTCACGCCCACCGGCTCCGCCTGCTGCTGGCCGGTGTGCCGGAGGAGAAGATCGTCTGCGTGGAGAACGAGGCCGACGTGCCGCAATACGTGGATACCGAGGGCATCGACCGGGTATATGTGCTCTATGAGATCGACTTCGTCACCAAGGGCCAGCAGATCCGGGACGCCATCGTAGAGAGAGCCAGGGAGGTGAAGGGGAAGTGAAGATCGTAGAAAACCTCTTCCCGGAGCTGTGCAACATTTTCGGTGAGAGCAGCAGCCCGGCCTATCTGGCCCGCTGCAGCGACGAGATCGATCTGCGCCAGACCAACCACAAGACCGTCCCCGCCTTCGTGACGGAGGATGTGGACATGGTGTATCTGGGCTGCAGCCCGGAGAGCAAGCAGGAGCAGATCATCGAGATCCTCCGCCCCTATCTGGGCCGGATTCGGGAGCTGATCGAAAAAGGGACCATCTTCCTGGTCACCGGCAACGCCGTGGAGATCTTCGGCCGGGAGATCCGGGACGGGGACCGGGTGATCCCCGCGCTGGGACTCTTTGATTTCTATTCCGTCCGCTATATGGACCGGGAGCGCCACAACTCCCAGTATATTGCCGCCTTCGCCACTGAGGCGGGGGAGACCATCACTCTCCTGGGCCACCGGAGCCAGTTCTCCTTCAGCTACGGCGACTTCTCCAGAGAGCCTCTGGCGAGCGTGGAGCTGGGCATCGGCATGAACCCGGATACCAAGTATGAAGGCCTGCGCCGAAATCACTTCTTCGGCACCTATTCCCTGGGCCCGTACCTGATCATGAACCCCCTGTTCACCAAATATCTGCTGCGCCTGATGGGGCTGGACGACAGCCTCTGCTATGAGCGGGAGGCCATGAAGGCCTATGAATACCGGCGGGACGAGCTGCGCAGAACGCTGCACTGACGAGAGGATGTGTGAGATATGATCGATTTGAAATTTGCCCTGGAAAAGGCCCGGTCCACCAACTACAAGGCCATCCTGGCCTCCGCCAAGCGGGTGGGCAAGGAGACCGGCAAGCCCTGGCCCGTGGTGCTGGCGGACATTCTCCGCTGCATCGTCAAGTACGAGACGGGCTATCTGGATTACGAGGACTTCAAGATGTACCGCATGACGGAGCGGGAGAAGGACAACGTGCTGACCATCGGCAAGAACGCCAAGCTCTGCCGCCGGCTCAACAAGGTGGAGGACCGCCCCCTGCTGGAGGACAAGGTCCAATTCAACCGCCTCTTTGCCGCCTTCCTCCGCCGGGACTGGTGCTATCTGGACGACCCGGAGCGGGGCGGTCTGGACGGTCTGAAGCGGTTTTTGGAGGGCAAGGAGCGCATCATCGTCAAGCCCATCGACCAGAGCTGCGGCATCGGCATCTCCATTATCGACGTGAGGGACGCCGACCCGGCGGCGCTCTATGAGAAGCTGCGGCGGGACAACACCCCCCTGCTGGAGGAGGTGGTGGTGCAGAGCGCCAGGATGAGCGCCCTGGCGCCCTACGCCGTCAACACCATCCGTATCATCACCATCCTCAACGGCGAGACGGTGACCCCCATCGCCGCCGGACTGCGGATGGGCACCAAGGGCAACGTGGTGGACAATTTCCACCACGGCGGCATCTCCGTGTGCATCGATCCCCGCACCGGTACCATGGCCACCGACGGCTTTGACAAGCAGGGCAACGTCTATGTCCGCACCCCCGGCACGGGCGCCCTGCTGAAGGGCCAGCCGGTGCCCCTGTGGGATGAGGCCCTGGCCATGGTGCAGAGGGCGGCCCGCATGGTGCCCACCCTGCGGTACGTGGGCTGGGACGTGGCCATCAACCAGGACGATCAGCCCCTGCTCATTGAGGGCAACAGCCTGCCAGCCAACGACCTTTCCCAGCGGCCGGAGCTGAACATCGGCACCTACGGCGCCATCAAGGCCGCCCTGGGCGAGCCGTTCTGATCTCCTATGATCATAAAAAGCGGACAGCGTAAAGCTGTCCGCTTTTTTCTGTTTCTTTCGAAATCAATACATGTAATCCCGGCCCGGCTCCCGGAACTCCGCCACACGCTTTTGGTAGTTATCCATGGCGGCGGCCTCAAAGGCCAGGGTATCCGGAGCGCCCATCTGCCGCAGCAGCCACTTGGTGAAGGGGGGGTTGAGCACCAGCAGCGGCCCGGTGAGATAGGTCACCAGCAGGTTGTTGTGCCGGAAGCCCTCCACCATGGCGCCGGGACAGCGGCCCACGCCCTTCTCCACGGCGAACAGGGGCTCCTCCGCCACAGCGGCGTGGGTGTGGCCGAACAGGCTCTTGAAGCCCACGATGTCCATACCCTCAAACTTGCCCAGGAAGAAGCTGTTGTGTCGGTCCATCATGTGGTACTCGGCATGGGTGTCCAGAATACCCAGGCCGTCCAGATGCCAGCCGTCGTCGCTGGTGACGTAGTTGCCCAGGGCGTCCAGGGCGTTGCCGGTGACCAGCATCAGCTGGCCCTGTTCGATCCGCTCGACCAGCGCCTCCCTGTGGGGCGCCAGCGCCTCCACCATCAGCTCCAGGCCCTTCTCCGTGGCGGAGCCCAGATAGATGAGATCCACAGGCCCGTCCAGAAAAGCGGGGCGGTCCTTCAGACCGGTCTCCACGATTTCCAGCTCCGGGCAGCACTGGTGGAGATACCGGATATTCATGCCGTCGCCGGAGAGATTACAGATCTCCGGGAACAAGACTTCCACTCTCATGCCTCCACCTCCTTGTTCTCCGAGCGCTGAAGGGCCAGCTCCTTCATGTGGTCATAGACCCGGTAGGCCAGGGCCAGCGAGTCGGTGCCGTAGAGGATATAGACGTCATCCCCCGGCGTGAAATGCAGGGCCTCGGCCGCCCTGAACTCGTCCTCCACGCAGAGGATCTTCTCCTCCGGCACGCCGGCCATCAGCAGCCGCAGCCTGTAGTCCCGGCAGCGGGCGCCGGCGCAGACGATCTGGACGATGCTCTCGTGGTTCAAAAACTCAAAGTCCGCGTCGAAGATCCAGCAGGTGTTCTCCGACCAGTGATGGGTGTCGCCCAGGCAGTTCATCATCAGCAGAAGCTCCTTGCGGCCCGGACGGCCTGCGATGTAGTCGAAAGCCCGGGACCCGGCCAGGGCGTTCTTCTCCTTGGACATTTGCTTTACCAGGCGGACCTTGCCCACCTGCTCCTCGCTGTGGCGGGTCTCCGCCACGGTTGTCCTGCTCAGGGAGTCGGCGATGGCGGCGTGGTCATAGCCCAGCTGGCGCAGAGTGGCAATGACGGTGACCATGTTGTATACATTAAATATACTGTCGGTGATCAGGGAATAGGGGTGATCCTCACCGTTCTCCCGGACTGCCATGGATTTTGCGGCGAAGTCCACGCCGGTGGCCAGATAGTCGCTCTCCGGGGAGGCAAAGCCGCACTGGCTGCATCTGGCTTTGCCGATGTGGTGGTAGCGGCGGTAGGCGTACTCCAGCTTGCCGCTGCACCGGGGACAGATCCGTACGTCGTCAATAAGGTTGATGCACTCGGTCACGTCGCTGGCCAGCCTGTCGATGCCGAAATAGACCCGGGGGTTGTCCGGCGAGACGGAGCAGGCGATCAGATCGTCGGCGTTGAGGATCATCTTGCTGGTGGCGGGGATGCTCCGGGTCAGGATATCGGCGATGAAATAGGGGTGGGCGTTGCGCATGATGGAGTCCCGGAACAGATTGGTCAGCACCACGAAGTCCGGCTTCACATAGGGATAGATCCGGGGCGAGGACCGCTCGTCCACCTCCAGCACGGCGATGTCGCATTTCCGCACCCGGCCCAGCAGGTCGCAGTTGCGGATAAAGGCGGTGGAGATACCGGAGGCGATGTTGCTGCCGAACCGGTTGCCCAGAACCCGGTGGCCCTGCGCCTCCAGCACGTCGGTGAGCATGTTGCTGACGGTGGTCTTGCCGTTGGTGCCCGTCACGGCCACGATAGTTTTGGGTTTGCCCACGTAGCGCAGGAAGTCGGGACAGAGTTTTACCGCCAGGGAGCCGGGGAAGTCGGTACCATTGTGACGGGTGATCTTCAGCGCCGGGATGGACAGCTTGGCCATCCACAGCGCAAACAGGAAGCGCAGTTTACCCATGTTCATTCACTCTTTCTTTTTCCAAATGTATCATCAGCGCGGCGATGTCCGCCGGGGAGACGCCGGAGATCCGGCTGGCCTGGCCCAGATTGGCCGGGCGGACAGCGGACAGCTTCTCCCGGGCCTCCAGGCGAAGACCCTGCAAATGTGTGTAGTCCATATCGGGGGGGATGGCGTGCTTTTCCAGTTTTTCAAACTCCTCCACGTCCCGCATCTGGCGGCGGATGTAGCCCTCGTATTTAACGGAGATCTCCACCTGCTCCGCCTCCGCCTTGGTGAGAGGAGGACGGTCCGGGTCGAAGGGGGCCAGATCGGCGTAGGTCAGCTGGGGCCGGCGCAGCAGCTCGATAAGCCGGCACCCGTCGTTGACGGGGGCGGTGCCCCGGGCGGTCAGCAGCTTGTTGAGAGCCTGGCTGCCGGGAATGCCGGTGCGCTCCAGGCGGCGGATCTCCTGCTCCACGGCGGCGTATTTTGCCTCCACCGCCCGGAGCCGCTCCTCACTGACGAGGCCTATACGGTATCCGATGGGAGTGAGGCGCCGGTCGGCGTTGTCCTGCCGCAGCAGCAGCCGGTATTCCGAGCGGCTGGTCATGATCCGGTATGGCTCATTGGTGCCCTTGGTCACCAGATCGTCGATGAGGGTGCCGATATAGCTCTCGCTGCGCTTGAGGATCAGGGGCGGCTGTCCCTTCAGCGACAGGGCGGCGTTGACGCCCGCCACAAAGCCCTGAACGGCGGCCTCCTCGTAGCCGGAGGAGCCGTTGAACTGCCCGGCGCCGTAGAGCCCGGCGATCTGCTTGGTCTCCAGCGTGGGCCGGAGGGCCAGCGGGTCGATGCAGTCGTACTCGATGGCGTAGGCCGGGCGCATCATCTCTGCGTGCTCCAGGCCGGGGATGGTGTGGAGCATCCGCAGCTGCACGTCCTCCGGCAGGGAGGAGGAGAGCCCCTGGATATACAGCTCCTCCGTGTCCAGTCCCATGGGCTCGATGAAGAGCTGATGCCGCGGCTTGTCCGCAAAGCGGACGATCTTCGTCTCGATGGAGGGACAGTACCGGGGACCCACGCCCTCGATGGCGCCGGAATAGATGGGGCTCCGGTCCAGATTCTCCCGGATGATCCGGTGGGTCTCGGCGTTGGTATAGGTGAGGTAGCAGACGGCCCGGTTCTCCGGCACCTGCTCCGTGGTAAAGCTGAAGGGCAGGGGATCGGCGTCGCCGGTCTGGCGCTCCATTTTGTCAAAGTCCACAGACCGGGCATTGACCCGGGGCGGCGTGCCGGTCTTAAACCGGCGCAGGGGAAGGCCCAGCGCCAGCAGACGATCCGTCAGAGCCAGGGCGGCGTGCATGCCGTCGGGCCCGGAGTCCTCCATGCACTCGCCCACGATGGTGCGGCCCCGGAGATAGGTGCCGGTGGCGATAATGACGGCCTTCACGTCAAAGACGGCGCCGGTGCGCAGCACCACCTGGGACACCCGGCCGTCCCTGACCCGGAGATCCACCACCTCCGCCTGGCGGAGGTACAGATTCTCCTGCCGCTCCAGCGTCCGCTTCATCACCTGTTGGTAGAGGCGGCGGTCCGCCTGGGCCCGGAGGGAGTGGACGGCGGGGCCCTTGCCCCGGTTCAGCATCCGGTACTGGATGCAGGCCGCGTCGGCCGCCCGGGCCATCTCGCCGCCCAGGGCGTCCAGCTCCCGGACCAGATGGCCCTTGCCGGTGCCGCCGATGGCCGGGTTGCAGGGCATGTTGCCCACCGCATCCAAATTGATGGTAAAGCACACTGTAGACAGGCCCAGCCGGGCGGCGGCCAGGGCCGCCTCGATGCCGGCGTGACCGGCGCCGATGACGGCGATATCAAATTGTCCGGCGGAAAATTCGCGCATAGGACATGTCTCCTGGGAAAATTTGCACAAAATATTTTGCGCTTTTGTGGATAAAATCAATAAAAATTAGCCTTGTATCCGGAAGAAGCACGGCTTATAATAGGGATAAGTTCACAAGAAAGGAGGATACCAAATGATGAACAACAAAATGGCGGATCTGGACGACCTGATCTTCAGCGACAGCGACTGGCAGCCCAGCGAGCGGTAAACCCGGGAGAAAACGACCATGCCGAGAGGCATGGCTATTTTTTTGCCCGGAACAGCGCAAAAAAGGCTTACTATTTATATTACCACAATCCGCGGCGGGATTGCAATTCCCGTCGCGATTTTTTGTGTGCCGGCACCGGTGCGGGGAACGCCCCGCTTTTTCTTGATACCACATTAAACGAAAAAAGCAACAAAATTTGCTTGGTTTTCTATTTTTTGCTTGTGCATGATACACAAATCATGTATACTGTGTTGCGGAGGGAATCCTCCTGCGAAAAACATAAGCTGCTTGCGGAGCGGGGAACACCGGGCGCGCTCCGGGAAGGAGAGAGATCCGTGGAAGAGAGAAAGGGCTTTCAATCCAACTTTGGCTTTTTGATGGCCGCCATTGGCTCCGCCGTGGGCCTGGGCAACATCTGGGGCTTCCCGTATAAGATGGGCAAGGGCGGCGGCTTTGCCTTTTTGCTGCTGTATGTGCTGCTGACGGCGGTGTGCGGGCTGATCCTGATGCTCAGCGAGCTGGCTTTGGGCCGCCGGACGGGCACCAATTCCGTGTCCGCCTACGGCGCCGCGTCCAAACGGTTCAAGTGGGTGGGCTGGCTGACGCCTATCACCGCCACGCTGATCCTGGCGTTCTATTCCGCCCTGGGCGGCTATTGCGTCAAGTATCTGGTGCTGAATGTGGGCAGCCTGTTCGGCACCGAGTGGGGCGCCAACGGCCTCAACGGCGCCACTATCTTTGCCGAGCTCATCGGAAACCGGATGGAGAGCGTGATCTACGGCGGCGTGTTCCTGCTGATCACCATGCTGATCGTGCTGGGTGGCGTATCCGGCGGCATCGAGCGCTTCTGCTCCGTGGGCATGCCGGCGCTGTTTGTCATGCTGCTGATCGTCATTGCCCGCTCCTGCACCCTGCCGGGCGCCGTGGAGGGTCTGAAATTCATGTATGCCCCCAACTTCGAGCCGTTGAAGGAGGACTTCCTGGGGGTGCTGAAAACGGCCGGCGGCCAGATGTTCTTCTCCCTGTCCCTGTCCATCGGCGCGCTGATCACCTACGGCTCCTACGTGGATAAGAAACAGAACCTGGCGAAAAACACCGTGATTATCGCCTCCGCCGGCGCCATGGTGGGCCTGCTGGCCGGCATGGCCGTCCTGCCCGCGGCCTTCGCCCTGGGCGCTCCGGAGGATGCCATGAGAGGTCCGTCTCTGCTGTTTGTGACCCTGCAGGACGTGTTTGAGGGCATGGGCCGCATCGGACCTATCTTCGGCATCCTGTTCTACGGCCTGGTGGTGCTGGCCGCCATCAGCTCCTCCGTGTCTCTGCTGGAGGTCCCGGTGGCCTACTTTACGGATCGGGACCGGGCCAGGGGAAAGAAGGAAAAACGCTGGCTGTACGCCCTGCTGACCATGGTGGTGTCGGGCATCCTCTGTACCGTCACCTGCGCCGACGGTCTGGGCAGCAACGGCCTGTGGATCCCCTTCCAGCGGTTCTTCGTGGGGGCGGAGAAGATGCCCACCTTCTGCGAGAGCTGGCTGAGCTTCCTGGACATGGTGTCTGAGGGACTGCTGATGCCCCTGTGCGGCATTTGTACCTGCCTGATGATGGGCTGGGAGGTCAAGCCGGAATTTGTCCGGGCGGAGGTGGAGACCGCCGGCAACCGGTTCACCGCCTACCGCTTCTACCGGTTCTGCGTGCGGTATGTGACGCCGCTGATCATGCTGTTTATTCTCTACGGTCAGTTGAAGGATTTCTTCAACCTTTGATGACAGAATTGATACAAAAAATGTAATTATTTGTAAGAAAAGGAACGAAAGCGCCGGAAAACCCGGCGCTTTCGTTTTGTAAAACGGGAAGTCACAAACTTTTTTCGGAAGAAAAATAAATAATCTGGCGATTACAGGGGAAAGAGGGAACGATTTGTGCAATAAGACGAATATCAACCCTGTTTCTTGTGAAAAAAACGAAAAGGGGCGGGGGAACTTGACAAGAATATGAACAAACTGTAAAATGATAGAACCAAATATTTGAGGAGGTAAATCTCAAAATGGAAAAGAAGAGTACGCGTATTGCCTATTTGGTGGCCTGCGCGGCTGTCGTCGTCCTGTTGGTGATTCTGGGGGTTCACTTCAAGGGCGTCGCCGGT
>Ga0310691_10007256_pt1 | contig 11606 bp, 14 predicted proteins | sample 176DNAGHGlowgp2_FD_203887 | JGI IMG/M metagenome (GOLD analysis project Ga0310691, IMG submission 203887) | Sheep rumen microbial communities from Palmerston North, Manawatu-Wanganui, New Zealand - 1766 DNA GHGlow gp2 (v2) (version 2) | ecosystem: Host-associated > Mammals > Digestive system >... | reverse complement strand
ATCCCCTTCTGGATAACTCCCATAGCGGCGGCGTAAAGAGCGCCGTCGAGCTTATGTTCCTTATCCAAGGTAAGGTTCAGTTTTCCGTGAACTCGTCTCATGGGTTAGTTCTCCTTTTGATTCCACCAAATGTTTGTCCCGAGATTCGTTGTCTGCGAATCCACCACCACGCCCCGCATCGTGCGGTTGTTGGCCTGCACGACCACTATGTCGCCGGGGAGAATGGCGAAATCCGCACGGGGCATGGCGATAACGTAATCGCTCACCAAAACCCCGTCGCGGGTCTTCGTCACCACGTTCCGATAAGAGCGGCACTCGCCTTCGTAGATGGTCTCCGTCTCTGTTGCGGATGATACCGGGGCCGAAGGGGCCTCGGGGGTCTCCACCGCAAATGGATCATCCTCCACCGGCACCACAAACGGGTTGTCGGATTCGGATGCCGTGACGGTCACTCTCGTAAGCGTGAGCGTATGCGGAAAGCGCGGGTTGGAAATGCTCATAACTTATGCACTGAAAAAGCGTTGCTCTCGGAAGTGTCCTCGCCGTACTTCGCGTATATTTTGTTAGCCATCTCGCGCAGGTTCCGTTTGTCATACGCAGAACTCTCCCATCCGCCCTTCTGGTGCTTCCACCCTCCGTCGGCCTCGTAGGACGTGTCCTGCTTGCTCGGCGTGGACGCGCACCACATATAAAGGTCGGCGGTGGCAAGCTCCTTCGTGCGCAGGTCAAGTTCCGAACTCTCGGCACCCGCCTCGATACCCCGGTCTTCGAGGATGACGGAGATTGCATCATCCGCCACCTCGAATCCGACTTTGCCGCGCAGATAACTCTCGATAGTCATAGCGATTTATCTTCCGGGTTTCACGTGTGAATCTTTCGTTTAGGCTGCGGCCTCGTTGATGGCCAGCCGGAGAGTGCGCTTCATGTCGTAAGGGACAGGAACGCAGATGGAAGAAACCTCGTAGTGGATGCCCTTCTGTCCCAGGTCCTGCTGGTACATGATGGCACCGCCCTCGGAGTAGTACATCGGGGACATGACGGTAGCAAACAGGTTGCTCTCGCGCTTCCACTGGAACTCGCCGAACTTGCCTGCGGGACGCAGAACCACGGTGTTCGGGTCGAAAGCCTCGGTGTCAACGTTCTCAATCTTCATCGTGGCCTTGTTCAGCACGGAGCCGAAACCGTAGTAGGACACAACGCTGATGGCGGGAATGTTGAGGGATTCCTTGATGAAGGCGGCGAGGTCGGCATCGGACACGCGATACTGGGCCAGGGAGCCGGTGGTGGGACCGAACTTCCAGAACGCAACAGCGGCCTTGGTGGTCGCGTGGTTCTTGAGCACTTCGTAAGCGGAGCCCGCCATACGGAAGACGCTCTTGGAGGGGTCCTTCGGGATGAGGTGGGTGCGCCACCCCTGGTTGTAAAGGTCTTCGAGGTCGCCAAGCGGATTGGCGCTTGCGCTGGACCAGGCGTTCTTGGTGCCCTTGGTGGTGTAGCCAGACAGGGACACACCGCCGCACTTGAAGTTGTTCTCCGCGACCGGGTGGAGGTCAATCTGGAAGCCTACGAGACCACCGCCGGAGGTGAACTTCGTGGTGGTGTAGGAGCCCTTGGATTCTACCTGATAGCCGGTGAAGGTGCGCTGGGAATGCACGGTCTTGGTCAGACGGCCAAAGTCCATAAGCAGACGATCCCAGACGCGGTCGTTGATGTTTACGCCGTTGCGCTGGGCAGCCTGCATGGCCTCGTAAGCGGCGATGTCGAAGGCGTAACCACGACCCATGCGAGGAATCTCGCCGGTTTCCTTGGATGCACCTTCGGTTCCCATGAGCGGGCCACGGGCCTCGTCGGCGATGTAGGCCGCCATGATAGGGACGTTCACGCCACCAATCTTCTGCTCGAAGACGCGGGTGGGATTCTCCATGGGGGCGAGGTCATAGACCTGCCGCCACTCCTCTTCGTTGAACCAATAGTTGGGTTCCTGGGCGAGGAAGTCGGCGATGGTAGCGTAGCCGCGAGCGGCCAGAGCGCCCTGAATCAACTGATAGAAGGCGCTGTCGTAAGTACCGGAAATAAGCTGTGCCATAGTTCAATCCTCCTTAGTCTTTTTCTGCGAAATACTCCCACACCGGCACGATGCCGTCCTTGAGGTTGCCGAGCACCGCAGCGGGGATGGGGTTGATGGTGTTGATGTAAGCGTGGAAGAAACCCCACACTGCGTCACCGAGGTTCTGCTGGTTACCAGCGATGAAGTCGCGGTGAAGGATGTTGTTGGGCTGGCAGTACATGCCCTTGGAAGCACCGGCCTCGGCAGCCTCGACGAGGAGGGCGCCAGCGGTGACCGCATCGATGTTGGCGGTCGTGACGGTGATGGTGTAGGAGTCCGCTGCCTCGGTGACGGCACCGGCGACGACGGCCTTGCCCGTACCGGCGATGGTGGACGGGGCGACCATGATGACGGTATCAGCCTTGAGGACCGGGGTCTGGAAGGTCTTCTTGATGACGATTTCGGTAGTACCGGCCTCGGCGTCCGCGGTGACCGACTTGACCTCCCACACTTTGAGGAACTTCACCTGATGATTCAAAGCATCGAAGGCGAAGGTCGTGCCAGCGGCGATTTTCTCACCTTCCGCCAGGTTGTTCTGCACGATGCCGCCAATCTGACGCATCTTGAGCTCCTGGGGGTCGATGATGAACGGAGTGGCACCGCCCACCTGCTGCGAGTGCTGCGAGTAGGCGTTGTTCATGTGTTCGTAGTAAGCCATTGCTCAAAAAGTTTTTAGTTAATCTTGTCTTTCAGCCTCTCCATATCCTCCTTCGCCTTGGCTGCGCGTTCCTCGGCGGAGAGGGTGGCGACGCGGATTTCCGCAGAGCGGGGAATCATCCCCGATTCGAGGTTTTCCTGGAAGATGGAATCATACAAGCCCCTCACGGTCTTCGCGTTGTCATCCACGCTCTTCTCTGTGTCAAGCGAACTCTTGGCGAAAGCGAGTTCAAGGACAAGGCTGTTGTTGCAGCCGGAGGTCTGCAACTGTTTCTTCACGGCATCGGTGATGTTCTTGAGCTTTACAGCCTTGATTTCACGTTCATACCGTTCCTCCTGTTGCCTGGACAGACGCTCCAACTCGGCGATACGTTTTTCGTAGTCCTTGAAGGGCTCGTCCTTTGGCGGTTCGGGCTTCGGGGGCTCCGGCTTCGGCGGCTCGGGTTTCGGAGGATTCTTCTTGATGGCTTCCGCGAGATCGTGGTCATACTGTCCGCCAAGGGCTTTCAGCATTTCGACGGCGCTTGCGATAACCTCATCCGTCAGTTCCTCGTCTTTCGTGACCGTTTTGGCAAGTTGCCCGGCGTAGGTCTTCACCGTGCGCTCTGACAGCGAGGTTTTTCCCAGCTTTTCGAGCAGTTTCTGATAGATTTTTTCTGTCATAATGTTATTTGTTGGGGCGTTTTTCGCCCACGGTTATGCACGAAAAAGCCCGAAGCGGTAATCCACATCTGGACTACTACTTCGGGCTGTCGGTTATATCTTAACTCTATGCGCCCTTGCGTGCGCTCTATGGCGCTATAAGTTTATGTCCTGCAACTTTATTTCACTGACCCGCTTGCAGTGCGGGCAACGGACGGAGATATGCAACCTACCTTCGAGGCGCAGCACCCGCACCGGGAACTGTTTTCCGCACAAAGGGCAGACTATCTGCGTTGCCTTCTTATCATCCATACACGGCAAAAATATACAAAAGTTTTTATCTAAACAAACACTTTAAGTAAAAACTGTAAGTATTTGATAAAATGTTTGCTATCTTTGCCATTGATGGGTGTAATCGAACTCAAATACGACCCCGTATTTGCATCATACGGAATGAAGGTTGTCTCCTACGAGACCGCCCAGGCAATCCGCGAACATAACATGAATCTCGCCCCGGGGACACCAATCCGTCACTATATCCCACAGTTGGGGTTTCAGGAACAAGTGGCCTGTTGCGATGCGGATGTGCTTGTAATCGGCGGAAGACGAGGTGGAGGTAAAACATTTATTGTTACGCTATTACCACTTCGCGACATTAAATACAAAGGGTTCACCGGAATCGGATTCCGTAAAGAACTCGACGACATCAAGGACGGTCTCTGGCACGAGTCCATGCAGTTCTACCCCGGATTCGCAACACCGAAGGAATCAACTTACGAATGGAAATTCCAAAACGGGGCTTACCTTCGTTACGACCAGCTCCAGAACGAGGCCGACACCGACCGGCGCTTCCGTGGCCTGCAAATTCCGTTCATACTCATTGACGAGCTTCCGCAGATACAAATATCAACCTTCTTCACGCTTCTCGCGTCAAACCGTAACTCGCTCGGTATTAAAAACACTTTCATTGGGACCTGCAACCCACAGGAAAAGACGCATTGGCTCTACAAGCTCATAAAATGGTACATCAATGAAGAAACAGGCGATATCCGTAAAGACAGAAACGGGCGGAAGCGATACTTCTACAAGTACGGAGACACCGTAGAGGAAATCTACTGGGGTGACAGCAAGGAAGAGGTTTACGAGAAGGCAAAGGACGAAATAAACAAGGTTTACAACAAAAACCTACAAGCAGCCGGGCTGGATTGGCGCAACCTCATCACTTCGTTCTGTTTTATAGAAGGTCTCTACGAAGAAAACAAACTGTTCATCAAGAACGATCCCAACTACTATGGCCGTCTCGCCCAGCAAGGCGGCGTCAAGGCCATCATGGATATGCAGGGCAAATGGGGAGGCGTCGATAACGGAAATGCCGACATCTCCGCAGAAGACTTCTACAAACTGTTCACAAATCCCCTCCAAAGGACCGGGCGCAAATCACTTGTCCTCGACGTGGCCCTCATAACGGATGATTGTACCTTCGGTATCTTCGACGGAGACAATCTCGAAAAAGTGGAGGCATACAAGGGCGTTGGCTCCGATGATATTACCACCCTCGCACGGAGCATACTCCAAAGGGAGGGCATCAGCGAGCGCAATTTTGTCTTCGATTCCTCCGGTGTCGGCCAGTTTCTGCGCCAGCCCTTCCACTCGGACCAGGGAGGGGCTATCGCCTTCGCCGGTAACGCCGCCGCAGAGGACCCGCAGATTTACCGTAACATACGCGCACAGTGCTTCGAGGCGCTTATCCGTGGTATCCGCGAAGGAAAAAGGAGCATCAGCCCGGAGGCGGCAGACATTAAGCTCCCGGACGGACGCACGCTCATGGAGCACCTTCTGGAACAAAGGAAAGTGCTTATCCGCCTGGTCAACACTCCCAAAGTCCAATACCTCTCAAAGCCCGAGATGCGCCAGCTCCTCGGAGGCAAGCGCTCACCGGATGAAATGGATATGATGATGATGCACGAAGTCCTGCGCATCAAACGGCGCCTCGGGGGCTTCAGCGGAATAGAATCCCTCGCTTATTTCTCATAAACTCATACAGTCATGGCTTATACATTCAAACTCAAAGACGCATTGATGGCATCCGCCTTTCGACGGATTACTCCGATCGGCTCGGTGCCACTCATCCTCGACACTGGAGGACCGGCACCAGACCTCTCCAATTTCGATGCAAAATACGCATGGGTCCCGCAGTCGGAATTTCTTCGGGAGCTCTATCCACAGGGGCATAAAATCCTTGACCCGACCGTTTACAAAAACGACTGGATTCAAGTAAAAGAGGAACTACCCGACGGCTCCGTCAAAAAGCACTGGGTGGAGCGCGAGGTGGCCCGCGTCCCCGTCCCTTTCCAGTACGTCATCAAGACCCAGCAGCTTATCCACGTCACTGGCAACGATATCGTGCTGGTCAATTCTGACGTGTCCCCGAAACAGCGCGAGAAGGACTGGCTCGTGACCTACAAGCAACTTTGGCGCAACCGCAACATGAACATGGCGTTCTTCAATGCCGTGGATAGCGAGAAATGCACCGGCAACACCGCCGTCGCCTTCTACTTCACCAAGCCCGGAGGGAAGCCGAGGGTCAACGTCAAGGTCTATTCCTATCTCGACGGATACACCATCTGCGATACCATCCCATCCGACAAGGACGGGGAGCCGATGATTCAGGCCATCAAGTACCAGTCCTACGACGCGGAGACGATGCAGACTGTCCAATGGGTTGACCTGTGGGACCGCCAGCGGGCCTACCGCTACCGCCGCGACGGAAACCAGCCGGAGAAGAACACGCTCGATATCTACCAGGGCTACGAAGACGGCTACACCCTCATCAGCGCCGTGGAGCACGGCTACCCGGGGCGGGTTCCCGTGAAGGTCAAGCGCAACCGCATCGGCGCGTGCTGGAGCCCCGTTCAATATCTCTGCGACGATTACGACATCCAGGCCAGCAATCTTTGCCAGGCCGCCCGCGTTCTTCCTCATGCTGTGTTCTTCATCAAGGGTGGAGAGGGTGACGTCCAGACGGCTGCCGACGGAAGGCCAACGGCCATCGTCACCCCGGACTCCCAGGCCGATGCCAAGTTCCTTACACCGACCGACACCTCCGGAGCATCCGACACCGCACTCAAGCTCCTGGAGGATAAGATATTTCTCGGTTCCTTTATCGTGAAGCCGCCGGAGGTGAAGTCCGGAGACCTGCCTGGTATTGCCATCAAGCTCATCTACGCGCCCTCGCTCGACAAGGCGATTGCCGACACGAAGGAGTGGGACCCGTTCGTGGATGGGATAGTGGACCTGTTCTCCTATGGGGCGGCTGTGGAAATGGGGGATTCCTCTCTTGCGGAAATCGGCATCACCGGCTTCGCGGAGCCTTATATCCACCAGAATGTCGCAGAGGTCGTGCAGAACCTTGTCAACGCAAAGCAGGGCGGCATCCTTTCCGCCGAAACCGGCACCGGGAAGAACCCTTATTCCGAGAGCGATGAATATGCCCGCGTCCAGGCCGAACTTAAGGCCCAGCAAGAAGCGGAAGAAAGACAACTTACCAATACCATCCAAAAACAATAAGCACATGAATTACGAAAACCAGAAATCCGCTTGCGAAGACTACGCAAAGCGAAACGGAGGGTCGGTAGCCGACGTTCTCCGCGTCTCGGGACGGAAGGGCGCAGCCGTGCTCTCCAAGGACGGACGAATCCTCTATGACCCCTTCGTGACGGAGCCCGTCAAGGAGGCCATCGTGACTGACGCAAAACCAAAGGACATTGAACCCGCCGAGGGTGAAATCAACGCCGAGGTCACAAAGCCCGCCCCCAAGAAGAAAGCCCAGGCGAAGAAGAAATGAGCCCGGAGGTACGAGAACGCTATGAGAAGGCCCTGGATGTGCTTCGCGGGATAGTAGCCGCTACCGGTGAAGCCCGTGACCGCATCCAGGCGCTCATCCGTGCCACGGCATCGGAGATCGCCGACACGCTCGAAAGGGACGGAAACGCGGAATTTGACAGTATCATCGAGGCGTTTCGTATCGCAACCGAAGAGATAGTGATGGAAAACATGCGGGCCGCCGCAAGGGCCGCAGAAGACGATGGCTCCGATCCAGGATTGGCCAACATCGCAATCGCCGCATCCTTTGCCAGCATCGACATTTCTACGCCCATCGAGCGCTACGCCTCAGCTCTCTCGCAGGAGGTGAAGTGGTTCGTGGCCGGTGGCTTCGCCTATTCAGCCCTCCGTGACTACCTCAAGGACCCCATGGGGTTCCTCGCAGCCGAGTCTGTAAAGCCAGCGAAGAAGGGGAGTACAACCAGGCAATCAGCCGGGCGCATGACGCTCGCTCCGGCATTCATGGACGGCAGGCGAAGACGTTCACTTTCCGAAGTCCTCGCCGATTTCCGCGACTCCGTTACGGCGGTCGGCTCCGGCAATTCATACCAAGTAGGAAAGAGCGTTTGGATGCTCCTGAACGTGACCTCTATGGAGGCATACAACGAAGCGCTTGCAATGAAGTGGAGCGGCAGGGGAGCGATAGGCTACTACGTCTTCCGTGCCAGCACTTACGATTGCCCCCTCTGCGACGAGCAATGCGGCTACCTGCATCCGCTTACGGAAATGGTCGTGCCCGTTCACCCTCACTGCGTCTGCGTCACGATAGAGGCTTACGGAAATGAAACGCAAGAAGATTTTGAAATCTGAAATCCGTCCACTATCTTTGTGGCAAGAAATCTTCTCACTTCATAGTGAATGATTTTGATTGGTTGAAACCGGGGCACCCAGAAATGGATGCCCCTTTTCATTGTCGGTTACTCTGCGGACGGTGACATACTTGCCGTAAGCAGATTGATTGATTCTTCAATCTGCCCGAGTTGGAAAGGCATCTCACCCGCATCGCGGGCGAAGAACTCCATGCACTCCTCAAAAGTGGGCGGGGTTATACCTTGCTCCGCCAACAACTTGAGAATCTTACCGCTCGCATACATACATAAAGCAACACTTTAAGCAAAACTATAAAACAACCTTTTACTCAATATGTTGCGATTCCTTCAAATCCTTCAGCGCTTCCGCATCCGCGGCATCCCTCTCCGCCTCCGTCTGCGCCTTCTGCGCCGCCTTGAGCTTCCGGTCTGAATAACCCTTCATGGCCTTCGTTACATCCTTGAGGAACTTGGCATCCGGGCCATTCTCGCCCATGAAGTCTTCCGTTGTCATAAAGAAGGTAATAAGACAGACGGATTCAATCATCTGCAAGGCCCCGTCCGAGAGTTTCTCGCTCCCGTCAGGAGAGACCTCCGCCCAGTGAAGCACCGTCTGCAAGAGCGCATAGCGGGAGTGAGAGGACTCTACCGACACCCGCCAAGTGAGCGCGGCGTTCTCGATGGTGATACGGTGGACATTAAATACCTTACCAGATGGGGATGCAGACCGCCCCCACTCCTTGATGATGTAGTTTCCTACCTGAATCTCCGCCACCGGCGCGAGTTCAACCGTTTTCTTTTTCTTAAAAATGCTCATAATCGATTATTTGTTAGGTATCATCTTATCAACAACTTCGACACCGAGAAGGGCCGCCTTCTCGCGGTAGATTGGACAGTCCACCGTGCAGCGCATCGCTACATAGGCATGGATGCGCTCCTCCTCGTCCGACATGTCCTCCTTCATCTTCGTCTTAATCTTCACAGCCAAATCCGTCCACTTGAGGTATGCGTCGTTATCGCTGCGCTGAAAAGCCTCCGTCCGCTTGTACTCAACCTCGCGAAGCAGCGTCTCGTAGTCCTTTACCTCGATATTCTCAAGGTCCAGGGCATCAACCCCAAGCTGCGCAATCTTCTCGTTCTCCCTCCGTTCAAGCTCCTGCAAATAGCCCTTTACGGGACCGGAAGTAAACCACTTCGCGCACTTGGAAAGCCTCTCCGCCTCCGGGCGCACCAGCGCGGCATCGCTACTCTCCCGCGACCACTCCCAGCAGTTATATCGCATTGCATCCTCGCGCCCGTTGAAGAACCAGGCATCAAGGCAGAATCGCTCCTTGTCAGTCAAAGACGCGGCCTTCATCAGCGCGTCATCCATCGTCATCTTCCTACCCATTGTCTATCGTCGCCCCCTTCACGACATATACGGAATACATCATCTCGTTACCCCGGCGCCGGGAGATATACCCGGCCTTGTTCATCGAGCGCGTGACGAAATTCTTTGTAACCTCCTCCCTCGGGGCGCCCATCACGGCCCTCCACTGAATGTACTCCCTGCGAAGCACATCCGACGTCTTGTAGGTCGGGTGATGCCCTGAGCCGGACGCGGCAGGCTCGTAACCGTTATTCAGGAGGAACATGGCAAATGAAGCACGCTCGTCAGAACCGCTCACCAGTCGCCCTCCGTTGTCGTTCATCTGCTCGCTCTGCGTGAACAGACCGCCGTTAGCCTCCAGCCTGTCCCTACCAGCGAGAATCCAGTTCAGAATCCCGGGATACTCCGCCTCCAGTTTCTTCGGGAGACCACGGTCCTGCTTCTCCTCCGCAATCTTCACCATGAACTGAAAGACAAACACACGACGAGCAATCGCAGCATGACTCCTTGTTATCTCTGGAATGTCATTCGCGTTACCCATGATAAGCGGAAGCTCCTTGATCTCCCTGTACGACTCATACATTGCGCGCCCCATCTGCCGCTCGCCAGACACAAGCGACTTGAAACGCACGTCGTTCAGGGCCTTCGTCGTTATCTCGTCACAGTAGTTGAGCAGTTTTCCCTCCACCTCCGACAGAGCCTTCTCCGCATCGTCGCCACGAGTGAGCTTGATAGGGTCAAAAGACGAGCACTTGTCAAAGCCAATCACCCCCTTCATCGTCTCCGCAAACACGCTCTTCCCATTGGCCCCCGTTCCCCACAAAAGCCCCATCTTCTCAATCTTCATCTTCCCCCTGTCAAGGAACATTGAACCCATCAGCTCCTGCAAACACATTCGCGAACCCTCATCCGGCAAAACCTCCTTCAAAAACCTCTCGAACAAAGGACACGAAGCCCCCTCGTCATACGCATACGGCAACACCGAGAACACCGCAAGCGAGGGAGAAGGCTCCATCAATACCCTTTCCCTCTCGCAACAATCCACGACACCATTCTGGAAGCACAACATACCCCGTGAAGGATAGCCGACACCCACACTGCCGTTAATCGCAGTCTTGCATATCTCATATAGCTGCTTCCAGAACACAACCGGAACGCCTAAACGGGCACAACTCTCCTCCAAAGCCCACTTGAACTTCGATGGCTCCATCACGTCGTAATACAGCCCGTTCCACATACGCCACTTACCAGCAACACATATCATCCCACTGCTCAATACCGCATCGCGATAACATCCCACAATCTCATCCCGGTCCCCGTTAGTGAAACGCCTCCCAGGAGCAAATGTTGGCATCTGAACCAACTTTGCGTGTATTCTGTCGTAAATTTCTTTTGCGTTTATCATCTTATAATCAACAAGTTACCGCAAATATATAAACTTTTTCTTTAATTTACAAGCCCTTCCACATTCTGCAAAAGATAGTTAAGCGATTGAAAATCAACGCGATGGCCGTATATGGTATATATATTTATTTATTTTTTTCTTCCTCCGCGCGCCCGTAAAGAAAAGAAAATAGAATATAGTATATGTGACTTCTCTTTTACATGATTGAATCGAAAAACACCCTGTAACTCGCTAATAACCACCGATTTGTAAAAAATATGTAAAAATTATCCTCGTTTACGCAGTTTTACATGGGAACAGCCTCTGGAAAGTGTGAAATGAAAAAATTAAAAAAAATAATTATGGGGTACTATGCGGGGCCCCCACCGGCCCTGGATCCCCCCCGGGGCACCCTTTCGTTATGCGTTTCAAACTATCAAACATTTGCAAGGCTTTTTGTGCGTACCTATATTTGCAGCAAAGATACGTTTTTATCGTACCTGCAAACAATTATTTATCAATTCATTAAACCTTTACAATTATGAGTAACACAAAGACCGCTAACAAAGTTAGCACCCCCACCACCGCCAAAGGTAACACCACCACCGCAAAGGGTAAAAAGGTAGAAAAGACCACCACCCCCACCACCGAAACCCCGAAACCCGCCCCGGTAAATTGGGCCCGGCTTACTGAATCGCAAAGGGCCTCAATCGTTAACACCGTTTCGGGTGTTTATGGGTCTATTTCCGCAATCAA
>Ga0310691_10007255_pt1 | contig 11606 bp, 8 predicted proteins | sample 176DNAGHGlowgp2_FD_203887 | JGI IMG/M metagenome (GOLD analysis project Ga0310691, IMG submission 203887) | Sheep rumen microbial communities from Palmerston North, Manawatu-Wanganui, New Zealand - 1766 DNA GHGlow gp2 (v2) (version 2) | ecosystem: Host-associated > Mammals > Digestive system >... | reverse complement strand
CCAATTTTGACAGAAATGATATCCTTTCAGTAAAAAAGGTACATCTTTCTCCTGCCGGCTGCGCTCTTGATGTCGGCGACGGCAGCGAGCGGGGTGAATACGTCAATCAGGACTACATCCTTCAGAAGCTGGGCAGGCCTTTACGCTCGGTAGGGCTTATGTATACATACTACCCCTCCGACCCGGAATGGCCCTCCAGAAGCAGCGAGGCACATCCCAACATGGAGGTACACGGGCAGTGGGATTATCCCTATGATGATTATTTCCCCTATGGCGGCGGTATCGGCGGAGACCCGGATTCCAAGGTTTTCCGGGAAATGCAGGACATACGGCGCCACGGTGAGGATGTGCTTCTGACGCTTACCGCAGATTGTTCCATCAGCGATGAACAGATCATCGCCATCGCCAAGGATCTGAAGCCCTACGGACGGCTCAGGCTGCGGGTAAATCACGAGTGTGCGGGAACCTGGTTCACACACAGCCGCCGATACAGCTATGAAGAAGTCGGTAAGTTTTTTGTACGCTTCAGCAGGCTTGTCAGAGAATATGCCCCGAATGTTTCCACCATTTTCTGTTCAGGCTTTATCTCCAAAGACGGTAAAATGGAACAGGAGGATGCATTTATTGATGCATTCAGGGAAGCGGATATCTGGTCCGGAGACAGGTATTTCACGCTTCACTTCGGCTGGCCCTTTAATATCTGCGAGACCGGCGATCTGACCTATGCCGTAAATCCGGTGGATCCATATATTACCGGTCTGGACAGGACCATACGCCGCCTGACGGAGATCTGCGGCGGAGTACAGAAGCCCTTCTCCGCTTCCGAATTCAATATAGACGGAGATGTTACCGGGCCTGTTCTTCAGGGCGAAAGCCTTATACGTTTCGCAGACTACCTGGAGAAGGAGAAACCTGACTGGAAATACAGTATTTCCATGTATCAGTTCAGGGACCGCGGCCGTCTCGGACTGGAGATAGAAGACCCCAACAATCCGGAGGTCGGCATACCCCAGCCTCTTATGGAGGATTTCAAAAGCCTTTTGAAAAGGCCCTTCTTCTCACCCGTCGTTGAAGAAGATACCGTATTATTTGAGAAAAAAGAAGACTGCAGCAAAGAACCGCTCCTTGAGGAGCTTCCTCTTCGCTGGGGCTGCTCCGAGGATGCCGAAGGTCTCTCCATGCAGATAAAGCTTAAGAAGACTCCCGTATTCTTTGATATAGTCCTTCCGGAGGAAGCGAATCTCATGCTCCAGGTGAACGGCCGCTGGTTTTATAAATCTCCCGGTGTGCGAGTGATCGACGCCATGCCCGCCTTCTTCGGCCCGGACGCAAAGCCTGTTACATCCGGAGAAGAAATGTCCGTTCTGCTCTTCGCTCCTCCCGCAGGCGGAAAGAATCCGGAAACCGGAGATGTAGACTGGGATGTCAATTACCGTACAGTTCTTCCGGAATTACCGAAATTCCGGATCAGATATAATCCTGTTGCAACAGTATAAGGACCATCCGGGGGCCACCCTGAGACGGTTCCGGCGTGCCCGGAGCTGTCCCGGGGTGGCCCCCGGATAGTCCGATGCTTTTAAGAAAGGAGTCCTCAATGCAGATAGATATTCTCTGTGTGGGAAGGATCAAAGAAGCCTTCTACAGAGATGCCGTTGATGAATACAAGAAGCGTCTCAGCCGCTACTGCCGCATAAATGAGATCGAGGTGCCGGATGAAAAGACCCCGGATACGGCAGGCGCGGAGGAGATACGCCGGATAAAGGAAAGGGAGGGAGGCCGCCTTCTCTCAAAGATCAGCGACGGAGCTTATGTGATCGCCCTTGCCATCGAAGGAAGAGCCTTTACCAGCGAAGGACTGGCGGCACAGCTTGAGGACCTGGCCGTTAAAGGCACAAGCCATATTCAACTGATCATAGGCGGTTCTCTGGGGTTATCTCCCGAAATTCTTTCCCGGGCGGATCTTCTGCTAAGTTTTTCAAAAATGACATTTCCACACCAGCTGATGCGTGTTATACTGTTAGAGCAGGTATATCGCTGCTACCGCATCATCAGAAATGAACCCTATCATAAGTAGCAGTAAACGGACAGGGGGAGCAGGTTATGGAAAAAATAAACTCTTTCGGACTTCCGGATGAAGATCCCGACCGGATCCTATTTCGGAAATATCAAAATACTCTTTCGATCAGCGGTTGGGCCGTCATCGCCTTCGGCGCATGGTCGGTTCTTAAAGTGCTGATCTTTTTTTCAATAAACAGGGATCTTTTCAATTCAGAGTTCGTAGAATCCTCTGAGGAAGAGGCCATGCCTCTCCCTGCAGTGGTCATCGCTCTTGTCATCGTTATCGCATTATACATTTTTCTGCATTTATATATAGGTCTTAGTGCCCGTTCCGAAGCCAGCGGCAAAAAAAAGGGGTATTTCTACCTTATATTCACATTTGTTTATCTGGTCATATCCTATATTTCCTATTTTCAAACAGCATCAGCTGACGAAGACAATCTGGACACCCTGCTCTTCAGCGGATTTGTAGATCTCACGGTTATCTATGTTTTCTTTCAGGTGATCATCAATTCCCTGCGTATAAAAAAACTGAACAAAAAATTCTCAGGATCGGAGGAGCAGCCATGCAGATAGATTTTCATTATTATGCAACCTACTGTGCTGCCTGTTTCGCCGGTTATACTCCGTCGGAGTGCCTTGATATCGCATACAGCGCACAGCTTGTGGATATTACAACAAGAACCTTTCTTTCAAAGATCAACGCTCCGCTGGAAGCTGTAACGACCCAGTCGCAGCTGGAGCTTGCCGATGCCCGTTACGACGTCATCGGAAGGCGTGATATAACCAGCATTTGGGCATCATTCCACTTTCTTCCGGGGGACCTTTACGCTCCCGCGCCGAAAAGTTTCAGGATGTACCGGAATAAATTCCGGCTGATCTGCAATACCAACGGCGAGCTTCTGACAGATACCGTCAACCTTGCAAAGGATGCGCCGCTTCAGGCTGCAGGCATAGCCATGCATGTACTTGCCGACACCTGGGCCCACACGTATTTTGCCGGAACGCCTTCGCTGGTCATCAACAATACGGACAACCATTTCTTTGAAGAAATGCCTGACGGTTCGCTTCGAAAGGTGGTATTCCGCCATGCCCTGGGTGGTATTGATGATCTTGAAGCCGGTATCTATGTCAACAGTCCCCGGCAGAATAACGAACATTCCATTATGAATCTCGGGCATGGACGCGCGGGGCATTTACCTGATTACAGCTTTATACGTTACCGTTATCTTCCGGCCTGGGGCGGCTACAGAGAAATCCGTAAGGACAATCCCTCCGATTATTACAACGCCTTCGGACAGATGATCCACGCTCTCCGTTTTCTCCGCGGCGACTGTGACGAATTTAAAAGGTATTACTACGATACGGAAAGCTTCTCCGCCTATGATGACGAGGTCCGGGAAATAATCTGCCGGCCCCAGCTGCTTGCGAGCAGTGACTGGCAGAAACTGGGTGAGCGGCTGTCAGGCGAGGCCATACCCGTATTCGATCCGGCTAAATATCAGAAGGAGTATACTGAAACAAGTGCGGGAGACCGCTGGAATACCTGGCTTGGCAAATATGTCCAGGCTGCACTCTCGCAGAAGAAAATGGTGACTGAAAAGATCATTGCCTCCGGTAATCCGCTTGCCGGAAAGCCTCTGGTCCTTAAATAAGATTTGTTTTCAGGAAAGGCTGAATTATGACAAAGTTTCAGAAAATAAAAGAATGTCTGTTTGCAGTGGGCATTCTGTTATTCGGAGTCAGCATACTGGCTTTTTCCGATGACGGATACGGGATTCTGATCTCACTGCTCGCTCTCTCAATGTTTATCTACGGTATAAAGAATATCATTTACTTTATAACCATGGCGCGGCACATGGTGGGCGGTATCTACTTACTCTACCGGGGGATCATTGCCACCGATCTGGGTTTATTTACCGTATCGCTTTCAAATATCCCGAAGTTATATGTTCTTATGTACTTTGCGGTATTACACGGATTTTCCGGCGGTGTACAGCTGCTCCGCGCCCTTGATACAAAAAAGCAGGGCGCACCGGGCTGGAAGATCAAGATGCTTCTCAGCCTGGGAAATCTGTTCATAGCCGTAGCATGTATGACTTTCATACGTTCCGAGGATATAGTTGTAATAATATATGCCGTCGGACTATTCTACTCGGCTGCCATCCGCATATTGGATGCCGTAAGAAAAAAAGGTATCATTCATATTCAATAGCCGTAACTGTAAAAAATCCCGGGACAGCCGCAGCTGCCCCGGGATTTTTTATCATCACAGGGAATCCACTGATACGGGGAAATCGAAATATCTGTCAGGATACGGTTCATCCGACAGTGTGAAATGCCACCATTCACATTCAAATGGCAGGAATCCGTTTCTGAGCATGGCGTCGCGGAGCATCATCCTGTTCTCATACTGTTCATCCGTTATACCTCTGTAATCCGGATGCGACAGCTCACCGAAATAATCAAAAGGTCCGCCCATATCCACATCCTTCCCGATCTTCATATCAAACAGGGTAAGGTCCACCGTACTTCCGCGGCTGTGGCTTGAACGCTTTGCGATGTATCCCCTGTTAAAAAGCTCCTGCTTCTCAAGCCCGGGATAGAAATACTGCTTCATCCTTATGTCCTGATCCTCTATTCCCCAGAAGATAAAATGCTTCACCGCGGTAACAGGCCGGTATGCATCATATATCTTCAGGCGGTAACCCTTGACCATCATTTCATTGTTTACCGCAAGCAGCGCCCGTGCCGCCTCCTTCGTAAGAAGGGCTATGGGTTCTTCATATCCGTTGATCCTGTCCCCCACAAAATTAAAAGTTGAAAAATATCTTATCTCCTGTATGATATGCGGTATATGATCCGAAAGCAGGACAAAATCCGCCGCATCCAGTTCCGGTATTTTCCGACCCATTCCTATACCCTCCCCTTTTCAGATTATAAGAGCCACTGTCCAAAGGCATTTCTGCCGCCGGCTGATGATACGCAGCACGCACATTACGTGTGCAATGTGTTACAGAAACATTATATCCGATATCAGCCCCGTAAACAAGTCGGGAACGGTCTTTAGCACGCTAAAAACCGTCCCCTTTCTGTCACTCTGCATTTTTCAGTGCTTCTTCCATCGGGATCCTTTTTATCCTCAGGAAATCCAGGAGCATGACCACCAAATATGCTCCAAAGGTGATACCAATGATACACAGATAATCGGAGACCCCGAAATGTACCGGCAGCCAGCCGTCCATGGTATTCATGTAAGCCACCCAGATCGCACCCAGTCCCCAGACTCCCACAAAGGCCGTGATCACTGCGGAAAGCAGTACGAACCAGGTTGTCGTTATCAGATACAGTGAGCCGATCTCCCTATTTTCATATCCGAGGATCTTCACCATGGAAATGGCATTTTCATTACGTTCGACAATAACCTTCGTCAGCATATATATCAGGATCAGCGCCAGCACAAAGCACACTACCTGGAATATCTTCATATAGTCGCCCATGGAATGCTTCAGCTGTCTGGATATCTTCATAACATCCTCAAGAGTAACGGATGCCGCAATATTTTTCTCCTCTATATCTTTGATCTCCTCATTGGACATATATCCGCTGAAGGAATTCTTCCTGAGACCGAATACGCTGTTAAAAGCCTCCCGCGGCATTACGACTATCAGTCCGCCAGTATAATCCGTTATCCCCGTCACATTAAATGTATACAGCTCTGAGGCAAAACGTTTTTTAAGCGTAATGGTGTCTCCGACCTTAAGCCTGAATTTATCCCTGTAGGCGGATGATACAAAAACCTCGCCCTTCTTCATACCCTTATCGATATGAAGATATGCACTGTCATCCTGAACTCCGTATACCGTTATGGATTCTCCCTCGCGGGAACCGTCGGTGGTAATAAGCTCCGTAACGCTGTACTTTTCAGCCCCCGGAACCGAGGTCGTTATCTCATTTCCGTCCCCATCCTCCGTAGTCTTCAGAATATACTGATAGTTGCAGAACATCTCATCCGCCACGGAATCCGTGTAACTGTTCAGGGTTGACGGAAAGCCGAAGGAAAAGGCCAGAAGTATCATGACAAAAGCAAGTCCGAAGAAGAGCACCAGATAACTCGGAATATTCTGAAGCAGAACCCTCAGCCTGAAACGTGCGAAAAAAGAAACCTTCGGCAGCCGGACGGCCTTCTTTCTCTTTGTACTTCTGAGATCGTGCCTGAGGAATTTCAGGGGAGAGAATCTCATGCTTCTCCGTATTACGGCCCATGTAACAAGTATCATTATGGCAACGGGCACAAGGGTGGTGCGGATGAAAGCCTCGGGGTTCCATACGGTCACATAGGCCGGAAGGCTGTAGCTGTTGTAGTACATGCCTACAACGATATATTTAAAGGCCGTATAACCCAGAACATTTCCCACGATGGATGAAATGAGCGTCACCACCACAGGTGCGGAAATATAATGCCTTACCATTTCCGATTTTGTATAGCCTGACGCCCTCAGGGTACCGATGGCCGATGCTTCCTTTGTGATCGTACTGCTTATTGTCACGCCGAAGATAAAGGCTATCATAACGATCAGAATGTACAGCAGGATGCCCGCCATAACTTCGTCTCCGCTTAGGTCATCCCTCGCAAAGCTGACCGCCTTGTTGGCGTAGCGCGGTACATAATCCTTCAGCTCATTTTCATTGACAACACTCTGTGTAACCAGCGCTGTCATGAAATTATCCGAAAGTATTCTTTCCTTTGCTTCCCGGTCTTCGCGGGATGCGGCGGGATCTATGGCATGTTCGCCCAGCTTTTCATTGTCATACATCCATGCATAATTATAGTGCACACCCGCGTCAAAGCTGTCAAACGCCTCCTCTGTCACATAACCCATATCAAATGCCAGCGCATCAAACATGGAATCCGTATTCTTATCATAAAGTGTTGAATAGTTTACACCGGCTATCAGTCCCGATACCGTGAAGTATTTATCCCGTATCCGCAGCTTGTCGCCCACCTTTATTCCGTTATTATAGGCATGCATGCGGTCAATGGCTACTTCTGTTTCGTTTGCGGGAAGCGAGCCTTCCATAATGCAACACAGGTCAATATCCGACGGTATCTTATATACACGGATCTTCGCATCTTTTTTTCCATCCTTATCCGTATCCTGCTCAAGGTCCTTATAGAAAAGCTCGTAGAGTGTAACGGGTACCGGGAAGAACTCCTCCTCAGCCTTCTTTTCCTCAGCTGTTTTCTTTGCTTCTTCCTCATCCTTACGCTTCTGGATCTCCTTATCCGCTTCTTCGTAAGCTTCCTTTCGGGCTTTCTCTACCGTGTCACGGAACTCTTCGGATTCCAGGGCCTTCTTCTCCAGTTCCTCCCGGGATCTTTCCTCTATCTCGCTGTCGATCTCCTTCCTGGCGGTCTCAGCGGCATAAGCCCAGATGTCTGCCTTCTGTCCCGAAGCGACAGCATTCAGCAGTTCCTCATCCGGAAGTGTGTTCAGTTCAAAATGTCCATACTCCAGTTTATAATCCAAAACCCCGTCATCTATCGCCTTAAGCATACTGCTGTTTGCAACATACATACCGGATACAAATCCGATGGTGATGGCAAGGAGAAGGAAGAGTACCAGGTATTTTCTCCAGTCCCCCACCAGCTCCCGCATCACACGTTTTGAAAGAGGGTTTATTATCTTCTTCTTTTTATCCATGATCTTGTCCTTATTGATTCATATCAATTATTATTTACCGGATATCTTCCGAACCGGCGGTATACTTATCTTCTGCCGGTTTTACCAATCGAGTTCCATAGCCGGGATCTTATTCTCGTTCACATTATTATGTCTCACCACGCCGTCCCTGAGCTTGATAACATGATCTGCCATATGGCGGATGGCTTCGTTATGGGTTACCATTATTATTGTATTTCCGTACTTTTGATTAACTTCCTCGATAAGCTTCAGTATCTCCTTGCTGGTGTTGTAATCCAAAGCGCCTGTGGGCTCGTCGCAGAGCAGGATGTCCGGATTCTTCACGATAGCTCTTCCTATTGACACACGCTGCTGCTGTCCGCCGGAAAGCTGGTTGGGAAGCTTGTGACGATGCTCGTAAAGCCCCAGTGTCTTAAGCAGTTCATCGATCTCCAGCGGAGCATCCGAAAGGTAAGCTCCTACCTCCACATTTTCCTTTACGTTAAGATTCGGGATCAGATTGTACATCTGGAACACATATCCCAGATGCTTACGACGGTATCTTGTAAGTCCTTTCTCCCCCATATCCTCCAGCTTGTCACCGTTGATGGAGATATACCCGCTGTCCGGATTGTCAATACCGCCGATAATGTTCAGCAGTGTAGACTTTCCCGAACCGGAGGGTCCCAGCAGTACACAGAATTCGCCCTTCGCCACCGAGAAATTCATCCCTCTCAGAACCTCCTGCCGGGTATCCCCCGAACCATAGCCCTTCTTCAGGTCAACGATCTCCAGAAATTTTAATTCTTCCTCTGACATTTTCTCCTCCTGACCGCACTTTACATACAGTACCTGACTGTTATGATTTTTACATTTTACCACGCCTTTGAGAAATGTGTTAGTTGTTTCTAACTTTTCTCCACATTGACTAATTTAGAATGTATAAACGCGATTTCTTTGTGCAATTTGAATGTTCGTATGTTCATCTGTTCATACGTTCACGCATAATATACATCCTGCCGCCCTGTCTGTCAAGTACTTTATAGATCCGATGAGAAATATTGTTCTTTTGATACGATGAGAAATTGTGTTTTATGATGCCGGGGTCAAAAGGTATTTTGCCCCCAGCTGGGTTTGCATAAAGAAAACGTTTTCAAAATATACAAAAGTATGTTAGAATAGGATCAGCATTGTAAACGTTTGCAAAATCAGATAAGAAGGAGGACTGCAGTTAATGACTATTTATGAAGGTAAGGCGGTATTTGAGGGTGTTGCGATCGGTAAGCTTTCGGTTTACAGGAAAAATGAGCAGACTGTAAAAAGGGAAAAGATAGAAGACGTTGATGCTGAAAAGGCTCGTTATGCGGCTGCAAGAGAGGCAGCCATAGAACAGCTTCAGGCGCTCCATGAAAAAGCAGTAAAAGAGGTTGGTGAAGCAAGTGCGGAGATCTTCGAAGCGCACCAGCTGATGGTGGATGACGAGGATTATATAGAATCCGTTGAATCCATCATCGAATCCCAGACTGTAAATGCTGAATTTGCGGTGGCACAGACCAGTGAGAATTTCCAGAAGATGTTCCTGGACATGGAGGACGAATACTTCAGAGGAAGAGCTGCCGATATCAAGGATATTTCGGAGCGGCTTATTTCAATACTTCAGGGCGCAGGCGGGGGCGGCATCGAATCCGATGAACCCGTGATCGTCGTAGCGGATGATCTGGCTCCCTCGGAAACCGTGCAGATGGATAAGGACAAGATACTCTCCTTTGTCACCGTACACGGCTCGGCAAATTCACACACATCCATACTGGCAAAGACCATGGCCATCCCGGCGCTCATCACCTGTCCGGTGCCCCTCAGCGATGAGGTGGACGGACTTCTTGCCGTTGTTGACGGCTACGAAGGTAAGCTTTATGTGGATCCTACGCCCGAAGTGCTTGCGGATAAGCGCAGGGCCGCTGCTGCCGAGCTTGAAAAAAAGCAGCTTCTCGAGCAGCTGAAGGGTAAGGAAAATGTCACCCTCGACGGTCAGAAGATCAACCTCTATGCAAATATCGGAAATACTAAGGATCTTGCTCTTGTCATGAAAAATGATGCCGGCGGTATCGGACTCTTCCGCTCGGAATTCATTTATCTAGGTTCAGAGGATTATCCTACCGAGGAGGAACAGTTCCAGATCTATAAGCAGGTTGCACAGACCATGGCCGGCAAGAAAGTCATAATCCGCACTCTCGACATAGGTGCCGACAAACAGGCTGATTATTTCAAGCTTCCCGCTGAGGAAAATCCCGCACTCGGCCTCAGGGCCATCCGCATATGCCTTACCCGTCCCGAGATCTTCAAGACCCAGCTCCGGGCGCTGCTCAGAGCATCGGCCTTCGGTAAGGTATCCATCATGTTCCCGATGATCATTTCAGTGGATGAGGTTCTTGAGATCAAGAAGATAGTTGCCGAAGTAAAGGGCGAACTTGATGAAAAGGGTATTCCCTATGACAAGGATATCGAACTGGGTATCATGATAGAGACGCCTGCTTCTGTCATCATGGCGGAAGAACTGGCCAAAGAAGTGGATTTCTTCAGTATCGGAACGAACGATCTGACCCAGTATACCCTCGCCATCGACCGTCAGAACCAGTCCCTTGACAGATTCTATGACGCACACCATCCCGCTATCCTCCGTATGCTGAAGATGGTTGTGGATGCAGCTCATAAATATGGCAAATGGGCCGGAATATGCGGTGAACTGGGAGCAGACCTCAGCCTGACTAAGGAATTCCTGGCGATGGGCTTCGATGAGCTTTCCGTATCTCCGGGACGCATTCTTTCCATCAGAAAGATAGTAAGAGAGACCGATGTGACTGCATATAAGCAGGGCAAATAACGAAACTCCCGGGCGGTATTCGGGGACGGTTCTTATCGTTCCGGCAGCAGCATAATGGGGACGGTTCTTATCGTTCCGGCACTTAGGCTATTATGTCGGATTGATATGAACCGTCCCCACTCTTATCGCATTAGTCTGCGTATTTCTTCTCCGCCTGCCAGACCTTTGGTAAAGGCACTGGCACTGCCGGCGGCAAGTCCAAGCCTGAGGGCATATTCCGGATCACCGCTTTCGGCACATCCCGCCAGAAAGCCCGCAACCATGGAATCACCCGAGCCCACGGCATTTATCACCTTTCCCTCCGGAGCAGGCGATACATACACCCCGCCCTTCCCGGTCAGCAGAACGGCCCCATCCTTTGCCATGGAGCAAAGGATATTCTCCGCTCCCTTCTCCTGAAGCTTCCTCATTAGGGATATGACTGTCGGATAACCCGATCTTTTCTCCTCTTCCATCCTGTCTGCAAGTTCCACTCCGAAGAGTTCACCCAGCTCATGGTGGTTCGGTTTTATCAGGAAGGGATGGTATTTCAGCGTATCCAGGAGCAGCTCCTTAGTTGCATCCACCACGATCCGCACCCCTTTCCCCGAAATACGTTCAAGTATGTCACTGTAGATCGTAGCCGGAAGGGTCCCGGGGACCGTACCCGCAAGTACCAGCGTGTCATCCTTCCCCATTTCCTCCAGCTTCTTCATAAGTATCTCAAGCTTCTCCGCCGGGATCTCCGGTCCCATGCCGTTTATCTCCGTACCTTCACCGACGCCCGCGTCATCCTCATCACTCAGCTTAAGATTCAGCCTGGAGCAGCCCTGTTCAACCGTGATCGCTTCAACCTCTACTCCCCGCTCCGTAAGCAGCCTTTCGATCTCCCGTCCGACAAATCCCGCAGTAAAGCATATCGCACGGCACGGTATCCCCAGATTTGAGAGCACGATAGATACATTTATACCTTTACCTCCGGGCAGCATCAGTTCGCCGGTGGT
>Ga0310691_10007254_pt1 | contig 11607 bp, 9 predicted proteins | sample 176DNAGHGlowgp2_FD_203887 | JGI IMG/M metagenome (GOLD analysis project Ga0310691, IMG submission 203887) | Sheep rumen microbial communities from Palmerston North, Manawatu-Wanganui, New Zealand - 1766 DNA GHGlow gp2 (v2) (version 2) | ecosystem: Host-associated > Mammals > Digestive system >... | reverse complement strand
TCTTCGATACAGATGAAGGCCCTCGTCCCGGTTCTACAATGGAAGGCCTTGCAAAGCTCCGCACCATCAATCCCGGCGGCTTTGTTACAGCAGGTAACGCATCAGGTATCAACGACGGTGCTGCAGCCGTAGTTGTAATGAGCGAAGAGAAGGCAAAGGAACTCGGCGTTAAGCCCATGGCTACATTCGTTGCAGGCGGACTTGCAGGCGTAGATCCTTCGATCATGGGTATCGGACCTGTTGCCGCAACAAGAAAAGTTATGGCAAAGGCCGGCATGAAGATCGAAGATTTCGATATCATCGAAGCAAACGAAGCATTCGCTGCTCAGTCCGTTGCAGTAGGCAAGGATCTTGGAATCGATGTTGACAAGCAGCTCAATCCTAACGGCGGAGCTATCGCTCTCGGACATCCCGTAGGCGCTTCAGGCTGTCGTATCCTTGTAACACTTCTTCATGAAATGGAAAAGAAGGGTGCAAAGACAGGTCTTGCAACACTTTGCATCGGCGGCGGTATGGGCTGCGCTACAATCGTTAAGAGAGAGGACTAAATTCACATGGAATTCATTACATACGAGCAGGAAGGCTTTGTAGGCGTTATAACCATCAACCGCTCCAAGGCACTGAACGCACTTAACAGCCAGGTCCTTGACGAACTTAATGCTGTTTTAGACAGCGTGGACCCGGACAAGACACGCGCCATCGTTCTTACCGGCGCAGGCGAAAAGAGCTTTGTTGCAGGCGCAGATATCGGAGAAATGTCAACACTCACAAAGGCAGAAGGCGAAGCTTTCGGCAAGAAGGGTAATGACGTATTCAGAAAGCTCGAGACTCTTCCCGTTCCCGTTATAGCAGCCGTTAACGGTTTTGCACTCGGCGGCGGATGCGAGATCTCAATGAGCTGCGATATAAGACTTTGCTCGGACAATGCTATATTCGGACAGCCCGAGGTAGGCCTTGGCATAACACCCGGCTTTGGCGGAACCCAGAGACTTGCAAGGCTTGTAAGCCCCGGCATGGCAAAGCAGCTTATCTACACGGCAAGAAACATAAAGGCTGACGAGGCATACAGGATCGGTCTTGTAAATGCGGTATATTCCGCAACACTTGACGAGGCAGGCAATGTTACCGCCACTGCTCAGGAAAATCTTCTTGCGGCAGCAAAGAAGATGGCAGCAGGCATCGCAGCAAATGCTCCCATAGCCGTCAGAAACTGCAAGAAAGCCATAAACGACGGACTTCAGACAGATATCGATCAGGCTATCGTCATAGAGGAGAAGCTTTTCGGCGACTGCTTCGAAACAGAAGATCAGAGAGCCGGCATGGGCAACTTCCTTGAAAAAGACAAGGAAAAGAAGCTTAAAGTAGTTCCTTTCAAGAACAAATAAAATAATACGTCTTCCCCGCAACCGTCAGGCTGCGGGGAGACCGTGTCTAAGACACATTATAAATATTTCAGGAGGATAACAAAATGAAGGTTGGCGTTATTGGCGCAGGTACCATGGGACAGGGCATTGCAAAGGCATTTGCTCAGGTAGAAGGCTACGAAGTTGCTCTCTGCGATATCAAGCAGGAATGGGCAGACGGCGGAAAGGCTAAAATTGCAAAGGGCTATGCAAAGCTCGTTGAAAAAGGAAAACTCACTCAGGAAGCTGTTGACGGCATCCTTGCAAAGATCACACCCGGACTTAAAGAGGATCTTTGCGCAGACTGCGATCTTATCGTAGAAGCTGCTTTTGAAAATATGGAAGTTAAGAAGACAACATTCGGTGAACTTGACAAGTTCGTTAAGCCCGAGTGCATCTTCGCTTCAAATACATCTTCTCTTTCCATAACAGAGATCGGAAACGGACTTTCACGTCCCATGATCGGAATGCATTTCTTCAACCCTGCTGACAGAATGAAGCTCGTTGAAGTTATCGCAGGTGTAAACACACCCGTTGAAACTGTTGACGCTATAAAGAAGATCTCCGAAGAGATCGGCAAGACACCCGTTCAGGTAAATGAGGCAGCAGGTTTTGTTGTAAACCGTATCCTCATCCCCATGATCAACGAAGCTGCCTTCATCAAGATGGAAGGTGTTTCCGATATCGCAGGTATCGACTCTGCAATGAAGCTCGGCGCAAATCATCCCATGGGACCGCTTGAACTCGGCGATTTCGTAGGTCTTGATATCTGCCTTGCCATCATGGATGTTCTTTACAAGGAAACAGGCGATTCAAAGTATCGCGCATGCCCTCTTATCCGCAAGATGGTACGCGGTGGAAACCTTGGCGTAAAGAGCGGCAAGGGCTTCTATGTATACAACGAAGACAGAACAAAAACACCTGTTGACGCTCTGTAATCTATTGTGTTATAATCCTACCCGCGCGCTTTTTTGAGCGTGCGGGTGGTGTGCTGTCCGGAAAGGACCTTGCTCCGCCGGATAAAATATATAAAAACGTAATGGTTTTAGGAGGAAATAATAAATGGATTTCACATTAAGCAAAGAGCATGAGATGGCCAGAGCTCTTTTCGCAGAGTTTGCGGAAAAAGAAGTAAAGCCCCTTGCTCAGGAGATTGACGAACATCACAGATTCCCCAGGGAAACAGTTGAGAAGATGGCTAAGTACGGTTTCCTCGGAATTCCTTTCGCTAAGGAACTCGGCGGCCAGGGCGGCGACATTCTTACTTATGTAATGTGTGTTGAAGAGATGTCAAAGGTCTGCGGCACAACAGGAGTTATCGTTTCCGCTCATACCTCACTCTGCTGCGATCCCATCGCAACATACGGTACACCCGAGCAGAAGGAAAAGTATCTTGTTCCCCTTGCAAAGGGCGAGAAGCTCGGTGCATTCGGTCTTACAGAGCCCGGTGCAGGTACAGACGCTCAGGGACAGCAGACAAAGGCTGTTTTTGATGAAGCTACAAACGAATGGGTACTTAACGGTTCAAAATGCTTTATCACAAACGGTAAGGAAGCTGATGTATATATCGTTATCGCAGTTACCGGTAAGGTAGAAAAGCGCGGCAAGATGATGAAAGAGATCTCTGCTTTCATCGTAGAAAAGGGAACACCCGGATTCACATTCGGAACAAAGGAAAACAAGATGGGTATCTGCGGATCATCTACATATGAGCTGATCTTCACAGACTGCCGCATCCCTAAGGACAACCTCCTTGGCGCAAAGGGCAAGGGCTTCAATATCGCAATGCACACACTTGACGGCGGACGTATCGGTATCGCTGCTCAGGCTCTCGGTCTTGCGGAAGGCGCTCTTGAGACGACCATCAACTACGTAAAGGAAAGAAAGCAGTTCGGTCGTTCAATCGCTCAGTTCCAGAATACACAGTTCCAGCTTGCAGATATGGCTACAAAGGTAGAAGCTGCAAAGATGCTTGTTTACAAGGCAGCCATGAAGAAGCAGGAATTCCAGACAAACAACAAGATTTCTTATTCCGTAGAAGCAGCTATGGCTAAGCTTTATGCCGCAGAAGTTGCTATGGAAGTTACAACAAAGGCAGTTCAGCTTCACGGTGGTTACGGCTACATCAGAGAATATGATGTTGAGCGTATGATGCGTGACGCAAAGATCACAGAGATCTACGAAGGAACAAGCGAAGTTCAGCGTATGGTCATCTCTGCAAATCTGTTAAAGTAGGAGGAGCTTAATCGTGAAGGTTATCGTATGTATAAAGCAGGTACCGGATACAAAGGGCGGCGTTAAATTCAATCCCGACGGTACACTTGACAGAGCAGCAATGCTCGCAATCATGAACCCTGATGACAAGGCAGGTCTTGAGGCTGCCTTAAGACTCAAGGATCAGTACGGCGCTGAGGTCACAGTTATAACAATGGGTCTTCCCAAGGCAACTGACATGCTTCGTGAAGCACTTGCAATGGGTGCAGACAACGCAGTTTTGGTTACAGACAGAAGACTCGGCGGCGCAGACACATGGGCAACATCAACAACACTTGCAGGCGCACTTCGCGGCATGGAATATGATCTCATCATCACAGGTCGTCAGGCTATCGACGGAGATACAGCTCAGGTTGGTCCCCAGATCGCAGAACACCTCGGACTTCCCGTTATCTCATATACCCAGGAACTTAAGGTAGACGGAGACTCAGTTATAGTTAAGCGTCAGTATGACGACGGCTATCACATGGTAAAGGCTAAGATGCCCTGCCTTATAACAGCTCTTGCAGAGCTTAACGATCCCCGTTACATGACAGTCGGCGGTATCTTTGATGCTGTAAAGGCAGACATTAAGATAATGACAAGAGACGATCTTATCGATGTTGACGATTCAAACATCGGTCTTAACGGTTCTCCCACAAAGATCGCAAGGGCTTCCGACAAGGTAAGAAAGGGTGCGGGCGAAAAGGTTGCTCCCGATTCTCCGGATGAAGCAGTTGAATACATCTTTGGCAAGCTTGAAGCCAAGCACATCATATAATTAAGAAAGAAAGTGGTGAATATTATGGGCGCAATGAACGCAGAAGATATCGCAAAGTACAAGGGCGTGTTCGTCTTTGCACAGCAGGTAGATAACAAACTCAGCAGCATTGCCTTCGAGCTTATCGGAGAAGGAAAAAGACTTGCTGCAAATCTTGACACCAAGGAAGTTACCGCAGTCCTCATCGGTTCCGATGTAAAGGGACTTGCAGACGAACTTGCCGAATACGGTGCAGACAGGGTCATCGTTGTTGACGATCCCGAACTTAAAGCATACAGAACAGAGCCTTATGCTCAGGCTCTTGCAGCTGTTATCAACGAATTCAAGCCTGAGATCATGCTTGTAGGCGCAACAGCCATCGGCCGTGACCTCGGACCTACAGTATCCGCAAGAGTTGCTACAGGTCTTACAGCAGACTGTACACAGCTCGAGATCGGAGATTTCCCTCTTGTTGCAATTCCCGGCAAAGAGCAGAAGCACAAGCAGCTCCTCATGACAAGACCTGCATTCGGTGGAAACACCATCGCTACCATCGCTTGCCCCGACAACAGACCTCAGATGGCTACAGTTCGTCCCGGCGTTATGCAGAAGCTTGAAAAGAAGCCCGGCGCAAAGGCAGAAGTCGTTGAATTCAACGCAGGCCTTGTAAAGAACAACAAGTATGTTGAGATCCTTGAGATCGCTAAGGCTGTTTCAAACGTAAAGGATATCATGGATGCAAAGATACTTGTTTCCGGCGGACGTGGAGTAGGAAGCCCCGAAAACTTCGCTATCCTTGAAGACCTTGCAGACGCTATCGGCGGACAGATCTCCTGCTCAAGAGCAGTTGTAGACGCAGGCTGGAAGCCGAAGGAACTTCAGGTAGGACAGACCGGAAAGACCGTTCGTCCTCAGGTATACTTCGCTATCGGTATCAGCGGCGCTATCCAGCACGTTGCAGGTATGGAAGAGTCTGACCTCATCATCGCTATCAACAAGGATGAGGATGCTCCCATCTTCGATGTTGCAGATTACGGCGTTGTAGGTGATCTTAACAAGATCGTTCCTCAGCTTGCCGCTCAGATCAGAGCTGCAAGAGCTGCAAAGAAGAACTAAAAAAATGAAAATGACACCCGGGGATTTGTACTGGGTGTCATTTTTGAAATGAGACTGGGGGACGGGGTCAGAGTCTCATTTTCTGAATATTCTGAAAATAAGACCCTGACTTAAGTCCCCCAGGTCTTGTTCAAGGAGAATGAAATGAAAAATAAAATCGTAAAACGCCTCGCCGCAGCCTCGCTCGCAGCGCTCACGGCCCTTGGCATGTCCGGTTGCTCAGGCAGTTCGGAGAAAAAGGAATCATCGTCAGACGGCATATCCGGCAAAGTGGTCATCTACACATCAATGTATCAGGATATAATCGACAACATGAAGGAACCTTTAAAAAAGAAGTTTCCGAACCTTGATATCGAATTCTTCCAGGCAGGTTCAGGCACAATACAGTCAAAGCTTGCCGCAGAGCTTGATTCCGGAAAGCTCTCATGCGATCTTTTAATGGTCGCAGAGCCTTCATATTCAATGGAGCTTAAGGAGAAGAACGTCCTTCACGCATACGATTATGCCGAAAAGGACAAGCTCGTGTTCGATTATGACAAGGACGGATATTTCTATCCCGTACGTGTCTGCAACATGGTGCTTGCATACAACCCCGAAAAGTACAAGAAAGACGAGGTCCCGACATCATTCAAGGCATTTGCCGAGGATTCATCATTTAAGGGCGATATCTCTATGACAAATCCGCTCTCGTCCGGAACCGCATATTCCGCAGTCGTATCGCTGCTTGACAAGTACGGTGAAGATTATTTCAAGGCTCTCGGAAAGCAGGACGTTGCGATAGAATCCGGATCCGTAGCTCTTACAAAGCTTGAAACCGGTGAGTGCAAGGCCATTATGGTGCTTGAGGAATCCGTTCTTAAAAAGAGGGAAGAGGAAGGTTCCTCGCTTGAAGTCATCTATCCCGAAGAAGGCTCTATAGCAATTCCTTCAAACATTATGATCGTTGACGGAAAATACAGCGCAAACAACAATATCAAGGCAGCAGAGGCTGTAGAGGAGTTCTTCCTTTCGCCCGAAGGCCAGGAACTTATCGTAAAGGGCTGGATGTACGGCGTAAGAAGCGATCTTTCTGCAAAGCCTTATGACGGTATCGAACTTGCAGACCTTGTTAAGCAGACACTTCCCGTTGACTGGGAAAAGGCTTACAAAGATATTGAAAAGATCAGAACCATGTTCCAGGAGTATGTAACGATTCCTGAAAAATAATCAAACAGAGGCCTGCATTGAGCAGGCCACGCTTATATAACTATGAGTAAAAGATTTCATTTAGACATCAAATGGGTGTTCATAATAGTGATACTGGCATTCCTGCTTGTTTTTCAGGTATTTCCCCTGTGTTACCTTGTTGTGCGCTCATTCATAAAAGAAGGACATTTTTCGCTGGAATCATTTTCAAGGATCTATTCCTACAGAATGAATCTCGAATGCCTCAAAAACACGCTTATAGTTTCGGCCCTGGCCATGATAGTGGGAGTGCTCATTGCATTCCCGCTGGCATGGCTTGTGGGCCGCACCAATCTGTACGGGAAAGGCTTTTTCCGTACTCTTTTTGTTACTACCTACATGGTGCCGCCCTATGTCGGCGCCATGGCATGGATGCGGCTTTTAAACCCGAAGGTGGGAACTTTAAATACTTTTTTAAAGTCCCTGTTCGGGCTTTCCGAGATGCCGCTCAACATTTATACCATGGGCGGCCTTGTGTGGGTACTTGCGACCTTCTACTATCCCTTTGCCTTTATAACCATATCAAGGGCAATGGAGAGGATGGATCCGTCTTTGGAAGAGGCATCGAGAGTATCCGGCGCATCACCCTTAAAGACTCTTTTTACAGTCACGCTTCCGCTTATGCTGCCTTCCATAGTATCAGCCGGGCTTCTGGTATTTGTCGCGGCAATGAGCTGCTACGGCATACCTTCCATAATCGGTGCACCCGGAAAAATCTACACAGTCACCACCCGTATAGCGGAATATGTTTCCATAGGCTCGGATGAAGGCTTGTCAGATGCCACCGCACTTGCGGTATTTCTGATGCTTTTAGCCCTTGTCATACTCTTTATCTCAAATTTTGTCGTGGGGAAAAAGGACTATGTTACCGTTTCGGGGAAATCCGTCCGCCCGGCCATAGTTGACCTTGGCAAGTGGCGAATTCCCATAACCATACTTGTGGCACTGTTCTCCTTTGTGGTGGTCATACTTCCATTCCTTACGGTATTTGCCACATCTGTCACCCAGAACATGGGCAAATCCATCTTTGAAAAGGGAAACTTTACATTTAAGTACTGGCAACTTATCTTTAACCGTGAATCCATACTCCAGTCCGTTAAAAACAGTCTTTTGTCAGGCGTGCTGGCAGCGACTCTCGGTATGATAGTATGCATAATAATGGCTTATCTTTTAAAAAGGACGAACCAGAAGGGCAAAAGGATACCGGACTTTCTTATAACACTCGGCTCCGGGACTCCCAGCGTCGTTATAGCACTCGCCCTTGTAATGACCATGTCCGGAAGGTTTGCCATAAACATTTACAACACCGTGTGGATACTTGTTACGGCCTACATGATAAAGTACATGATGATGGGAATGAGGCCTGTGGTCGCCGGATTTTCCCAGATCGCGCCTTCTCTTGAAGAGGCAGCTCAGGTCTCAGGCGCCGGCTGGCTTAAAAGGATGAGGGATGTGGTGCTTCCACTTATAGTTCCATCCATAGTGGCGGGGTGGTTCCTTATCTTTATGCCCTCCTTCTACGAGCTTACCATGTCGAATCTTTTGTATTCGGACAAGACAAAGACACTCGGCGTAGATCTGTATCTGTATCAGACCTACCACAGCCAGCAGACGGCATCGGCCCTCGCTGCCGGAATACTTATCCTGGTAGTTATAGTAAACTTTATCCTAAAGAAAGCAACCAAAGGCAAATTCTCCATCTGAAAGAGGAATACTTAAAAATGGCAGTTATAAAAATCGATCATGTTACAAAAAGCTTTGGAAAAGTGCAGGTCTTAAAAGAGTTTACCAATGAATTCGCAGACGGCGAATTCATTACCCTTCTCGGCCCTTCAGGCTGCGGAAAGACCACCATGCTCAGGATGCTTGCAGGCTTTGAAAAGCCAACCTCCGGGCAGATAAGCATAGACGGGACAGTCATGAGCTCTGACGACACCTTTATTCCGCCCGAAAAACGTGGGATCGGAATGGTCTTTCAGTCCTATGCGGTCTGGCCACACATGAATGTCTTCAAAAATGTGGCCTACCCCTTAAAAATTCAAAAGCTTCCCAAAGAGGAGATAAAGAAAAAAGTGGAAAACGTCCTCGAGATAGTGCATTTAAGTCAGTATAGGGACCGCATGCCATCCGAGCTTTCGGGCGGCCAGCAGCAGCGAGTTGCCCTTGCAAGAGCGCTTGTGGCAGAGCCAAAGGTGCTGCTTCTTGACGAGCCCCTTTCAAATCTCGACGCAAAGCTTCGCGAAGAGATGAGATTTGAGATAAAGGAATTACAGAAAAGACTGGGCATAAACGTTGTTTATGTCACCCACGATCAAAGCGAAGCCATGACCATGTCTGACAGGGTATTCGTCCTTAACGCAGGCGTGGTGCAGCAGGTCGGAACACCAGAAGAGATATATTTAGAGCCAGTAAACTCCTTTGTCGCAAATTTTGTCGGAAAGGTCTGCTTCCTCAAAGGAGAGGTTAAGGGCAGCCTGATATATCTTGAAGGAGTCAAAGACACCCTTCCATACTCCGGCATATTAGAAGGAAAGGTTGAGGTCGCCATAAGGCCCGAAAAGATCAAAATATCTGTCGGTTCTAAAGATAGCAACATCCTCGAAGCTGAAATGGTATCCGAGTACTTTATGGGTGAAAATACCGACCTTCGGTTAAAGCTCGGCAGTGCAGATATAAGAGTAACAGCAGATGCATCGATGCATGGCAGGTTTAAGGCCGGCGAAAAGGTAAAAGTAATACTCGAAGATTTCATGGTCTTTAAAGATGAAGATGAGAAGGAACGCGAGATATTGACATAAGATGAGACAGTGGGGACGTATCTGTTTGTCTCATTTTGCGAAGCAGAAATGAGACAAACAGATACGTCCGGGACCACTGAAAAAGTAGTGTTTTTTTGACGCAGTTCCCCTGTCTCCCATTTTTGAAAAAAATTTTGGTCAGTTTTTTATTCCGGTATGTTTTTTAGGTGATAATGAAGCATGATTGAGCTCCATTATCACCTTATTTTTACCCTTTTAAGATGACCATCCTCTTCAGATTTACCGCTATCGCAGTGAAAAACGCCTGCAACAGCACGCTTTGAAGACCGTCCCCTGACTCAAAAAAAGTTCAAAAAAAGGCTTGACAAAAAATAACTACACGAGTAGAATGTACTACAAAGATAGTAAAAATTATTACGGAGGTTTCATATGTACGGATTGGGAAATGCAGAAATAAAGATTATGAGGGAATTGTGGGAAAGGGGAGATCTCACAGCAAAAGAAATAGCAGGCGAAATGAGAAAAAAGTGCAGATGGAATGCCAATACCACATACACCCTTATAAAAAGGTGTACTTTAAAAGGTGCAATCGAAAGAATAGAACCGAATTACATCTGCCACGCCAAAGCGACAAAAGAAGAAGTTATGGAAGAAGAGGTGAATTCTTTCATGAATCGTTTCTTTGACGGTTCATATGATAAGATGTTTGCCTCATTTGCGGGCAAAAGAAATCTTTCAGAGGAACAGGTGGAGCAGTTAAAAAGGATCATAGAGGGTTAGTTTATGATAGAAGCAATGATATGGGGGTCGGTGCTTATATGTATAATGCTCCTCATCCGACCATATGTATTTGGCAGGATAGAAAAGAAACATCTGGTCTGGCTGTGGATGGTGGTGTGCTTGAGATTTCTGTTCATCACAGGTGGACCGGTAAGCCTGAGAGTGCCGATAGATCTTCCCGGTGAATCGGTGAAAACAGATTCACCGGCTACACCGGTCGTTATAATACATGAGATCGATTCCAAACCGGAAAGTATGATACATGTTGATGATCATGTAAATTCGAGGAAAACGCCTACGGTGACAGCGGACAGCAACAAGCCGGCGTCGGAACACAGCATTATACAGCAAAGGACTGGTGCCAAAACAGACATATTCAGCATAATAAGGCTGATATACTTGATCGGCGTCTTCGCTTGCCTGTTATTTTTCATTACGATCTATCTTATTCAGTGTTTCAGGACACGAAGGATGATACCTGTAACTGAACCGGAAATATTAAAGATCATAGCCGAGTTTAAATTGAAAAGAAATGTGAAATGCATGTGGGATGACAGGAATCTTTCTCCGTTTACATATGGCATATTTTGTCCGAAAGTTATTCTTCCATTGAATATCACAGAGCTTGGAGAGGAAAAGATCAGATATATTATAACTCATGAAATGATCCATGTCAGGAAAATGGATTATCTCAAGAAAATCTTACTTAACACTGTATTTGTTATTTACTGGTTTAATCCGCTTGTCTGGATTATGTATCGTCTGGCAAATCGTGACATTGAATATGACTGCGATGAAAGAGTTGTAGAAATGCTCGGCGGGAAATGCAGAAAAGAATATGCATCCACTATTCTTCTTATGCTGATGAGAGGCAACAGGACATTCCTGAATGGCAATGGTTTTTCAAAGGGGTACGATAGGGAAAGAATAGATACAATTATCAGCAGCGGGAAGAGTAAAAAATACAGAGTGATGCTATTTGTGATTGCGATTTCTGTCCTGATTCCGTCCGGGTATCTGTTCAGCTTCAAGGCGGATGCAGGTGAAAACAGAGCAGTCCAACACCGGGAAAAAGATAATGATCCACTGAGAAGTATAACTGTTTCTGAATCCGAAACGGAGTCTGCAGCAGAAACGACGGAATTCGTTGCCAAGTCCGAATCTGAGAGTAGCGCATATGAACAGGAAAGTACGGAAAACAGCACTTCAGAGCCGGAAACAGAAAGAGAGCCCAACACGCTTCCGAATATAATTGAATATAATGACCCGCGCATACTGCCATGCATGACCTTCAATGACTGGTTCAAAGAAG
>Ga0310691_10007251_pt1 | contig 11609 bp, 24 predicted proteins | sample 176DNAGHGlowgp2_FD_203887 | JGI IMG/M metagenome (GOLD analysis project Ga0310691, IMG submission 203887) | Sheep rumen microbial communities from Palmerston North, Manawatu-Wanganui, New Zealand - 1766 DNA GHGlow gp2 (v2) (version 2) | ecosystem: Host-associated > Mammals > Digestive system >... | reverse complement strand
TAAAAAACTCTGATGTAAAACTCGGGGAGTTATATGAACTCTCTACAGTCTCTCATCATAATAGTTTTTCAAATAGCCCATCAAAATTTATAGAAGTGTTTGACAAAAAGAAATTGTTGAAATTGAAGCACCATTTTGTGGACTTAAAAAATAATTTCATAGAATATTGGGAGAAACGGGGAATTGACGGTCTATCAAGCTTGATAGATTGTATTTTATGTGCGCCTGCGCAGACTTTCACTGCCCCAAATAATGTTGTTTGTGAGAAGACACTTAAGAACTATCTTAAACCTTTTATTAGTCCAAAAAAGTATAATGATTTGTTTATTAGTATTAGGCGATGGTCCACATCTATCGTAAAAGATTATATGATAGATATACAGATATATGATAATATAATGTCTAGTTCTTCAAATTCAATGGATATAACGATAATTAAAAAATGAAAACATTAATAGAAAGTCTGTTTGATAATGATATAAAAAAATCTGAAGTATTGCTTGGTGAACTTTATAATTTATCACAAAAATCTCATCTAAATTCGGTGACTAATAATATAGATCATGTGTTGGGGATGTTTGATTTAAAGAAACTCAATAAAACCAATTTCAAAATCAAAACGGATCCGAATAATGAGTTTATAAAATATTGGAAAAAATATGATAGAGATATAGAAGGGTTTGTCAACATGATACTTAATATGCCTGCTCAATTATTTTTTGAAATTGAGAAAGATAAAATTGGAAGGATGGTTGAAGTTGCAAAAGAAAAATATTTTAGTAAATATTTTACTAATAATAGATTAATTTTAAATCTTGAAAGAGCATATATATCTATAATATCATACGGAAGCGGGAATAATAAATCATATAAATTTATAATTTATGATAATATTAATTATCCAAAAGCTAGTAGCATAAAATTAACATTTGAACCAAAATGAAATCATTAATCGAAAGTTTATTTGATGATAAGTTGATCGAGAAAGATGTACTCGAAAATCCTGATTTTAAGAAATGGATCAATCGTCCAGATACCCTTTGGTACCTTCAAGCCTACTGGGCTGATGATATGGAGGAACCTCTACAGGACTTCATGGGTGAAGAATGGAGTAAGTACAAAGAGGTAGTTGATTGGATTCTCGATAAGATCAATCAGAAGTCAGGCAACATGTGGCCAATGTATAAGATTATGTATGATGCTGTCGACTACTGGGAAGAGATTAAAGATGCATTCGGAACAGAGGATGAGTACTATGATGAGTTCCAGGATTGTGTATATGAAATCAAACACAAGGCGACGGAAGAATTTGATGGTATTTGGAAGACTTGGTTTAAGGGTTCTATGCCGAAGAATAGTAATGTGACTTCATTTATGCAACAACTTCCCGATGAAGGCCGCTGGTGTACTAAGCCAGGCGCCCTCGCAGGGGGCATCTTCCTTACTACTGAGGATGCTCTTATAGTATGGAGTTTCCCTCGTGGTCTTGATAAGAGCATTTTAAAGTTATTTAATATCAAGTAATGACACCAATCAAATCATATATGGCTGATAGCCTGGTAGGTAAACACTTACACTTTAAATGTGAGTGTGTGATGAATATTGATGTGGTAGGAACTGTGAAGGGCTGGAGCTTGTATCATGGTGAAATTATTTGGGATGTATTTACTGATAGTGGTAAGTTCATTCGAATTGGCGAGAACCATCCAAATATGAATGTGGAAGAAGTATGAGAACATTAATGGAAAGTTTATTCGACAAAAACATAGTTGAAAAAGATCCTATAGACTTCAGTCATTTTAAAAGCATATGTAAGCGTCCCGAAACTCGTGCTGATATGTTTAAAATCATGATGGATATTATGATAAATCCACAAGAACATGTACCTAATTGGTTTATGACCACATATCACGAATACGAGAAGGAGATGAACTATATTACGACAGCACTCCGTTATCAGTTTGAGAAACAGAAAGCTTGTACTTGGTTTAATGTTGAAGATAGCGATTTTGAAGAAGCTGGAGATGAGATGACAGAAGAGGAGATCGATGAGGCAAATGCATGGCTGGGTGATTTCTTTAGTCACGCTGTAGAAGATGATTGTGGGTGTAAATTCAAAATATGTAAGGGCAAGATTCCAGAGTTTCTTAAAAATATACTTAAAAACACAGGATACTGGTTTGATAAACTCAATCAACTTGATACATGGGCTGTCGGATACTATGACAGAGGAGAGCAATTGTTGTCGTTTTATGGATGTCCAAAAGGGTTGGACCCTGTTGTAAAAAAATTATTGTATGACAAATGAGAACATTAAAGGAAATATTAGAAGGAGTGTTTGATAAGGACCTTGTTACTAAAAAAACCTCCGTAGAAAACGAAATCGAACATTTTCGTAATAGAGATATTGCTAAGATGTCTAGTGGAGACATTATGACGAAAATCCATTCAATTATGAATTCGTGTGATGTATATACATATGACGAACTTAAAAAACACTCAGTAGATCTTTTGAAACATGTTGTTATTATACCAGCATTTAGTGGGGCAGAAGTGAGAGATTATACATTTGTATATAGTAAGGATATTCCTAATTGGGGTATCGAAACTATGTTTACTTATATAGAACATAAAACAAAGAATTGGGTTTGGAGTAATTACCCATGGAGGGATTTCGATAGATTTAAAGATTGGGATAAAAAAGTAGATTGTATGAGGAAGGTATTTCTTGGTTCTGATGTACGAACATTTTATGTACTCCCAGAAACGTTGAGTAAAGATTTAATTAAAAACATGAGTGGAAAATGAAGAGTTTAAAAGAATCATTATTTGATGCTGATTTGACTACACGCAAGTTGTCCATAGAAAAATATATGGATGACTTTAGTAGTAATGCTCTCGAGAAGCTGGATCCTCAAGAGAGAAATGCTCTCTTTGATCAACTCTTCGAAAGTGGTGATGTTTGTAATGCTGCCCAGTTAAGAAAAGCCCCTATTGACTTGACGAAGAATATTATAATGATTCGAAGAGATAGTCTGAAAGGATTAACAGAAGTGAACTATCCATGCAAATATAATTTTATATATAATCTTTTATTCGACGGAAATCCAAGAACTTTTATAGCAACATTAGTGGATTATCGTGGTGGAAAATATTATTGTTGGGAGCCCTCAGGTTTTGAAACTATCGATAAAAAACCAACATGGAAAGGCAAAGTCTCTGCGTTTTACATACCTGATTGCACATACTCTGTTATTACTAATGAAAAATGGGTAGAAAATATAATTGAAGGAATATTGTTAGATTAACATGAAGAATTTACAAACATATCTCGAATGTGGAGAGGCGTGTGCCGCACCGGCTAATACCATGGGTATGGGTAATCCGGGGGAGACCGGTCCTGATACTCTTTCTGAACCCGTAGGTGGAGTGGAAAAAACTGCAAAGACACTTAAACAGGATGAAAGAAAGAAGAAGAAAAAGAAAATCAAGTCTCTCTCGGAGTCACTCTTTGATGATAATGTTAAAAAACCAATCATTTTTGGAGACCTCCTAGAGATAGAAGGATGGGAAGCTGCTGATATAAATGATTATCCTGAAATAGATCTTTGTTTCAATCGGACATTTTCTGCACAGAAAATCCAAAAACTTATAACGTCTCCGAAATGGAAAAAATTTCTATCTCCATATGCCGAATCTTATCGACAAGGATTGAATGGTGTTGATAAACCCGAATTATATATGGAAAATTATGTTCCGGTGATCTTAACGTGGGTGATAATGTGTTGTGAGAATATGGATGAGATATCAAATAAACTTAATGAGTTTATAAAAGAAACACGCGACACCACACACAGATACTTAGATTATTACTGTGACGATATACAGATTTTTACTTTTTGGGGTGTGGGTTATATGAAAGATTTCCCGAGACTGGTCACGTTTAAATTAAAATGCAAGAAAGACGAATATATCGTTTATACAAAATTAAAAAAGAGAGATTAACATCTCTCTTTTTTCATTAATATAGAATCTATCATCCCGTATTTCAAGGCTTCATCTGCGGTCATCCAATAATCTCGATCTGCATCCTTGAATACCTTCTTATAAGACTGTCCTGTGTGGTTGGAAATAATAGTGAGTAATTCCTTTCTACACTTTTCTATCTCAGCGGCTTCAATCAAGATATCACTGGCAGTTCCTCGGGCTCCGCCAAGGGGTTGATGGATCATTACACTCGAATGTGGGAGAGCAGAGCGTTTTCCGGCCGTGCCCCCACAGAGAAGAACCGCCCCCATACTCGCCGCCATTCCCGTACATACCGTCCGAACATCGCTCTCGATCATCTGCATCGTGTCGTAGATAGCCAGACCAGCAGTCACGTATCCCCCTGGGGTGTTCAGGTACATCGAGATGTCTCCTTCTCCTGTGGAAGATAGATAAAGCAATTGTGCTTGGATAATATTAGCTACGTCATCATCTATAGCCGATCCGAGGAATATAATTCTATCGATCATCAATCGAGAAAATATATCCGTAGATGCGACGTTTTGTTTTCTTTCTTCAATAATTGTAGGTGGAGTGTTATTAACACCACTTATCCACCTACCAATCCCGTTAGAGTTAACACCACAGTTAGACGTTGCAAATTTAATAAAATCAGTATTCATTTTATTTCTTTTCGTATTCTTTCAATTCGGGAAATTGCGTGAGAAGAACCATCCGTGCCTCCTCACTGATATCCTGTGATAAAAGCCTTTTGGCTTGTTCGAGTTGTTCGTTGCGATTATTCATATATTTATCAATTATTAATTCTATTATATATAGCAGTATAGATAGTTCTTTTAATCTCGCGATTTACTTGATAATACCTCTTTGAGTTATAAACCAAACAAGGCAGACACATACCCCGGATCACTTCTTCAAAAACGGGATAGACGTGAGTACCATCTTCTCCACGGAGTCCCCCATACATTGATCGAAATATACTGCGCTCCTCTTTAAAGGTTCCCGCAGGGATTTTATCTGTTTTTGAAATTCTAACTGCTCGTCTTACTTCTCTAGGCAGAGCAAAAGTTCCTTTTTTTGGGATAAGGGTAGATCCACTGTTAGAGATTCTGTAATTCGCAAGAATCAACTTATCAGATTCCTTGCTCAGGGTATTCTGTTCGAGGTGATTATCAAATACACTCATATCAAAACTAATTTATAATTATAAATACCAAAAACTTTAAAATATTTAATTATTTTGCGTTCATATTTCAAAGTAATAATCAATAATTCTATTAAATATATTTGCTTTAAACCAATCTATACTATAATAATAGTTATTCTTATACAGCACTTTATCTTCACATTTCTCTTTTGCCAAATGAATAAAATTTCCTATACTGTGTTGAGGAGGTGTAAAACCAAGTACTCCAGCAAATCTATCAATCCTCCTACAAACTTCCAGATACTGTTCGAATAAATCATACACTGTATAATAAGGGAGTCCATCAGATTTCCTCATCAGACAATGTGGACCTTTGCAAACCGAACAAGGATAACTGTCTACATTATAGAGTTGCTCGACTGCCCAATCGCTGGACGTTTTAATAGTATCTTTATCGAATATACTCATCTTTTTCTAAAAAATCTACTATTATATGTTTCTTTTGTTATATAGTCATATAACATATTTTCTATACGAACCAATAGTCCATCTGTTGATCTGTCCCACATATCAAAATTAATATACGTATCGCCCTTATACTTAAAAACACCACACCCATCTATCATCTTATTGAAACGTGCTCTCATATTACTCACTTCAAATTTACTCACCTCAATAGTCACTCGGGGTTTTCCAGATGCTATTTTGGCGTTTTCTATGACCACAGCTAAACTCCTTCTCATGCAAATCTGAAAAATCCATTCAGGATAATAATATGTGTACGCATATAAGGGAGAGATTTCATTCTGAATTTTAATGACATCTCTCTTCATATACAGGCCTTTTTTAATCCGGTTACCTGCTACCCAGTCATATGATACACCATAATATTTCTCGATGATCTGATCATCAAGTTCACGCAAGTCTTCTATTTTATCAAATACACTCACAATAGTTTCTTATTTGTGTACGTATCTCCATTTCAAATACATCTCCATCACATGTTCGTTGTATGCTTCAAAAACATCCCAAAGATATCTTATTTCATACCACGTCTCTCCTCTAAATTCCAATTTACTGGTCAGAGGCGAATTCTTAATATAATGTAAAAAGTCTTCTTTGTTGATGAATTCTTCTACGTCGCCTACAATTTTCAGTACGTCATCCATCGCCTCTGTTACATATGCCTCCCATAAATACTGTCCACGAGCAAAAGTCTTGAGCGGATACATTCCATTGTCTTTCTCGCGTAAATAATCCATATGTGTGACGGTATCATGCACATATGTATATAATGAGAGGACAACACAATCGCTATTGCTTATTATATCTTCTTTAAATATACTCATGAATATATTTATCAAATTCCACCACAATATTTAATCTCTTTATAATGCTATCAAAAACTGTGTATAATAAAAAGAAAAAAGAAAGATGACCATTTAATCATCTTTCTTTTTTGAATCAATTTAAAAGAGTTTTTTTTTTAGAAGGGAAGATCATCTGCCTTGGTACCAAAATCTTCTACTGGATCCTCCTCAATAATCGTCGGTGTAGCTATCGCAGCTGCTCCTGCTTCAACGATAGGATTACCCTGTTTGAAATCTTCATAAGTGATATTCTCGGGATTCTTACCAGCAAGGACAATCTCAATCCACTGATTAACTCTCTTGGTAGTCTGCTCGTCCCATTCCTTCCAACCCTGATCCTCACGGATGTCGAAGGCATTTTCCTTCACATAATTGAAAGCAATCTCATAAAGAGGACGGAGCTGAGGACGGAGAGCTTCGAGCTGATTTGCAGCAGCCTTACGCTTTGCTTCGGTTTTTGCGCCGGTGCTATCCTTGATAGCAGTCACGTAGGAGTCGATCAACTCAAGCTGCTCTTCATCAAAGAGAGGAGTACCATCAGTCTGAATGATAGGAGCATAATCACCAAACTCACAAAGGTCATAAGAGATCTCACGCTGCTTCCTTTCAGGATGCGCTGGATCATCAGGACCGGGGACAACCTCCATGTTGAGTTCGAGGCCGATCACATAGTCCATTGCGGGATAAGGGGATTTCTTGGATTCCTTGGAAGGCTTCATCTTAGCCTCGAGTTTTGCCTTGATAGCCTTAGGGAGTTTCATTGCCATGAACTTACCAACAAGGTCTGGTTTGTTCTCATCTTCGAGAATCTGGACGAGTACGTAGTCACTTTCGGTCTTGTCGAAGAGAGCCTTTGCGCGTTCCTTTTCAGATTCTACCCCGGAGAACCATAGTTTCTTCCAAGTTTTAAAAAGAATATCGTTTTTAGCATCCGGATCAATACCAATATTACCAAGACGGCTTCTTACAAGAAGACCACCATCAGCGGACTTCAAAAAATAAGTTGCCTGGTGAACAATACTGTCTTTGGGATTGAATGGGTTGTAGATAACCCTTACTTTAGAAAGATAGTTTCCCGATTCTGATTTAGAATCTTTTGGATTTGTTTTGTAAACATTTGAGTCGTAAGGACGATTTTCTGGTTCATTAAAAACCACCGCACTGGGATCCCATCCCATTACTTCATCAATAAAATCTGCCATAATTAATTTGAACGTTTATTTGGTTAATATTAGAGATTGGCATCTCTAACTTCTAAATAATATAATGAAAAATGCAATTTGTTTAATGTTTATTAAAGATTTTTTAGCTATTTGGATATTGTCCAACAAACGCTTCTCCTAAGTCCGGCCAACCCACAATTACATACATACCTTTAGCTTTTTTACTTAATTTATTAACTTGATTTGATGCATTAAGTAAAGATTCCATAAAAGCCTGATGTTTCTTTAGTAATTCAATATCGGATTCATTTTTTATTATGTCTTTATCAAATATACTCATGGCCAGTGTGGTCGATTATATATTGTTTTTGTATAGAAGAAATCCATATCCGGGTACATCGTAGCAGCACCTGTGGATGGGATGGTGGAGTCATCTATAAAGCATTCCACGTGAACTTTTACTTTATATATAGTAGTAGAGTCTGTTTTATTCGTTGGTTCGGAGGCGATCGCTTCAAGAGCGACTGGTTTCATTATGCATAATCCACACGAATTTCCAAACTCACTCCCACATAACTTTCTTAAGAGTTTATCAGACTCTCTTATGAACGACATAGTAGTATTCGGGGGGAGGAGTGTTTGATATTCGCCGTACCCTACTATATTTAATTGACAATCACCAAAATGATTGTTCACTAAATCAACTGCATTATCAAGCACTTCATTTATAGAGAATCGGATTTTCTCTATTAGAGATAATTCACTTGCGATATTTTCATTAAATATTCCCATTACATATATTCTCCAATAGTGTATCTGTATGGCATTTCAAACATATCACCATTCTTTCTCAAATACCTTTCTTTTTTTAACCCTTCTATCTTAATATAACTATCTGTACATGGCTGCCAAGAACCGTATTTCGAAGATTCCGCCAGATCGTCTGCAGAAAACCGAACTGACCATACATCGGTCAATCCATTTTTATTGATATAATCAATGCATGTTTGTACGAGAATTTCTTGTAGTTCTTTAATATGATCTATTGTTGTTATCCCAGGAGTTGGAGAGTCCTCGAGGCGTTCTACAACAGGGTTTTCCTCGAGTGATTTTAAGTATTTTCCAGTTGTTCTCGTTCTGGTTCTTAACTTTGTTTGTCCCATTATATTTTAATATATAAAAACACACTTATATAAATAATCTAATTGATGGTCTATCGAGCGGTATTTCGAATTCTTCAAGTATATACATATATGATACACTACCCATATCTAATATAAATATAGATGGTTCTCCAATAAATCTTTTTGATTTAAATATTTTATAATCAATCAAAATACCAACATTTATTTTTTCATTTGAAGGTAATATCGAAACATCAATATTGTTAATGTTTAATTTGGCATCATTCCAATTTATTGGACGTATACCTAATCTTTCTTTTAATCCATCCAGTCCCCGCGAAATCGCATCTTTAAATGCTATAATGAAATCGCCTGTTGCTCCAACATCAAAATACCCCGGTTTGTTAGAATGTAATTTAAATAGTGTCTGTCCATAATTAATTCTATATTGAATATCATGATATGCTGTATTTACAACATCAGATACATTCTGTTGAAGTATAGTCTCTACAGATAAATCTTTTTTTATAATATTTTCATCAAACACACTCATACTACTCGAATGGTATATTATATTGGAAGTCAAAATCGATGTTAAAAAGATCAAATCCGTTTGATAAGACTTCATCCCTATATACAACAATTACCTTAATGTTCTCTCCTGTATATCCGTGTTTCTTTTTTCTCACATATACTACTATATTCCATACATTTAGTCCAATTTTATAAAAGTCATTATAGAAGTATGCACAGAATTGTTTTTTAAATGTAGCCGTCATATATTCCGAAGTATGATTCAATCCACGGTACCAATAATCTGTATTCCATACCCGGAGTTGATGTTCAACATCAGATTTCATGTTTTGTATGATCGACTCTAAAAGAACAGGTCGTTGTATAATATCATTACCAAAGACGCTCATATGGTTTAAACTTACGTTTTGTTATTCTCAGACAATTATCTAATGTTACAAAAATCTCCCCTATGTCTTCAAGCTCACACGTCACCTCGTCGAATGGATTATAGTAGTGATATAATGATCCCGTCTTGATCACTACATATAAATTATTTTTAATAACTGTAACAAATTTGAATTTTTTGAAATCACTGTCATATTTAGCCGAGTTTACATCAAGGCTCTCATATTTCTTGCTTGAGCTTAAGCGATTTATAATCAATTCAATACATGTAGCTACGGAGTCAATTCCATGACTACTCATAGCTCGCATGAGATCCTCATGCATAGTTTCAATCTCCGCACATAGATCTATAAGTAGATTCTCGGCCAGAGAGATATGAACTTCTTTTTCTATTAATGAACTATCAAATAATCCCATGTATATATTTAACAAAAACGATAAAAAACTATAGATTTGATCCTCTTATTATCACCTATCATCACCTTATATTTCACCCATACTCCATAATTCTTATAAATCCTCTCCAAAACCTCATTTAATTCAGATTCATCTCTCTTATTGAGTTTCTTTTTGTTAGAAAATCTTCGCTTGAGGCTATTCTTCGAGTATGACGAGGCTATTGGAAGTGATAATGGACTTGGTGTCAGTCCAGCGGCACTCCAATAATTACGAATTCTATTGTGAAACTTTTCCTGAAGATATTTCTCCCATTCAATATAACCAATTTTGTTCCAAGAAACATCTGAAGGGAGAGTGGGTGTGATATTATCTGTAAAGATGCTCATAATTGTTTGGGAAGGGGAAGGTTAAGAGATAAGAATATTTTTGCTTTATCATGTACGTATATGGTTGGGTCGTCTGTGTAAAAAATGTTTATACTAATACGTCCAAAATAATCTTTTCCAACCAAGAGTTGACAATGAAAATATGGATGGTAAATTTCGTGTTCATTAAATAATTTCTGAACTTCAATTTGATTAAATTCTCTATTAAATATCGAAGACACACGCATTAAGTCCCCATTCATACAATCGTATAACTGATTGAATTGATCTTCAATATATGTTTTCAAACGATTGTAGAATGATTGTAAATCGGTACTGTTCGTTATATTATCACTAAAAATGCTCATGAATTATTCCTCCTATACTTGTATAAATATCAATAAAATGTGGAAAGTATATGTCGTTTGTATATGAAGACCAATCGACAGTGTAAAGAGATACCGAGTAGATAGGAAGACCTCTCTTATAACCTACTCTTGCCACATTTACTCTAGAGATCACCGACTGTATTTGTGAATCCTTTGGATGTTCTGAATCATAAGTTAGTTCACTAGCTGTGAGTTCTTGCCACACCATTCGACTTAGGTGAGCGGGATCTGCATTATAATGACAGAGTTCTCTACTAATAGTCCATCCAACGATCCATTCAACTTCTTCAAGAAGTTTCTCAAGCGGATGATGCATATTTTGATCAAATAGCCCCATGTATTTAATTAACAATTAATATCAAAATATTTAAAATATTGTTTCACTATTTTCTCGTCTATATGACCATACCGATCACATTGTTCTTTAAAATTACCAACCACTTCCTTCGGAGCAACAAGCAAGTATTTCATTATCCAATACTCTGGATAATCGCGACATAGTTGCGCTTCTGAACAAGCACTCTCAACTGCTTTCTTATCGAATATGCTCATAAATACCTTCTCCGAATATATCTATTTTTAGATCTTTAACTTCTACTTCCGGATCGTCATCATCCACTAACCTTTTTTCGTCAGCAAACTTAATAATTACGCGGAATTTATTACACCCCAGTTTTTTCTTTACATCCGTTCTCGTGCTGAAAACTCCCATCTCAACCAATT
>Ga0310691_10007250_pt1 | contig 11609 bp, 12 predicted proteins | sample 176DNAGHGlowgp2_FD_203887 | JGI IMG/M metagenome (GOLD analysis project Ga0310691, IMG submission 203887) | Sheep rumen microbial communities from Palmerston North, Manawatu-Wanganui, New Zealand - 1766 DNA GHGlow gp2 (v2) (version 2) | ecosystem: Host-associated > Mammals > Digestive system >... | reverse complement strand
CCTTGATTTGATTGGTGCTATCACTTCGACACTGGACAATAACCAGTTCATTCGAAAGTTCAATATGGCTTTATTCGAGGGCACAAGTCCAGAAATCGTTCGTATGCAGCAACAAATGCAACAGATGCAGGCCCAGTTCCAGGAACAGCTACAGCAACAGCAGCAGGCAAACGAAGAACTCCAGAAACAGTTGCAACAGGCCCAAATCCAGATTGTCGCCATGGAAAACTCGAACAAGACGAATATCGTCATCGAGCAAATGAGAATCCAGGCTGATTTACAGAAAGAGGCCATGAAATTACAGGCGAACGCAGAAGGCGAAGAAAAGGACCGTCTTGTTGAAATGGAAAAAGAAGCCATGAAGCAGCAGAACGAAAACGCACGATTTGCCGCAAAGATTCAGCAAGAGAACACTAGCAAGATAGCGGAGGTTTTAGGATAGTATGTTAGCGATTTTGAACAGCAACCCTATTTTATCGCTGGACGGGAAACCGGTCCATGGTCGTTTTTTCGTTTACCAGAAAGACACGAACCAGGTAGCGGACGTTTTCACCTACGATTCCAACCGTTCTCTTGTAAGCGGCCAAAATCCGATTTATACGGACATTCATGGATTCCCGGAGTATGAAGTAATTCTCGAAGACCAGATTTATTCGATAGTTGTCGAAAAATACCTGGGCGACTATAGCGACCCGAAAACGGATGACAGACCCGAAATGTGGAGCGTTTGCAATTCCTACTATTTCGGCGCTCAAATCGACACGGTAGAATCTGGAACAATCTATTCAGTCAGTAGTTTGCCCGATGTTGATGTGGAAATCGGAACAGTCAATGTCATCGGCTACTACAACAGCTTCGACTGCGGACAAAGAACTTATGTATGGGACGAAAACTCCATAGATTTGGCTGATGGTGGTTATGTTTTCCGAAGCAACAAGAGTTCTACAGGTCGATGGATTCTGTTGAATGATTTGCCATATATTCCAAGTGAATACTATGGAGTTTACCCGGGACATCTCGAAAACATGAACAAGCTGACGGACTGTCCGGATTCCGTAGGCTATCAGGGACGAGTAAAGGTTCCATCCTGCATAAAGTTTGCAACAGGCAACTACAACTTGACAACACTTGTAAGCACCGGGCCAAGGGCTATTCTTGTCGATAACAAGACCTGTTTCGGAAATCGCTACACGGTATCTTGTCAGGGAATTACTGTTCTTGGAACATTGAATCCCAATAACGGCGAATACATTGGCAAATTAGTTCTTTTCAACTCGCAAGAAGCTAGATATAGCTGGTTTTCTGATATTGATTCGTTCTTGACAAGCGGACCCGATAAACTCATAGTCGATTCCTATGGTATTGACAATGAACTTACCCGAGATTTGACGATTAGATTGAAAACGATAGAATTTGCCGACGGCAGACTAAATTGGACATCTTCAAACAATTCCAAGTTGACAATAGAACAGTGCCAAATCATAGGTCATGTAGAATCGTTCTCTGACGGGCACAATACCGCGTGGTGGGACGGTTTCAGCCGAAATACGATTTTCACCAACATGGAATACTCGGACAAATACGTTCTTGGCGGAACAAACGCTAGTTCATGGCATAACTGCACCTTGGATATAGACAATTTTTTGAATAAGGAAAATTTCGTTCAGGCTGCTTTGTGGGATGGGTTGACCGTGATTGACCTAAAGGGAAACACTGTTCCAAATTTCAATATAGACAATGCAGAAACCCAAATCACAATTACGAATGGAACCATAGGCACTTTGCATGTGAATGCTTCAAGATGTGAAGTTTCCATGATAAACTGTGTGGCAAATCTTGAAATGACCACATACGGATTGGAAGCATTTTCTTTGACCAACTGCATCGTTTCTGGAAATATCAACGCAACAAACATCATCATTGATTCTTCCCACGTACAAAACAATGTGGAATGCTACGAAATCCTATATGCGACTGACAGCCAATTTGACGGAAGTATTACAGGCTATACGATAGGGCTTTATGGCTGCATCTTGAATGGAATAGTTTGGCCGAGGGATATGAGCGGACGAATTGTAGCGATATTCGACAGAAATGTCTTCATGGCTAATTCGTACATAAAGCTTGAATCTGATGATGACCATACAGATCAGGTAAAGCTCTCATTGACGGTGACGAATAACACTTTCTATAGCTTGGAAAATAATGGCTTTTACGTTCAGGTGTTTTCTACGGACGAACGATATTTGCATAACGACGCAACACAGCATACATGGATATGGGAAGGAAATTCTGGAAATTGCCTGCAAACTCATTTTGAAGCCGTCATGAATATCGACATGACCGCACAAAACGAAAAGATTGAAAACATTCGGTTTATCAGTTTCGGCTTGATTGGTTATCCTGGAACATTGCCGAATCCGATTTCTGTTTCATTCAGAGAAATTCAGGCGCAACAATCCACAGGAAGTCAGCCGGTCGATCCGATTGAATATATCGTGACGAACGATAACCAGACAAACAGTTTCAACGTGGTAAAATACAAGTTCAACGACTACTTTGCCCACAGATTTCATCTTGGAAATGGGCATTATTCCGGCAATTACCTAATCACGACAAAGACTATAGGCAGGAACTAGGGAGGGGTTTACATGGCTTTAGCATTATTATTCGACAGCAATCTTCAATTCCAGTATAGAAACGGGGCCGTTCTCACAGGCGGCATTCTCAGGGTCTATTACAATTCGACCACCGACAAGATAGCAACGACTTATTCGGATGCGGCAGGGACTGCGAGAAATCCAGAAGACATCATTCTTGATAGCAATGGTCGTGCAACCGTTTATGTCGCCAGAAATTACGTTTACAGATTGGAAGTTTTCGACCCTGATGGTGATTTGTTATGGACTACCAGGGATATTGAGCCGGCAAGTGGCGTAGAAATTGAAGGGGCGAAATATATCCACATCTTGGGTGACGAATACATCGGCGTTGAAACCAGAACCGTAAGCAATCACTACTACTATGATTTATCTTTGCAGAACTTGCCCGAAATAACGGCTTCGTGCATTTACAGACCTTGGGCACAACCTGAAACTTCAGGCCAGTTGGTAGTTTATGGAAGCAGATGGCCGACCTATACCATGGCGAGCGTAAATGGCAGGGACATGGGCTATTTAGTGCCTACGGCAAATTCAGCGACTCAGACGGATTTGTTCTTGACATATAAAGCAGGTGGTGGCGCTGGCGGTCTCGACTGGGTTTCTGCAAGTCCAATCGGTGACGGAAAAGTCGCTGTAAAAGGTGGATGCACGCCAGACTATCTGAAAAATGTCCTTGTTTCCGATTGCGATGAAATAAACTTTACCGTAGTTGGCAACCAGTATAGGGCTGGAATAAACCTTGCCGGAGAAAGTGACCCAAAATTGGCCACTATGGACGAATTCGCTATTGACGGAGCCACTTCCAACTATGGCTCATACGAACTAAGACCTGGTTATAGCAAGCTGATATGGAATGATTCGCACAATCTTTCATACGCATGGCTAAATGCCAAGGTTTATCAGTGTATGCGAATTTCCGACGCTCAGGGCTCTATTACAAAGTGCAATGTGGCAATCTGTGGTTCTGTAAGCATGTTTGACCCGCCAGCCTGTTTGAACATCGGCGTTTTCGATTCCCTTGGTAATTTGCTAGGGATGACAGGCTTGAAATTCTACGGCGAAGATTTCCATTCTGGAACTGAGCTTTGCTCTTTCGACATTACCGAAATCGAACCAGGTAGTTTGCGCCTAAAACGCAATACAAGGTATATAGTCCAGGTTTGGTCATGTGGCTTGCAACTGGCTGGAATTGGTCGTGGTGAGACCTACAACTATGTCTATGACTACAATCTTCGCCAGAATCTTACGACGACAACTTCGCAGCCGATGTTCTTTGACCCCAACGGCACTTTCTACGTCGCACAAGAAATACCGTTCGTGTCTTTCGGTGCTGCTGATATGTCCTAAAAAAACTCGTGTCCGCTATTGTATATAATGATATAACCTACTACTAATAAATACTATCTACTACCTTATTATAATATCTAATAGCAATATCTGGCAATATCTCCCTACATAAACTAGCTATATCCTGATCGGAATAGAAACCATCATAGACTTGCACGACCTTGATTCCGCTATCCCTAAGAACTTTCACAAGGTCAAGATACAGGCACGACTCATGAAGAAAGACCTCGTTGTTCATGGCCATATTGCCAAGCATAAAATCCATTTGGGCTTTCATTTGGGCGATGTCTCTCTTGATCCTAGCTTCTGATACGCCGTTTGCGAGCAAATCAGCATAACAGGGCTTTGTATGGGCATAGATTGCGTTAGGAGAGTCGAAATAGAGCCTCTGACAGAAATCCTTGAACATGGTTCTTTCTTCTGACGAACTAAACGGCTGACCGTATATGTTTTCGTAGAAATCGACGTTTTCGTCAGTCCATCCACCAAAATTTATCAAGTGAGACACCCTGTAGATGCTGGATTTTACGTCGTAGGAATAAATCTGGTCCGTTCCGAAGAATGTTTTCAAGTAATCTCTACGCCAGACACCCTTATAGCCCACATTCTCGTTTTCGTGCTCTTTGAAGCTGCAAACCTTCGAAGTCGCTCGAATGCCTATGCCTGTGATATAACCACTTTTGGAGCGCTTTATGGACGGCTGGAAGACTATCTGCTGTTCAGGACAATCTTTCAAATAAGTTCGGTTCATTTCGTCGGCAAGAGCCTGGTATTCTCTCATGAACGGGTATGTCTTGTGAAGAATTCCAAGGCACTCCTCGTCGGTCATGTTCGGAATCCTTAGCCGTGAAGAAAAGACCACATTATAGTGCTTTTCCTTGTCGAAAGAAAACTCGTGTCCGCTATTGTATATAATATCATCAGACTTACAATTTACAACTATATACTTAGTAAAATTTATATCATACTTTACTATAAGACTCTTTATCAAATCCTGCACTACCTTGTTGTAGATATAGGTCTTTGCATAGGTTCCATACTGGCCAAAACGGTATTTTTCGTTGGTGCATTTCAGCAAATCCACCTTGCAGGCCAATTCGAGAACCCTTGAAACATTCCTACGGTCCTTATAGATTTGGACAAGAGGCTTGGTCGTCGAAGAAATCGGAATCTCTGTAATGTGCTTGCGACCGGTCAAATACTGGTATAGGTCAACGAAAGAACCCAATAGGGCTAAATTTATTTTCCAACGTTGCCCAAGCAGCTTGACGAGCGTTTCTTCGTCCGTGACATCGTTTCTGAAATCAGCCTGGGTATATTCGGAAAGCTGAACGGGTCTTTCTTTCTTCTTGTACGAAATTTTATCCTTGTTCAAAGCGACTGCGGAAATTATTTCGTTATAAATACTATGTGATGCATTAGCAATCATATTGTTTTCTCCTATTATAAAAGTTCGGCCGTTGATAGCGACCGAGCTTTTTATTGTTTGTGTTTCTTTTGCAAGTCCTTATAGTAATCTGGGTGTTTTTCCCGGTAAATTCGCTGATACTCCCTTTGATATGAGGCATAATCTTCCGATTGGGAAACTTCAATTCCCGAAGAACGGGGATGGCGCATTTTCTTGGATAGTTCATCGCGCCGTCCTTCCCATCTTTTTTTAGCATTCTCGGACAAAGCTTTTCTTCCTTCGTCCGTCATACTACCATTCCTCCATATCCTTTTGAAGTTCTTCCATTTCTTTATCTTCGATTCTAGACATGGCCTGACAGTAAATTTTTTCCGTGTCAACCATAATTTTTCGCAAAAGAGTCGTGACCACGATATAATCGGATAAACGAGCCTTACTTTTTTCGGCATTCTTTAGAGAACTGCGTGCAGCCATATATCTGAGCTGACATATTGTGGCTATATCATCCAACGAAAAACCCTTGTGGTTCTTTTTCGTGTAAATTTCGTGAATCTGCTCAAAATATCTGTGTGTATCAATTTCGATAGATACGCTTCCATAGCCTTTACGCCTGAATTTACCACGCCACTTTATAAACTTTTTAGAATCTGTAGGCATGCAGTAAATCTTTGTGAGTTTCTGGGTTTCTTTGACATTACTTGGATTGAAACGATCAATTTTCATTGTTATCTCCATGATTATAGGGGGTCATTCATTCAACCACCTATTTTATTTATAAGAGTTCATTTTCATTTTTTGCGATTGGCTAGGGTATAAACAAAAAAAGCCCGAGGATTGGCCGGGCTAATAAAGGCTATATAAGCCTAGATTTTACTGAGTACATATTCTGTTCGTGCATCAGCAAATGCGATGCCGTCTTTGAGCAGAAAATCTTTAGCACCAGTAGTGCGACCCGTTTTAGGTCTGGTCTTTGGTCTTATATAATTGCCCTTATAGAATCTGCATGAGTTCTCGTGGACTACCTGCTGGGTATCTCGAGAAAAGTATTTTATACGAACTAAACAGTCGAACTTTTTTGAAAGTTCTTCGCAAAGCTCCATCGCTTCCACTGGAGATAAATCGCCTGCTTCGTCGCTCCACTTTTTTGACTCGTACAGATAGAATTTAGCGGTATCATAGTTGGCCTTTTTACAAAACCTGAACCGATAATTCTTGAACTGGAACATACAATAAAGTGAGTCCTCATTATCGAATCTTTTCTTTTTTATTCCATATTTTGGATCGTCCTCACTATATTGGTCGTACCAATCATCTCTTCGAATGGTCAGAAATTTTCCAACCTGACTATCGAAGGCCGCAGCTGATTCAAGATATAATTCACCGTATGTTATTTTATTTATCATTTTTCTCTCCTTATTATATTAGCATGCAATTTTTACTGTTTCCTGTTCGCTAGATTTTGATTCTTTTTCTTCGAATATTTCTGGAATAAAGTCCGAATTGGAGGTAAAGTACCCAATCTTATAGACATAGCCGTCATCTTCCTTCGGAAGCTTTACTCGGGGCATTTTTTCAGGGCTCGACCAAACCTGGCCGGCATAGAATCGCATACGTCCTTTATTCGAACGATTATACCATTCCAATGCAACAGGACACTCGAATAAATTCGACAGATATTTACCCAAGTCTTCAATGTATTCTTTATTTGCGAAGTCATAAATACTATCCGAAATAGACCACCCAAAAGAGGCGTATGCGTAGAATCTGACATGACTATATTTTGAGTCATAATACAGCCTGAATCGAACATTTTTATATTCGAACATCAAGAAACACGTACCATCCACATGTTGCTGCGTGAGCGTCCATGATAAAGCACTGCATTGAGATTTATCGTTGAGTCTTATTTCTCCGCGAATTGGAGTTTTGTATTGATTTGCAATCATTTTCGTTTTACCTTTTATCGTGCCTTGATTTAGAACTCTTTTACGTGCGGCACAGACACGAAAAAGGGGTTGGGAAGTTTTTTCCCGGGTATTTTATTATGAATTGACGCTAAAAAAAATCGGAAATTTATTTTAGACTTTCCTATCTTTACTCATCGTTATAAACGGAGTGGACAGAAAAATCAGAAATAAATTTCCGACTTTTGGATAGCTCTTTTTATAATGAGCATAATACAAATAAAAATCGGAAAAAATGGCTATGCAGCCATTTTTCTTACTTCATATAGATTTTCTTTGAATTCTGCAAACCAGTCTGTTGCGCAATCCTGAGAAATCCTAGATGCTATTGCAGCATCTCTTTTTGTCATGCCAGTGATAACGAAATCTATAAATTGACTTTTTTGACGACGCTTTTTCTTGAACATCTTTTTCGCCAACTTTATCATTTCGATAGCTTCGCGCTGACCTTCGAGACTTTCCGCACTGTAATATCTGTCTGGAATTTCTTGATCGCACATTTCGCTTGGCAAATCTTTGAATAGATTTTGTGGATATGCGAGCCATTTCTGGAAATACGTGAAAAACCTTGTTCCATATTTCAATTTGAAATTTTTCAGAACTTCCACAAATTTTTCGTAGATTTCGCCGACGGAATCTTCGTAACTTCTTGGAACGGCCATGAATTTTATTGTGTGCTTGTAGAAATAACTGCGAATCAGCAAATCGAGCGCTTCGAATAACTTTCCTGCCGCTTCGTTCCTAATATCGAGTGATATTCTTTCGTTTTGAAATGTTATTATCAGCAGCCGTTCTTCATCTTTTGTTATATACAGATGTTGAATCTGTTTTTCTAAATTTTTGATTTCTTTATCGATTGCATTGAACTTGTTTTTTGCGTTTTCAAATGCACTTTTCAACGATTCAATTTCGTAGTATATTTCAATTTTTTGAAATTTATACCATCCGACTTTCTTCGTTTCTCCATTGATTTCGCATTCGTTGATTTTCTTTTTCAGTCCATAGAAAAACTGATATTTCTGTTGTATTTCTCCTTCAATGTAATTCATTTCTTTTCGTTTTTCATTTCGAATGAATCTCTTTTTTGAGAGTAACTCATTCAGTTTGTCACGCTTGACAACGATTTCTTCAGCAGTCATGATGTTTTTGTTTTCTTTTGCCATTTTAGGCCTCCTTTTTTGTTTAGGGTTTAGTTTTTGAAAGAAAAAAGATGAAGACTTTTTTGTTGGGAGTTTTTTGATTGGAATTGCGCTGGTAAATAAATGTTGGGACATTGCTTTACGTTTCTACGTAAAGGGGGTTTAGGGTGACTGATGTTTGGGAGTTTTGTATTCTGACACATTTCACAACATTTCAGGATACACCAGGATCTCAAAAAACAAACAAAACCAAAATTTCAATCTACTAACAAATTCAAAGATTTATTATGATGCAAATGTAGCCGGTAAAAGACGTTTTCTCAAGCAAATTAGGCTTGCTTTATTTTTCCAGGTTCCTGGACTAACTCCAGGTTCCCGGGCTTTCTTCCAGGCTCCTGGACGCATTCCAGGCACCTGGAGTTTCCAAGAATTCAAATCATCGTAATTTGTTTGTATTTTACGGCGCAGTAAACTTGCAGCATTTACGCAGTTTTTATACTGCAACTCGGTAGCGTTAGGCCCTGTCCTACTTCTCTATACTTCATGTCAAATCAATTCATACATGAGGTAAGACCTATGGACAATAAGGAACTGCTTCGGCAAATCTACTTGGAATGCACGCCCGAAGAACGGAAACGTTTCTTGGACGGCATAAAGACGGAAATCAAATTCAAGCCCAAATTTACGGTCGAAACCTTCGACGAACTAATGCGAAAAGAGAGGTTCTCCGAAGGCGTTTGCTGTCCTCATTGCGGTGTGACTCATATCGGTCCGCATGGAAGCTACAAAGGCAACAAACGCTACATCTGTTATGATTGCGGCAAAACCTTCAATCTTACGACAAAATCGGTTTTCCATTGTCATAAGCAGGATTTGGAAACCTACCTGAAATACATCGAATTGATGATTCACCAGGTTTCTATTCGTGAGGCTGCTCGAATCTGCAAGATTTCCAGGCAAACTTCTTTCTTGTGGCGTCACAAGTTCTTGGACACACTTCAATCAATCGCCGACAAGGTAACGATTGGTGGAATTGTCGAAGCCGACGAAACCTATTTCAAGCTTTCTTTCAAGGGTTCTAGAGTTCTTCCTAGAAAACCACACAAGCGAGGGAACGATGTTGAAGGCGCTGGTCTTTCCGAAGAATTCGTCTGCGTCCCTTGTGCCGTTGAACGAAACAAGGCTGCGGACAAGGTAGGAACGATTTCGAGAGCGACAAACCTTGCAACACCCAATAGAAAAACTCTTCAAGGGCTTTTCGAGAACCGAATCTTGCCTGAATCGATTCTTTGCACCGACGGCAAGGCCGAATACGTTTCCATGGCCGACCAACTCGAATTGCAGACAATTCAGCTGAGACCTACGAAAAAGCACAAAGCGTCGGTTCTAAAGACACGTCAGGTAAACTTCCATATCAACCATGTAAACGCTTATCACTCGAACATCAAGAATTTCTTTTCGCCGTTCCGTGGCGTCGCCACCAAATACATCAACAACTATTTGAACTGGAACAATTTCTTGAACCAGCTAAAGAGCGACGAGCCGAAAGAATTCTTGACGAAGCTTTTCGCCAATCAAATCTCAACCGAAAAATCAAAGGAGGTTCAACAGAAACCAGCAATTCCGTTCAAGACCCATTATGACAAGTTCTTCGCTGTCCAGGGAATCTATCTCAAGGGACCCAACCATGACAAGAAAGTCAAGCCCATCTTCGGCAAACTCATAAATCTCGACGACAAGAGATTCGAAGATAAGAAATTCAACCCTAACAAAGGAAAATAACATGGAAATCCAAAAACCAACAACAGACCAAATCGCTTCTTCCATCTTCTATCGCAGCCTTCAGCCTGTGAAATTCATGGACAAGGGCGAAATCCACATGACGGCGAAAATCGATGAAAAGTACCCGAATGCGGTTATCACGTTCACTTTCACGGACAAAGCGGTGCAGAAGGAATACGAAGACTTCTACAAGCGTGCAGTCGGAACTAGGGACCACATCGTCTTGAAAAACAAGCAGCCCTACCGTGTGAGACTTTGCCAGATTGACTTGTTTCTAAACAAGTTCATGACAGGAACGCTTCACACTAGGCACCAACCGTTCTTCACTCCCGAAATTGAAAAGGCCCTGATTGAGCATCCATATCGTTCCCAGGACGGAAAAGGCATGAAGGCCAAGGTGATTGCAAGGTATTTCAACCCGACGGGTACAGGGACTTGGTATGTGACCGAAATGGCCGACTACCTGCACAAAGTAGGAAAGAAAGAAGGCTACAAGACCTACGACAAAGTAGATAAGCAGTTCCAATTCCGCCGTATGGAAGACATCATTCTTTTCGGCATTGCTGAACTCGGCTATGAATTCGAATGGGGTTCTTTCAGTATGAACGAACTTGCGAACCTTCTTTTGCCGCACGGTCTCGAAATTGAAAGGGATGAACACATCGAGCCGCTCAAATATACGCTCGAAGAATGCTTCAAGATGTATAACGAACAAACGCCGTAAATCTTCGGCAAAGTAAAACGAAGCCCGGGCCTAAAAACTCGGGCTTTTCTGCAACCGTATATCGCAGCAAATATGCAGTAAAAATGCAGTCGAAACAGGGGCTTACGTAATAGGAGCCGTTCTCTATCTTCGGATATACAAAGAAACTGAACAGTCAACCACAAGGAAGTGCAACATGAAAAACTCCGAAGTAGTCAAGGTCACCAAGGGCCGCCAGAGAGAAGCCCTCAAAATCGTCAAGAGAATCGAAGCAAGGCTGATGGCATTCCAGACGGACGAAAGAACCAACTGGGGCCACGCAGGTTCCATGGGCGCTCTCTGGGACAAACTCATCGAAACCGAAACCTTCACCGATTTCCTCAAGTAATAGGAGCCAAGCCATGACACTCGAACAAAAGATGGAATTCCTCATCGAGAACGGAATCGCAACCGAAGAAGAAATCAAGCTCGTGACCTGCATCAACGGCTGGAACGACGAAAGCCTTGACGGCATCTACTACGTCCGTTGCGGCGAGCATTTCGAAGACTAACAACTAACCCCTAACAAAGGAAAACAACCATGACAAAGCAGAACATCGAAAC
>Ga0310691_10007248_pt1 | contig 11611 bp, 10 predicted proteins | sample 176DNAGHGlowgp2_FD_203887 | JGI IMG/M metagenome (GOLD analysis project Ga0310691, IMG submission 203887) | Sheep rumen microbial communities from Palmerston North, Manawatu-Wanganui, New Zealand - 1766 DNA GHGlow gp2 (v2) (version 2) | ecosystem: Host-associated > Mammals > Digestive system >... | reverse complement strand
CGTCCTGCAGTCTTGGGTTGGTCGTATTGGTCGTATTGTACTCTTCCGTTTCTGATAACCAGCGACTTGATGCGCAAGTCGAGGGGTGTTTTCTCTTTTTTCTTCGTCGATAGCGAGTCGATTACAAACTGGAAGTTGGGTTTGGCATCAGCTGTTTGCTTGTATAGGATAGCATGCAGGCCGAAGAGTTGTGCCGAAGAGATGGATATGCGCCCTTCGGTAAGTGGTATCAGGTCTATTTTCGCTGCGATGCGTGAAGCCTGCAACATTTTTTTCTGCTGTTGGTCGTAGATGAGCACATCATCAACTGTAATGCGATTGAGTAATCCTATATCCACTCTTCCCACTGATACCTTTGTGCCGAGCTTGTCCTCGATGGCACTGCTCACCTGGTTGCCAATCAGTTGCTGAATGGCAGGTATTCGTAGGAGCACATACAACAACAGGACCATACCTGCGATGGTCCAGATAATGCCGCTGATGATTCTCTTGATTTTCTTCATCTATTTGCCCCTCAATGGGCTATTTTGCCATTTCGAGTATGCAAAACTACAAAAATTCTTTGGCAAATTGCAACTATTTTCTGTTTTTCTGCTTTTTCTATCTTTTTTTTACTATTTTTGCACCTATTATTTCCGATTGAGAATTATATAAACCTATATTTATGGCAAAAGTAATCAAGTTACGCAAAGGCTTAACCGTAAACCTGAAAGGCTGCGCCACAGAGACGAAACTACCCACGAAAACCGTTGACGAGTATGCACTCGTCCCAGATGATTTTGTGGGTGTGACGCCGAAAGTGGTTGTCCGAGAAGGTGACAGAGTGAAAGCCGGGGACGCTTTGTTTGTCAACAAGAACTGTCCCGACGTGAAATTCGCCTCACCAGTAAGCGGTACCGTTACCGCTGTAGTGCGTGGTGAGCGACGAAAGGTGCTCTGTGTGAAGGTGAAAGCCGACAAAGAGCAAGTGTATGTAGATTTTGGCAAGCATCTCATCAGTTCTCTTTCCGCCGAGGAAGTGAAGCAGGAACTGTTAGATGCTGGTCTGTTCGGTTACATCAACCAGTTGCCTTATGCCGTATCGACAACTCCTGATACGACTCCGAAGGCTATCTTCGTGTCTGCTTTACGCGATATGCCGTTGGCAGGCGATTTCGAAGTAGAACTGAAAGGCAACGAGCAAGATTTCCAAACAGGTCTTTGTGCTTTGTCGAAGTTGGCAAAGGTGTATCTCGGCATCGGCAGCATGCAGTCGGCTGAAGCTCTGGTCAAAGCTACTGATGTGGAAGTAGTCGTCTTCGATGGTCCTTGTCCTGCAGGAAATGTTGGCGTGCAGGTCAATCACATCGATCCTGTCAACAAAGGCGAAGTGGTATGGACTGTTGATCCGACGGCTGTTATCTTCTTCGGCCGGTTGTTTAATACAGGTAAGGTAAACCTGATGCGTACCATTGCTATTGCAGGTAGTGAGGTAAAGCAGCCAGCATACATGGATGCACTTGTAGGAACTCCCATTTCTGCTCTCCTCGAAGGCAATATCGACGATGCTCGTAAGGTACGTATCATCAATGGTAATCCGCTGACGGGACGTCCTTGTACATTAGATGACTTCCTGGGTGCCCACACCTCAGAGGTATCGGTGATTCCAGAAGGCGACGATGTGGATGAACTGGCAGGTTGGATTATGCCTCGTTTCAAGGAGTTCTCTGCCAACCGTTCTTATTGCTCCTGGCTCTTTGGAAAGAAGAAGCAATATGCTCTCGATGCCCGCATCAAGGGTGGTGAGCGTAAGATGATCATGAGTGGTGAGTACGACCGTGTGTTGCCGATGGATATCTATGGTGAATATCTCATCAAAGCCATTATTTCAGGCGATATCGACAAACAGGAACAGTTAGGCATCTACGAGGTGTCACCAGAAGATTTTGCGCTGGCCGAGTTTGTTGACTCATCGAAACTGGAACTACAACGAATCGTTAGAGAGGGTCTTGACATCCTCAGAAAGGAGAATGCATAATGAAAGCACTCAGAAAATATCTCGATAAGGTGAAGCCCCACTTCGAAGAAGGCGGCAAACTGCATGCTTTCCGTAGTGTGTATGATGGTTTCGACACGTTCCTTTTCGTACCCAATACAACCTCGAAAAGTGGTGTGAGTATCCATGATGCCATCGATTCGAAACGTATCATGAGTTTCGTAGTCATTGCTTTAATGCCTGCTTTATTGTTTGGTATGTATAATGTTGGTTATCAGACATATAAACTGGCAGGTGAATTGGCTTCTGCAACCTTTTTTGATTTGTTCGCATACGGTTTCTTAGCTGTGTTGCCGAAGATACTTGTCAGTTACATTGTGGGTCTCGGTATTGAGTTTGCCTGGGCACAATGGAAAGGTGAGGAGATACAGGAAGGCTATCTGGTCAGCGGTATTATCATTCCGATGATTGTACCCATCAACTGTCCGTTGTGGATGTTGGCTTTGGCTTGCGCCTTCGCCGTGATTTTCGCGAAGGAAATCTTTGGTGGAACAGGTATGAATATCTTTAATGTAGCTGTGGCTGCACGTATGTTCCTCTTCTTCTCCTATCCTTCGAAGATGACAGGTGATACGGTATGGGTATCGACTGATCAAATTTTGGGCTTTGGCCCCGACAAAGTTGATGCTCTTACTGCTGCTACACCTCTCGGACAGATGGGTGCCGGACAAGATATCCAGGCTTCCCTGTGCGATATGATTACAGGCCTTATTCCTGGGAGTATTGGTGAGACGAGCGTCATCGCTATTGCTATTGGAGCTTTCATCCTGTTGTGGACAGGTATCGCATCCTGGAAGACGATGCTCAGTGTGTTTATTGGAGGTACAGTGATGGCATTGCTGTTCAACAATATCGGTATGAATCCACAGGATTTCCCTGCATCGCAACTTCCTTGGTATGAGCACTTGGTATTGGGTGGTTTCTGCTTTGGTGCCGTGTTTATGGCTACAGACCCCGTTACCTCTGCCCGTACAGAAAGCGGCAAGTGGGTATATGGATTCCTGATAGGTGCATTGGCGATAATCGTTCGTGTGATGAATCCAGGTTATCCAGAAGGTATGATGCTTGCTATCTTCTTCGGTAATATGTTTGCGCCGCTGATTGACTACTGCGTGGTTCAGCGCAACATCTCGAAACGTACAAAGCGAGTTGCTAACAAATAAAAAGGAGGACATAGTATGAAAACAAACAGTAATACATATACGATTATCTATTCAGCGATTCTCGTGGTCATCGTTGCCTTCTTGTTGGCATTCGTGTCACAGTCGTTGAAAGAAAAGCAAGATAAGAATGTTGCACTCGACACGAAGAAACAGATTCTGTATTCATTGAACATTCGAGGACTTGACGATGATGCCGCCAGCGAAAAATATGACTCAGTGATTTTCAAGATCGACTATATCGGCGAAGGCAAGGACCGTGTACCTTATATATATTATGCAAAGATAGACGGCAAGGAGAAATATGTGCTGCCCATGAAAGGAATGGGTCTTTGGGGTGGCATCAGTGGCTTCCTGTCTATCAACGATGATAAGCAAACGGTCTATGGTGCCTATTTCAACCACGAGAGCGAGACTGCTGGTCTTGGTGCAGAAATCAAAGACTCCCAGAGTTGGCAAGAGCAGTTCGGCAAGAATAAGAAACTCTTCGTCGATGGCGATACCCTTTCTGTAGTTAAGAAAAAAGACGAGGGTAAGGAAGCTACTCAGGTGGATGGCGTTACAGGTGCTACGCTGACCTCTGATGGTGTGAGCAACATGATTCGTGAAACCATAAGAAAGTACAAGGAGTTCTTGAAAAAATAAGGAAATAAATACAATTGTACAATAAATTGTAAATCGTAAATTGTCAAATTGTAAATCAAAATGGGATTATTCAGTAAACAAAATAGAGAGGTCTTTACAAATCCCCTAAATGCCGACCACCCGATATTGGGACAGGTACTGGGAATTTGTTCAGCCCTCGCCGTGACTTCGCAGTTGAAGCCGGCAATCGTGATGGGACTTGCCGTAACCATTATCACGGCATTCTCGAATGTGATTATCTCGCTCATCCGCAACACCATCCCCAACCGCATTCGTATCATCGTACAGCTGGTGGTGGTCGCAGCATTGGTCACCATCGTGTCGCAGGTGCTGAAGGCTTTTGCCTATGATGTGAGCGTGCAACTTTCAGTATATGTGGGACTCATCATCACCAACTGTATTCTGATGGGACGTCTTGAGGCGTTTGCCATGATGAACAAACCGTGGCCTTCGTTCCTCGATGGTATCGGTAACGGATTGGGTTATGCGATGATTCTCGTCATAGTAGGTGCTTTCCGTGAGTTTTTCGGACGCGGCTCGCTCTTAGGTTTCCAGATTATTCCTCAAGGAGCCTATGATGCAGGATATGTAAACAATGGTATGATGACGATGCCTGCAATGGCCCTCATCCTTGTCGGATGTGTTATCTGGGTTCATCGGGCATTCTTTTATAAGGAGAAATAATTATGGAACATATATTAAGTTTATTCTTCCGGTCCATTTTTGTGGACAATATGGTGTTCGCATTCTTCCTCGGTATGTGTTCGTTCCTTGCCGTATCGAAGAACGTGAAGACATCATTGGGACTGGGATGTGCCGTTACTTTCGTGTTGCTGGTGACCGTTCCCGTTGATTATCTGTTGCAGACGAAAGTGTTAGGTCCTGATTGCCTTGTTGAAGGCGTCGATCTCTCATATCTGAGTTTCATCCTCTTCATAGCGGTCATTGCAGGTATGGTACAACTTGTTGAGATGGCTGTTGAGAAATACAGCCCATCGCTCTATGCTGCACTCGGTATATTCCTGCCGCTGATTGCTGTAAACTGTGCCATCATGGGTGCCTCACTTTTCATGCAGCAGCGCATACAGCCAGGTGCTCCAGAATCACAAGCCATCACCTCCATTGTTGACGCTATCGCCTATGCTGTAGGCTCAGGTATCGGCTGGACACTGGCAATTGTTGCGATGGGAGCAATCCGTGAGAAGATGCAGTACAGCGATGTGCCGAAACCGTTGCAGGGACTTGGTATTACGTTTATCACCGTAGGCCTCATGGCAATGGCGATGATGTGTTTCTCAGGACTTAAAATTTAAGGAGGGCGAACGATATGATGATTACATTTATTTCATACAGCATCGGAGTATTCCTCGTAACCATACTCCTGTTAGTCGTCCTGCTGTTGGTGGCGAAGAAATACCTGTCACCCAGCGGTAATGTGAATATTGTTGTCAACGGCGACCGCACACTGAACGTGGCACAGGGTTCGTCGCTGATGACCACGCTCAACGAAAACGGCATCTTCTTGCCCAGCGCCTGCGGCGGAAAGGCATCGTGCGGACAGTGTAAGGTGCAGGTGCTTGAGGGTGGGGGAGAGATCCTCGACTCCGAGAAGCCCCATTTCACCCGCAAGGAAATCAAGAACCATTGGCGACTGGGTTGTCAGTGCAAAGTGAAGAGCGACATGAGTATCCACATCGACGAGAGCATCCTCGGTGTCAAGGAATATGAGTGTACAGTCATCTCCAACAAGAATGTGGCAACCTTCATCAAGGAATTCAAGGTTCAACTGCCTCCAGGCGAACACATGGACTTTCTGCCAGGTTCGTATGCACAGATCAAGATCCCGGCATTCTCTATCGACTACGACAAAGATATCGACAAATCGCTTATCGGCGACGAGTATCTGCCCGCATGGGAGAAGTTCGGACTGTTTCCGCTCAAGTGTGTCAATCCTGAGCCTACCATTCGTGCCTACTCGATGGCTAACTATCCGGCAGAAGGCGATGTCTTCATGCTCACCGTCCGTATCGCTACGCCGCCGTTCAAGGCCGACAAGAGCGGCTTCATGGATGTCAATCCAGGTATCGCTTCCAGTTATATCTTTACCCTGAAGCCAGGCGACAAGGTAGTGATGAGCGGTCCATTCGGTGACTTCCATCCCCATTTCGACTCGAAGCGCGAGATGATATGGGTTGGTGGTGGTGCCGGTATGGCTCCGTTGCGTGCACAGATTATGCATATGACGAAGACGTTGCATACGACTGATCGTGAGATGCACTATTTCTATGGAGCACGTGCCTTGAATGAAGTTTTCTATCTTGACGACTTCCTCGGATTGGAGAAGGAGTTCAAGAACTTCCATTTCCACCTCGCTCTCGACCGTCCTGATCCTGCTGCCGATGCTGCAGGTGTAGCCTACACACCGGGCTTCGTCCATCAGGTGATGTTCAATACCTACCTGAAAGACCATGAAGCGCCAGAGGATATCGAATATTACATGTGTGGTCCTGGTCCGATGTCGAATGCTGTCGTTCAGATGCTTGACTCCCTCGGTGTGGATCCAGAAAGTATCATGTACGATAACTTCGGAGGATAAAACATTAGTTAATGAAACGATGTTTTTCGAGCAAATATCTACCGAGTCCGTCCTGTTTTTCATCCTCTACGGTATAACGGGAGTGGTGCCAGCCATTGCTGCTGCCTATCTGTTGTTCCGTAAGGGCAATGCATTCGTACCAGATATTACGCCGCCGGTGCGGCTGCGTCGATGGACTGCGGCCTTTTTCATCGTATCAGCATTGGCACATGTGTGGTGGATGCTGTTCTACATTTACTCCAGCGACATGCAATCTGTGGTCAATCTGGTGCTCGCTACGCTCGACTGCCTGTTGCTGTTCACAACCTTCGCCGGCACGCTGCTTTCCATGCTCCAAGACCGCAAACGTCCTGTGTGGCCCGCCTTGGTGATCGCAATGCCGTTCGTGGCGCTTGCGGGAGCGCTCATGGCCTATCCCAGCAGTCGTCTGCTTGAGCAGATGACAGTGTATTACATCCTGTTGCTCTACGTGCTCTTTACCGGATATATGGTGGTGATGATCAGGCAGTACGGGCGGTGGCTGAACGACAACTATGCCGACCTGGAGAACAAAAAGGTGTGGTTGAGCCAGACGGTGGCGCTCGTCTGTATGTTGCTGTTCGTCCTCTATGTATTCTCTACTGACATGGTGTTAATCTGGCTCATACATATCATCGAACTTGTGCTTGTCGGTCTGCTGCTATGGCGCGTGGAGACATTGCCACAACTTCCTGATCTGGCAGATCAGCCGTTGGCTGCGCCAGCTACGATCGACCTTGCCCAAATTGAACAACTGTTGGCTGAGCGCTGCGTGGGAACACAGCTATACCTGCAGCACGACCTCACGCTGCAGCAGTTGGCTCAGGCCGTTGGCACCAACCGCTTCTATCTCAGCCAGTATTTCTCGCGTCAGAGCATCACTTACAACAGCTATATCAACAATCTGCGCATCAACCATTTCATCAGCCGCTACCAGGAAGTTGTTGCTTCCCGGCAGCCCGTCAGCGCCCAGCAGCTTGCCCAGGAAAGCGGTTTCCGCAGCTACAGCACCTTCAGCCGTGCTTTCATGCAACGCATGGGGCAAAGCGTCACAGCGTGGATGCGCGAATCCGATTGATATTTTTATCACATCATTTCTGCCGAGATTCCCAAAAACGGAGTTTCGGCATTTTTTTTGCCCATTTCATCGGGAAAATGGGGGAAAATGAGGAATTTTGGATTTTTTCATGATCAGATTGCGAAACCTGTCAAACAAACAATTTGGAGTTGTCAAATATGCAATCCAACTTGTCAAATATGCAATCCAACTTGTCAAATTAACAAAATGTTGTCAAATCGTATAAATCTGCTCCGGCGGGGCATTCCGATTGCGGCGAAACGGAGAAGTTTGCCTATCTTTGTGGCAGCTTAATACCTAAAGACTACAAACATGTTTGACTACAGTGGACTACAAGACGGGTTCTTCGTTGCGCTTTACATTGGGGCGGCTATCATCGCGCTGACGGCATGTCTGTATCTGCTCCTCAGGCGAGTCAATGCGGTTGCAGGCAACGTGAAATCGAGCCGGCGACTGCGTCGATGGACGGCAGGGCTGATGGCAGCAGTGGCGGCGAGCCACGTGTGGTGGTACGGCGTGGGCGTGTGGCTGTTGGCTGACGACTGGCTGGTGCGCACCATCATCGTGATCATGCTGGACTACGTGACGCTGGTGCCGCTGATAATGGCCGTACTGCTCTGTATGTTGCAGGATCGCCGTCGGCCTCTGTGGCCTTGGCTGGTGATGCAGGTGCCGGTGGTCGTTGCTGCGGTGGTGGGCATTGCCCAGCGCAGCACGTTCTGGGGATTCGAGATGACGCACTACTGGCAGTTGTTCGTCATTGCCGTCTTCATCACCTATTATATATATGGGATTTGGCGTTACGGGCGATGGCTGCGCAACAACTATGCCGACCTGGACCGCAAAGAGGTATGGCAGAGCCTGGTGTTCGCCATCGGCCTCCTAATCGTCTATGTGATCTATACCTCGAACGCCGGTGAGCTGATGAGGGAGTATCTCTCGCAGGTCATCACCCTGTTCATCATTGCCTTCCTTGTCTGGCGAGTGGAGACTTTGCAGGACCTAGGAGAAAGCTAGGAGGGCCTAGGAAACAACTAAAAAAAACAAAAAAGATATGCAAACAAGATTCAAGAAAAACGCAAAAGTATTCGACATCGGCATTACGGCCGTGGCCGGTATGGTGTCGGTGTGTGTCATGCTCTATGGCGTATTTCATTTCGGCCTGCGCGAAGCGTGGCCTGAACTGGTGCTCAACCTGTTCTATATCGCCTGTCTGGTGATGATCGGTTTGTATTTCTTCAACCGGCTCGACAGTCTCCGGTTCAACTACTGGTGCTCCATCTCGGTGGGCATGACGGTGCTGTTGCGCGACATCCTCTTCCCACCGCCACTTGCTTATTATGGGCTGCACCTCGCGTGTTTCACGCTTTCGGTGCTGCTGCTCTGCACACTCACCTATTTCTATGCGCGCAAAAACTGGCAGAGCTATACCAAACGCAACCTGTGGCTTATCTGCGCCATCGACATTCTCATTGCGACGCTCTACAATGTGGACATCTATCTGGAGCCTTTCGATGAATACACGACGTATAGTCTCACGGAAATCTGGATTCGTCCTACCATCACCTACGGCCTCGTCGCCTGTTTCGTGACGGAAGCGAAGGAAGGAAGTTAAAGAGGTTATAAGTGCAACGAAGTGAAACTTACAATAACAATAACGTTTAACAATTTAAAACAAGTTTAACATGAAGAAAAGAAAATTACTTTTCACAATGCTTGCCCTCGGTCTGGGTGCCTTCTTAGGCGGCAGCGGGGCAATGGCACAGAACGGCTGGGAGTCGATTTACGCACAGACGCAGACCACCTCGGCCGATTGGACGGCCATCACTGAGGGTACCACCCAGGGAAAAATTCTTGGTGCTGCACAGAGTGGATCAAGTGCCACTTATTATTATTACGTCACGAATAGCCTGAATTTCACTAATAACAGGACAGATAATGACGGTAATGGTAACAGTGGACTTAAGATTCATGGCACGGTGTATCTCTACATCCCCACAGGCTTCTCGATTACCTGCGAGGGAGCCAATGCCGACGGTCGCACGGGTGCTGGTGCCGGTATTGAATTGGCATCGGGCAACACGCTCTACATCATCGGTGGCGGTACGGTCAATGCCAGAGGAGGTAATGCATCCAACGGTAGCAACGGCGGCAATGGCACTAACGCCGGTTTTGACGAGCAGGCGGATAAAGTATGGCCCGGCGCCGGCGGTCAAGGTGGCAACGGCGGCGGCGGTGCCGGTGCTGGCATCGGTTCGCGCGGCGGTACCGGCGGTACTGGTGGCGCAGGAGGTGATGGCCCTGTTTATTCAGAATCAAGTAAACATAATGGCATAGCTGGAAGTGCAGGCGGTACAGGCGGTACCGCTACTGCGATGGGCAACCTCTATGTGGCCAATGGCACCACGGTGAATGCCACTGGAGGCAGCCAAGCCTCAACAGGTGGAACTGGTGGCAACGGGGGTAGCAACATACTCAGAGATGGAGGAAGTAACGACAGTATGGCCGGCGGTGCAGGCGGCGGTGGCGGCGGCTTCGGCGGCGCAGCCGCAAACATCGGCACCGGTGGTCCCGGCGGCGGCGGTGGCGGCGGCGGTGCCGGTGGCAGCGTCGCTTATGCCTATTCTACTGTTTACAGTGTTGGGGCAAATGGAGGCCACCCCGGTGCCAATGGTAATGGAACCTTTACCACGCCTTCTGGCTTTGGTGACAGCACATTAATGGCGGCTGGAACCGTTAAGGATCATGAAGGCGATAACATGACTTGCGAAGGCTGGGAAAATAATGTCGACAATCGCGGTGACGGCGGAAATAGTGGTGACAGAGGTAATAACAGCTCCAACGGCACGCAGAATACAGGCAATCTGACGTACAACATCACTTATAACCCACTAAAGACGTATGTGAACGGTAGTAATACAAATCCAGTGACCGTTACATATTCTCCTTCCGCTGGCACCAATATCGTACTGCCTCAGAACAATGACGGCTACCAGTGGGTACTGCTCACCTACGGTAAGAGCTGCGCTCCTAATGGAACTCCTGACAGTCAATTCGCTACTAATACTAAGAATTACTTCGGAGGCCATGTATCAGAGGCTGAACGCACCATCATACTCAGCAATGTCTATGGCGACCTGCTCTTCCAGGAGATAGCTACTCTCTGCAGCATTGAAAATAGTGGAAATAACGACCAAGATATCGCCGAATTCCAAGAAGCCCAGTACCCAATAACCGTCAGACTCAAGAACCGCACGCTTTATAGGGACAACCACTGGAACACCATCTGTCTGCCTTTCAACCTGACCGCAGAACAGTATAATAGTGGTAGTTGTCCGCTGGCCGGAGCAACAATCTTCAAGATGGATGAATCGACTACAGGCTACTATCCAAACGGTGTGGAAAATGCTGTTATGCACATTAATTATACCAGCCCGACCCTCCTTTTCTGGTTTGAGAACGCTAATCCCTCAACGAATGGGTTACAGGCTGGCAAGCCTTACTTGGTAAAGTGGACAGAAGGAAATCAGTTTACTGCTGACGGCAACTATGTAGACAATACTGAAGATTCTGACGAAGATCCTACTATTACCCCACGCCATGAGCTGGATTTTGAGAATGTGTCGATAGCTCTGTCATCTCCAAGTAACTGGACTAGCCATGCCAACACATATGGTAATGTCGTTTTCCAAGGCACGTTCTCATCATCAGCCACCATATATGCTGGCGACAAGACAAGATTAATGCTTGGTGCTGACGACAAGCTCTACTATCCCTCAAAGAACATCAACGTCAGTGCTTGCCGTGGCTACTTTATCATCCCTGATGCAGCTGCAAACGCACGTGGGATTGTGATGGGCTTCGACGATGGAGAGACCACGAGTATTCAGACCATCAACGTCACTCCCAACAGTCAGCAGGACGCTCCCGTCTATAACCTCAATGGACAGCGGCTCAGCGCTCCCCAGAAGGGAATTAACATCGTGAATGGTAAAAAAGTAATAATCAAATAACATATTTAGAACAATGAAAAAGACTTATTTAAAACCCACCATGATGGTGGTTCCAGTACAGACCAC
>Ga0310691_10007247_pt1 | contig 11612 bp, 9 predicted proteins | sample 176DNAGHGlowgp2_FD_203887 | JGI IMG/M metagenome (GOLD analysis project Ga0310691, IMG submission 203887) | Sheep rumen microbial communities from Palmerston North, Manawatu-Wanganui, New Zealand - 1766 DNA GHGlow gp2 (v2) (version 2) | ecosystem: Host-associated > Mammals > Digestive system >... | reverse complement strand
AGCAGGGTCGTATATCTGACCTGCATTGAGTGTGACGAAAAGCTGTGCGAAAGCAAAAACTGTCTTGTATGCATGAATTACAACAGTGATGCACAGGAATGCAGGTACAGGAAATGCAAGGAGTAGCCGGAAGGCGGCTGCAGGGAATTTAAGATGAGAAATAGCCGGTAAGGGATCCGGCAGAAAGAAGATATATGATATACATTACAGGTGATACCCACGGCGAGTTCAGCAGGTTCAAGTCGTTTTGCGAACGCTTCGCTACATCTGCAAAGGACACCATGATAGTCCTCGGTGATGCAGGACTTAACTTCTACCTTGACGCAAGGGATACGAAAAAGAAGGATTACGTCGCAACGCTCCCCATCACATTCTTTTTCATCCATGGTAACCACGAAGAGAGACCGTATCTGTGCGAAGGCTATGAAGAAGCTGATTACAGAGGCGGCAGGGTATATATCAACAGGAGATATCCGAACCAGATATTCGCAAAGGACGGGGAGATTTTCGACTTTGACGGGAAAAAGACGGCAGTGATCGGCGGAGCATACAGTGTTGACAAAGAATACCGCTTATCGCACGGCTGGCCGTGGTTTGCAAGCGAGCAGCCAGATGCAGAGATAAAGAGAAGGGCAGAGGAGAAACTTGCCGCTGCCGGCTGGAAAGTTGACTGTGTCCTTACCCATACAGCACCTATCGAGAGGGAGCCGAGGCATATGTTCCTAAGCGGCATCGATCAGACAAAGGTTGACAAGACGACAGAACTGTTCCTGCAGACGATAGCAAACCGTCTTGAGTTTGACAGATGGTACTTCGGGCATTATCACGGGGAATGGCACGCAGGGAGATACCGGATGCTGTTCACGGAGATCGAAGAGTTCATGGGAGAGTAAGGACCGGATATAGAATTTTGTTATAAATCTTCCCACCGATTTTCATTTTCCGGGCAATCTGATATAATATAGTCGTAAAACAAAATAATTTTTTTACAACGCTATTGAGGATTGAATGCAAATAGTGGGCTCCGGGAGTCCCGCAGCGTTGAAAGGGGTCCGAGTCCCCGCACCGACAGGTTCGACTCCTGCCGGTACAAGGTGTCGAAACGCTGCAATTATAAATTGGGGAAAATAAAGTGAAGAGGACAAAATGGTCAGCCTTGACACATCTACGAAATCCACGGGATATGCCGTATGGAGTTCCGGGAAATTCAGATGTGCCGGGCTTATCACAAGGGAAGGCGATGATTTCGCCGAAATGCTTGCGATGATCTGGAAGTTTCTTGAGAAGGAAAAACCGGACATCGTCGTGACCGAACTAACAGTAGTTGTTAGGAATGCACAGACGCAGAGGAGGCTTTCGGGCATACTCGCCGTATGCAACCTCTGGGCACTCCTTCATAATGCATATTACGAGGAGATAAGGCCTACGGTCTGGCGGAAGTACATAGGCGATGATGCGGACAGTAAAGCTCCTGCTAAGAGGAACGACCTTAAAAGGTGGTCCGTGGATATCGTAAGGAAGTATACAGGCCTGTCGCTGCCGGATGATGCAGCAGACGCAGTCCTGATAGGTAAAGCATACTGTCTCAGCTGTGAAAAAGCCGGGGCATGAGAGGGGAAAACAATGAAAAGAAAACTGTTTTTATTGACAGCAACGCTTATCATGGCAACCGCCGTCTTTGCCGCGTGTGGCAGGGATACTGATAAGAAAACAGAAAAAACAGAAGACAAAACCGTGACCGTGACTGAAGAACCTACGGAAAGTTCTGAACCTACGCCGGAGCCTACGAAAGAAGCCAAAGAAGAGACATCCGTTACTCCGGAAACCACCGAAAAGCCTTCGGAACCCGTTACAGAACCGTCGGTGCCGGATGAGAAGGATAGCGACAAAGCATTCGGAGAGCTTCCATGGAATGTTGGAAGCGACTACATACAAGCAGGCCACATAGAGTATGAAGGGAAGAAATATGACATGTCCGTAAATACCTATGAGGATAAGAACGGGAAGACATATACATGGAAAGAGTTCACAGAGGACATAAGCGTGGCAGTTGATTTCACAGACGAATCAATGAAGAACGCCATATTAGACCTTATGGTGGCCGGTCAGAAATCCGCACATGATCAGGATATGTCACTCCGCCTCATTGAGAATCTGCAGAGAGCAGGGGTAGGTGATGACAAATTCGAGAAATTTATGACAAATGAAGCATTTGAAGATAGAATAAAGCAGCTTAAAACCGAGTGATTTGAGGTTTTGATGTACTGTTAATCTCTACTTTTGTAGGGTGTCCTTCGACGCATTCTTCGATGCCGTCCGTTTTGATATACTGTAAATCTCTACTTTCGTAGGGAATCATACATGGACATTTAATGATTTTACGTTTTGATATACTGTAAATCTCTACTCTTGTAGGGCTTTCAATCAAGAAGTGTATCGAAGGTCAGGTTTTGATATACTGTAAATCTCTACTTTTGTAGGGGTCAGCTGCTTCACTTGATTTACAGTAAACTTCAGCAAGCAATTTTGTTTTTTAAGTACAATCTGACATAATATTAAAGAGCATGGTTTCATGCTCTTTTTTATTTTATGAAATTATCAACATAATACTTATAAGTTGGTCAGACCGTGAAAGGAGAGGCTTTGTGCCGTAATGATTTATGAAGAAGATAATGATAGTGCTTTTCTCCCTGCTGACAGTATTTTTCTGCTCATGGGGTTATAAAGCAAGAAAACCCGTTAACCGCCCGACTAACCTCGCAGCAGGGGAGACGATCGCGTGGTATGAAGCAAATTATAATTCGCCCACTGCAGATGCAGGCTGGACGCTCGACGAAACAATCCCCGACAACTACATCCCCGTCCCGGGGCAGGAAGAACTCTACATGGTAGTTGACGATAGCGGGAAGATCATCGAGTATAGGACGAGGACAAAGGATGCCGTATCGGGAGACTGGCTGTGGAAGACGGTAAACCCCGACATTCCCGAAGGATATATACCCGTTGAAGGCAAAAAGAATGTCTACAAGGTCACTGACGCAGAAGGCAACGAAAGCTATGTTCTTTATGTAAGAAATGATGATGATACCTACTGTTTCGTTCCCTGTGACATCAATGGAACTCCCTTTGACATCGGAACCGATGCGACAGTCATTGATACCGGTCATTACATCAAGGAGTCAAGCAATACCTATTCCTTCTACAATGATAACGGCGTGTTTGTTGGCTACAGGGAGAGACAGGAAGTAAAGGATGAAGCGGGCAATACAACCGGTTATATATGGGGAATGGGCAATATCCCTGACTTCAATGACAAACTGTCTCAGATAGTCGATGACAAGACCACGACACCTCCGGTAACTCCCGGAGGCACCACGGCTGTAGCCGAACTCTCACCTACGCCTGTCGAGATCTATGTCACTCCTCCGTCAATGAATACGAAGGATAACGGCGACGGTACATATACAGAGACCAAGACGGTAACTGAAACAAGGACAGAGAACGGATACCAGGTAACTTACGAGACAAGGATACATAATGTCTACGACATAGAGACAAACGAACTCTTAAGGACATCACAGCAGGGACCTTATGAAGTGAGCAGGACAAGGCTTACAGGAACGGATGCCACAGTTGACCAGAGCCTTATAGAGAATGACCTTTCCGCAGAATATGCAAGGATCGCGCATAATGTCACATTCGATGAGAAGAAGGCAGAGAGGATGCTTGCGGATATCAATGCATTAAGGACACAGAACGGGCTCAATACTCTGATAGCAGATGAGACGGTGATCACCCTTGCAAAAGTAAGGGCAGCGGATATGGCTATATACAACCATTCATCCCAGTCATCACCCATGTACGGCACATTAGAGGACATGGTCAAGAGATGGAACATCGAGGTAAGGCTCGGATATGAGAACGTACTCCGTACCACGGTAAGGGATGCGGATGCGATAATATCAAGATTCAGAGGGGATGCGGCAAGTAGCCAGAATATGCTCTCACCCGATGCAACGCATATCGGTATAGGCGTTGTAGAGAAAGACGGACAGGACTTTGTAGCGATAATTTTCTTTGCATGACGAAAGGAACTTAGGACATGAGCCAGCAGGATTTCAATATCAGGATAATGTCGATAACAGATGATAACAGCATAAGGTTCAAGGATTTTATGCCCGGAACAGCGGATATCCCTGCAGGAAACCTGATATCCGACCTGCTTAAGGAGCCGTCGTTAGGAAGTGATCCGGAGAGGCTGTCCGCATACATAAGCGGTGCGGACGATACTAAGAGCATGGAAAAAGTCCTTGACGACATAAGTAGCAATACCGTCTATAAGACGCTCGGCCTCAGGGAGCCGGGGACGAACAGGATAACCGATGTATACCTCATCCCCAAGGCAGAGCTTCAGGACAAAGTAGAAAAAGAACTCATCACCGATTTTCCACCCGAGCTTGAAGATGCAGGTGCGTACATCAACATAGATGAAGAAAAAGGGGCTTCCCTTGTATTCATCGACGATCCGGAAGGCCTCTATATGTTCGAGGATGGTGATTTCGAGATCAATATGGATGAATATGACGCCGCTATCGAGGAGCAGGAAAGGCTGGAAGTCGAATACCTTGATGCGGAAGAGAGCACTGATCCGGAAAACATGATCGATATGGATGAAGCCGAAAGAGCGGAACTTATCGAAGCTGAAGAGGCGGAGCAGGAGCAGATGGAAGCTGACGCCGATTTAGGTCATAGCTTCAGGAGCGTTGAGGAGTTCAATGACGTGACTGAGCCTATGGTCGAGGTTGACTTTGCTCCGACCGAGCAGATGGTAAAAGACGGCACTTATGAGGAGAACGGCTTCAGACAGGTAGGAATACCCGAAGAGGCGTTCAAAGGCACATATCTTGAAGCCATCATCAAGGAATACCTCGATACTCCCATGGGAGACCGTACAGAAGAGATGGAAGAAGTATTTAACAGCGTCTCCCTCGGGCTCCTTAACGGTCCTGGACTTGCCCCCGAAAAGGCATACGCAGGCAAAAAGCCTGATCCATCAAAGTTTAAAAATGGCATAAATGATAAGATGTACCAGACCAAGCTTGCGAGCTGGGAGGATAAGAAAGACAGGACCGACAGGCTTAATGAGGAGAATTACAAAGGCAGGATAAGCGATATAGAAAAGATCAGGCATTCAGGCTTCCCGGGGGCTAAGGATTTCGGCAAGTTCCTCGGGTTTGACACCTCAAGAGGGTCTTTCAGCATTGAGACAAGGCCTAATGACAAGGTATCCCTTTTTGACCGTTTCTTTGAGGGAGTACAGATAAAAGACGGACCTGATAATACGGTTCCTGTCACTGAGAAGAACTTTGACAGGCTGTTCGGGAATTATAACAAGCCTACCTTTAACTTCAAGACATTCAGGCTTGACGTCTATGACCGTAACATAGACCTGAAATTTGACGATAAGACTGCCAGAGCCCTGAACGGGATGCTTGAAAAAGGCGGATTCGGGGAACGAATCGGAAAGAACGGCGAAACAGTAAAGACTGATGAGTCACCTTACAGGCTGGTGGTCGCATCCATCAAGCGCTATGACGGTTCAGTTAACAAAGCCATTGTCATTTTCGATATGAAAGGCGAAATGAAGGTCAGCGAGATACAGGGTATCACCAATGACCACGAAGGGCTTTCAGGCGTATTCTGCCGGGCAGAGCGCACAAGGGATGATAACGGGTTTGCAAAGAATGCAGCAGGGAATGATTTCGTAAGGTTCAAGTCTATGGACAGTACGCAAAAAGATGCCCTGTACCACCCGCTTTCATTTGGCAACGATACTGACAGGGTCAAAGCGGGGCTGCTGATAGACAATGCCATCCATAAGGAGTCAGAGACTGAGCACAGGGACGGTTCCGTCACAAAGACTGAGGCGCTTGACGGGAAACTCGTTGAGATGATAAAGGATGATTTCTCCGGGAAGACCGATGTGGCAGCTGAAAAAGCCGTTGACGCAAAGAATTTCTTAAGCGAATACAGGACAGATTTTGAAGCACTTACCCTTTCAAGGGCCATAACCGGAGCAGAGCTTGCCGAGATAAAGGTAGGGTTAAAGGAACTCGGGGCAGTCGTTAACAATCCCGATGCGCCAAAGGCTGAGAGAGAGGAGAAATTCGAGGCATACAGGAACAGTTATGCGGTATATCAGAATGTCTATACTAAGACATTCACAAGGCTTGTCGATGCCACCGAGAAAACCGGCATCCTTGCCAATATAGCAGAAGGCAGGGTAGAAAATTACGAGCCGGATAAAGGAGAAAAGGCCGGCGGCGGCTTCGGTCCGGTGCTCGTGACAGACGGAAGGATGATAGTGGATGCCCATGCAGGCGGAAGGATAGCAGATCCGATAACAAGGCACGGGCTCGGCACTGTGGAGATGAGGTCAATCTCGGAGACAGCAAAAGAGATAGTAAAGGAAAGAGTAGAACAGCATAATGAAAAGGTAGATAAGGAACCGTCCATACCCGGCCCCCTGAAGGAAGAGTACAAGCTTACTTATAATGAGAGTAAGGGCAGCGCTTATACTTTCGGAGGGCTTAAGGTGGTCGTGCCTCCTTACTGGATAAGCGGTGCTGCAGGCAGGGTGGATACCGGAGAGATGCTCAAGCAGGCAGGGATTAACAGGATGCCCGTTGAGCAGTACAGGGACAGAAACCTTGACATGTCAGAATCAAAAGGCGAGCCCGCAGGCGGTTACGAGAGCCAGGGTGACGCCTTAAAGAAGTTCATATTCGGGGATAACGCATCAGTTAAGAATTACGACGGCATATATCAGAACATGAACGACGGGAAAGAGCCTGACAGCCCCGCCGACTTAAAGCTTGATGCCATGCCGTCAGATATATCTGATATAGACGCTGATCAAGCAGAAGAGAGAGACCTCACAGACTTCGACATACCCGACTATGAGGAAAGGGACGAGGCAGGATATGATCCGGCAACTGAGATAATTTTCCCCGATGAGGAACCGTCCGGTTCTGATACGCAGGAAGCTAAGAATCAGAAATCTGCTGATTCGGCTGATGAAAAGAAGATCACAACAAGAGCCGAAATGGTAAGAGGCGTAAATCTGGAAGGGAGAATATCGCTTACTGAAAAAAGAGCAGCTAAAATCGAAAAGAAATATGCACGCGAACTAAGAGGCCTCAGTAAAGAAGAAAGGCAGAAGTTCATTAACGAAAAGATCAATGATTATGTCATGGATAAGATCATGCCTAAGGTTAACGAATTAAAGGCTCTGCTTAATGAGAATAAAGAAAGGATCAGTAAATTCGGCGATGAAAAATTCGTACCTTTTGTAAACCGCCTTAATACATGGAATGAACAGAAGATAACTATGCTCGCATACGACCTCAAAAAAGAAGGTTTATGGATAGGAAAGGATTCGGTTATTGAGAAAAATGTAACGGCAGGTGATGTCATAAAAGCAAGAGAAACTTTTTACAATAATGTTGGATATCATCTTCTTGCAGAGATAAGGGAATGGAGAGAAGAAAAAAGAAATGATAAGGAATATAAGGTAGAGACTTCAGAAAATGATAAAAACGATATTGAAAATGGAACAGAAGACAGAGAACCCTCAAACGACACGGTAGATCTTAATGATGTCCCCTGGGAGATCGACGAGCCCGAAGAAGATGCGGACGATGTGTCAGACGATAAAGTCTCCGATATTGAAGGCGATGAGAATGACAATGTAAGCGAAGAAACTTCGGATACCGATGCTGCGGATGCAGACGTGGAAGAAGAGCCTGATGATGCGGCAGATGACGCTGATGACGGGGAAGAGCCTGATATTGACGCGGTATCTGAGGATGCAGACGATACAGTGACCGGATCTGAGGAACAGGACGATACTGCAGACGATACAGAACAGGATACTCCTGGTGAAACCGATAAAGACAGAACCGATGCTGATACAGAAGATCCGGACAGCGTATCGGAAGGTGATGCCGATGAAGAACCTTCTGATAATGCGGTTTCTGATGAGGAAGACTCTGAGATAGATGAGTCTGATGACGGGGCGGATATTGCGGATGATCCCGAAGAGGACCCCGATACTTCAGATGAAGACGCCGCCGATAAAGAAGATACAGAAGACATGGACAGCAAAGACATATCAGAGGAAGAGGATGACACAGAGCCAGATGATGTAGAAAACAACGCTGACGATGCTGACCCGGAAGATATCGAAGCCGATGATATGGAAGCGGACGACGTTGAACAGGATGACATTGAGGCAGATGGAGAGGATCCTGATGCTATAGAAGAGGATGAAGACCAGCCGGTGACTGAAGAACCGAAAAAAGATGTGGATGACGAACATGATGAGGAGGATGACACCGAGAAAAAGAAAGAAGATATGGACAATGACACAGATAAAAGAGAAGACAAGGTAAACGGTACAGATACGGGAGCCGATACCAAGAGCACCCAGACTGACAAACAGGGGATCCTTACACGTATATCCGATACCTTCAAGAACATCGTTGACAATGCGTTCAATAAGCTCGACAGCATAGTGGAGTCTATAGACAGGTTCTTTAACGGTAATGAGGACTTCAACAGCGATGCTGTGAGCAATGAGGAAAAGGCAGATGCGATCTCAAAGGGTACTGAGGAAGCCATAAAGGATGACATAAAGGGCGGCGTGGTAGATACTGAGAAGATAGGCGAAGTCATAGGGCATATCTTTGACAAATTAGGCACCAACCCGGCCATGTTCGGCGGAATAATGACTGCCCTTGAAAATGCCGGTCTTTCAAACGATGACAAGATAAACATCCTTGAAACTGCGTCAGGCGACAATGATATAAGCCAGGCCGGAATGGAGTTAAAGGACAGGGATGTTGCCAATATCGTCGCAGCATTCGTCATAGACGAGGAGCTCGGGGATACCGAAAGGGATTACAGCAGCATCGACAATGCGATAAATGATTTCGGGAACAAGCTTGATGCGTTAAAGGAGAAGCTCGATACGCTCATCGAAAGGCACAGCATTTCAGAGAATAAGGTAGATTCAGTAAGGAGTGCCGTATGCCACGATCTGATAGACAAGATAGCAGTAAACGGCATATCATCGGAAGATCTTGAAGTATTTTCTTCTGCGTTCTTTGAGGCGGAAGACAAGGTGCTTGCTGATAAAGGCTATGAATATACCGGTGATGCCGCAGCAGGTGACGGAACATTCAGGATGGATACCGGAATGGATGAAGGAAAGGCTGCCGACATCGTATCAGACAGCAATACCGGGGATAAGGCGGACATGGATTATAAACCTGCGGAGAACGCTCCGGTCGAGACTGAGATCAAAACGGCAGATACAGGTGTTATCACGGAGTCCTTTAAGGATATCAGCCCTGAGGATATCGAAAAGCACGATGAAGGTTTCAGCCTTGCCGGGTTCAGCAATGATTTCCTTAATGCAGTCGCTGACCACTTTGATATCAGCACGCCGGAAGAAATGGCAGCGGTCCTTTCTGACGGAAGCTGGAGGGAAGCATTCCCGGATAACGGCGCAAATGTTGACACTGACAGCACGACCGTACAGGAACCCGATACATACGGTACGGCTGATGTAGCCGTAGACAGCGGAACTGATAACGGAGTAGCAGGCTTGCCCAAAGAGACTGAACAGGCAAGGGAGCCTGAAAAGGTCGAGGAAGCATGGTCACCTGCAGCAAACGATGGCGGCCAGACTCCTGCGGATATCATGACGGCTCCGGAAGAGGACAGATCAGCAGAAGCAAATGTTGAGCCTGATAACGGCTTTACAGACAGTGCCGATGGCGGAAATACCGACATACCGCAGTTCGACCTTCCTACTGCAGACAGCTCAGCCCTTGAAAATGCAAATCCTGAACAGCCTGTTGACCACGACTTCGGAGATCTCCCGATAGAAGATGTAGGAAAAGATCCAACCGATAACGGATATGAGGCACCTTCGGCAGATCTTCCTGACAACAGTGATTCAAGGAACGACAACAGACAGGATGACCGTACAGAGGCCGCAGACGACACTGACAGTGTTGATTTGCCCATAGAATAATAAAAGGAGGAAACAGATATGAATCCTTATGTAGAGGTATTTTTCTTCGTGAGCGGGCTTGCAGTCGGTTTTGCGATAGGCTGTGCCATGATACTGAGCCTTCTTAAGATGTTTGAGAACGCATCGGAGAGAAGGAGGGTCAAAACCATCATGAACATAGCAAAGAAAGAAGACGAAGCCATCAGGAAAGCCGCAAAGAAGAAAGAAGAACTGAAGAAACACAGAATAGCGGATGAGACACCGGAGAAATCTGTAAAAGGTTCTTCGCTAAGCGAAAGGTTCAGCGGACTTGACGAACCTGTCACCGATTTCATCTATGATGATGAGGAAGGCGTGCAGAAGTTAGAAGACAACAGGAAGGAACAGGATTCTTCCTATGAATACTTATCCGACGGACAGTAGGAGGTGCGAAAATGACAACAGGAATGGCGACAGCGATATTCGCTGTACTGGCCCTTGGCGGCCTGATATGCACGGCAGTCCTTGCCATAGCCCTTGTGATGGAGAAAAGGCACAGCAAAAAGCTTGAGGCAGAGAAACTCGAAGCACATATAGCCGGCATGAAGCAGAGATCGGCAGGTATCAGGGCTTCAGACAGTGAAATGAAGCAGGGCATGGACAATGCAAGGATAGACAACTCCGTAGCAGCATATGTATCCGACAGGGTAGTGACCGATGATATGCCTGACGACAGTTCCGGCTATATCCCTCCCAGGTACTCCGGGGTATCTCCCTCGCAGGAGAGGTTCATGCGTAATGAGAACGAACGTATCATAAGGGAGATGCAGGAAGCACAGAGGGATACGCAGAACATGATGATGTATCAAAATATGGCCATGGTAGAGCAGAACAGGCAGGGACAGCAGATGGACAGCCTGTTCTGATGCAGGATTTTCATTTTGCAATCTTTTCCCACATAATACTGTATGAGAAAAGACATGAGAGGGCAATGCGATGGACATAAAGATAACAAAAGACTGCTTCGTCCCCAAGGAGAATGTGAAACTGTATGTAAGCTATACGGGGTGCAGTTCCATAAGGAAGAAGGTCAAGGAGATGAAGAAGGACGGCATGGTATTTGACTTTACCGGCGGGAAGAAAACGGAAACAGCGATCTTCCTGAAATCCGGCGGGGTCATAGTAACAAGTGTCAAGCTTCCCCTCCTGCATTCAAGGATGGATCCACAATCACTCACGGATACAGACAAGGAGTAGAAGATGGAATATTTATATATATTTACGACCGGGGCGCTGATAGGGATACTGATAGGAGTGGTATGTATTCTTTTATACCGCTTCTGTTTCAGGGTATCAAGCAGGCCCGTAAAGGCAAAAGGATATTCAAAGTCGGATAAGGACATTAAGATAATGACCGAAGACATCCGGATGGAAAAGGAGCGAACTGGGAGAGGGAGTAAATGATCAAAAGGAGGAATTCGATTATGAAAAAAATCAAAAGGCTTTTCGCCAGCCTTATCATAATGGTGATGATGCTCGGAGTTGCTTCGGC
>Ga0310691_10007246_pt1 | contig 11613 bp, 8 predicted proteins | sample 176DNAGHGlowgp2_FD_203887 | JGI IMG/M metagenome (GOLD analysis project Ga0310691, IMG submission 203887) | Sheep rumen microbial communities from Palmerston North, Manawatu-Wanganui, New Zealand - 1766 DNA GHGlow gp2 (v2) (version 2) | ecosystem: Host-associated > Mammals > Digestive system >... | reverse complement strand
CTCGCATCTTCATCGTCATTCGTACCGTCCAACTCATCTGTTCTCCTGCCCATGTCAGGTAGAATCTTTCTGAAAGCAGTTTCTTTCCTTTATTATAATTCATCATGGTGACATTATTCATTACACATCGTTTTTAACGGGCGCAAAATTACGCAAAATTATCCAATTTCTCGTGGGAACTCCAACTTTTTTTCGGAAAGATGATGCGCATTGGCGGTAAAAGTGCAAAAGGCGGGCGAGATAGCGATGTCCTTTCTATCTGAAAATCTCACGCAGTTCACTGTTGCTCAGTTTGCCTATCCAACTCTCGCCGCTGGCTACGGTCATATCGGCCAGATGGCGCTTGTTCTGAATCATCTGGTCGATTCGCTCCTCGAAGGTGTTCTTGGTGATGAACCGATGCACCAACACGTTCTGATGCTGGCCGATACGGTAGGAGCGGTCGTTGGCCGATACGCTGTTCTATCATCTGCTGTAGCATGTCGCCCATTTCGCAGATATAGGCAGTTCAGTATGAACTGCGAAGCGAGTACAGACTGGGCAACACATCTTTTAACACAATTTTGGGCAGGTAGTTGGATTTTTATGCTTACCTTTGCAGGACAATCAAGTTTGATAAGGTATGAGAAAACATTTGATGAGTGTTATAGTTGTTCTTGCTAGTGTGCTGTGCTCTTGTCGGAGCGAGCAGGAACAGGTGATGAATCCGACGGATGATACCAGCCAGTTTGTGACGCTGACTGACGTGGTGCCCGACGCCATTCTGGAGATACGCTATTTCGGCACCTACAATTTCGTGGGCGACCGTATTGACGGCTATCTGCAGCCTACAGCGCTGCTGACCAAGCGCGCTGCCGACAGTCTGAAGGCTGTCAGCGATGACGTCATAGCCCAAGGCTATCGTCTGAAGATATACGACGCCTACCGTCCGCAGAAGGCCGTCGACCATTTTGTGCGTTGGGCTGAGGATGTGGCTGATGTACGCATGAAAGAGTATTTCTATCCTGACCTAGACAAGAGTGTGCTCTTTGACCAGGAGTATATCTGTCTGAAGAGCGGTCACACCCGCGGCAGCACGCTGGACCTGACACTCTTTGACATGAATACGGAGAAAGAGTTGGATATGGGCGGTACGTTTGACTGGTTCGGTCCTGAGAGTCATCCCGACTTCTGTGGTAATCCTGAGACGGGCGAATATACCGGCGACAACCATACGAGTCCCAAGGGGCGCAGCATCACCGCCCAGCAGTTTGCCAACCGCATGATTCTTCGCCGCGCCATGTTGCGCCACGGCTTTAAGCCCATGGATACCGAGTGGTGGCACTTCACGCTGGCTAATGAACCCTTCCCCGACACCTATTTCAGCTTCCCCGTCACGCAGTTGAATGCAGTACGCTGATGTAATCTTACCTGTACCACTGTATGCCACCTTTACCTATGCCATTCCTGAGGGCATGCGTGTGGTGGAGGGTGTAAGGGTGCTCGTCCCCTTCGGTAGAGGAAAGAAGTATGTCGGTCTGGTAGACCGCGTCCACGACCAGCAGCCTCAGAACTATCAGGTAAAGCCTATTGAGGTGGTGATGGATGTGGCCCCTGTCGTTACATCTTCCCAACTGAAGCAGTGGCACTGGATCAGCGACTATTACCTTTCGCCCATAGGCGACGTGTACAAGGCGGCCTTGCCAGGCGGTCTGAAGGCGGAAGATGGCTATAGGCCCAAGACGGAGACCTATATCCGACTGACCGAGCAGTATCAGAATGTGGAAGCCCTGCATGTGGCGCTCAACGTGCTGGCACGTGCCAAGAATCAGTTGAATGTCTTTACGGAGTATCTTGCGCTGTCGGGGTGGGACCAGTTGGAGGAGACTGCTGAGTCGGAATTGCAGCCTGCAGAGGTGACCCGCGAGGAACTGATGAATGTCGCCGGCTGTACGTCGGCAACGCTGAAACAGCTGGAACAGCGACAGATGCTGGAGACCTACGAGGTGGAGGTGGGACGCCTGAACCATGGCGGTCCCTATCGTCCGGAACTCATCAAGACGCTTAGTGCCGCTCAGGAGAAGGCATACAATCAGATACTGCTGTCGATGATGAAGAAACAGGTGACCTTGTTGCATGGTGTGACGTCGAGTGGTAAGACAGAGATATACATTCACTTGATACAGCGTGCACTGGAGCGTAAAGAGCAGGTGCTGTTTCTTATGCCTGAGATAGCGCTGACCGTCCAGATGATGCAGCGCCTGCAGCGCATCTTCGGTGACCGTTTGGGTATCTACCACTCGCGCTATTCCGATGCAGAGCGCGTGGAGATTTGGCAGAAGCAGTTATCGGAGAATCCATACGACGTCATCCTTGGCGCCCGTTCTGCAGCGTTTCTCCCCTTCCATCACTTAGGACTGGTCATCGTCGACGAGGAACACGAAACATCCTATAAGCAGCAAGACCCTGCTCCCCGCTATCATGCCCGTTCGGTGGCCATCATGCTGGCAAGCCAGCAGCAAACCTTCCCCAGCCAAGCTCCACGAGTCCTGCTGGGTACGGCGACGCCGTCCTTGGAGAGTTACCATAACGCTATGACAGGCAAATACGGACTGGTGGAACTGAAGGAGCGCTATCAAGGTATTGAACTGCCTGAGATACAGGTGGTGGATACCGCTGACCTGCAGCATCGCAAGATGATGGTTGGTCCTTTCTCGCCGCTTTTGCTGACTCGTGTGCGTGAAGCCTTGGAACGGGGCGAACAGGCCATCTTGTTCCAGAACCGCCGAGGTTTTGCTCCTGTCGTGGAGTGCCGCCAGTGTGGATGGGTGCCTACCTGTCAGCACTGCGACGTCTCGCTGACCTATCACCGCCAACTGAACCAGTTGACGTGTCACTATTGTGGCTATACCTACCGCATTCCTACGGAGTGTCCGTGCTGCGGCTCTACCAATCTGCGCAGCCGAGGCTATGGCACGGAGAAGATAGAGGAGCAGGTACACGAGCTGTTTCCCGATGCCCGTATTGCCCGCATGGATCTGGACACCACGCGCACCCGTAATGCCTATGAGCGCATCATTAGCGACTTTGCTGCCGGACGTACTAATATTCTTATTGGCACACAGATGGTTTCTAAAGGACTGGATTTCGATAAAGTCTCTGTGGTAGGTATTATCAATGCAGACTCCATGTTGAATTATCCTGACTTCCGGGCTTACGAGCATGCCTATATGATGATGGCACAGGTCAGCGGTCGTGCTGGACGTAAAGGAAAACGCGGGCTTGTCGTTCTGCAGACCAAGCAAAAGGATTTGCCCGTTATCCACCAGGTGGTACGTAATGACTACTCCTCTTTATATAAGAGCCTTATTACCGAGCGTCAGGCCTTCCACTACCCACCATACTACCGATTGATATATGTCTCGTTGCGACACCGTTTGGACAGTACGGTAGAGACTGCTGCTATTGAGATGGGTTCCCGACTGCGCCAGTGGTTCGGAGGCCGTGTGCTGGGCCCTGACAAACCCTCTGTAGCTAAGGTGAAGTCACAGAACATCCGCAAACTCGTGCTTAAATTCGAGAGTGGCATTGATATGAAACTTGTCCGCAAATATCTGCTGCTGGCGCAGTCGCAGATACTTGCGGACAAGGGATATTCCTCTTTGCAGGTCTATTATGACGTTGACCCGCTGTAAGACTCTTACAAATCCAGCTGGCACCCTATACCCAGCACGCGGTTGGTGCGAGTGAACGTATCGCTAACCCCTGCAGTTGGATAGTTCTCGCGGTCGTAGTTGCCGTAATTGGTCTGGAAGTAGGCAGCCGAAACCGTGATGTTGTCGTGTACCTTATAGCTGGCACCAAATCCGATGCTGTAGCTGTTGGTGACAAATGACATGTCGTTCATGTATGTGTCTGTTAGTCCGTAGCGGGTAAGTTGTCCGCCCAGTGAAATGGTTAATTTGTCGGTGGCATCCCACCCGGCACCGGCAAGAATCTCATAGCTGTTGTGCTTCAGTTCCTGCTGCGACTTCCCGTACCATTCGGCGTCCTTGTCGAAATAGTAGTGTCCGCCGACATTCAGGCGAACCTCTTTGATGGGAGTCCACTGGGCGCCAACCGTCAGCAGTGCTGGAATGTCCTCATTGACATTCTCACTGTCCTTGAATTTATTGACGGCAGCAATCTCGCTGGCCTCAAAGACCGTTGACTCGTTCTTCATGCGAATCTGGGTCTTGAATTCGTACTTGGCGGCGAAGTTGAACTGGTCGTTGAGCTTGAAGTCAATACCGATAACAGGTGCGATGCCGACTGATGACTGGTTGCAGAGCAGGTTAACCCCATCTGTATACTTTGCTAACTTAGACATCTCGCCTTTGCTGGCTTCCAGACTATTGATGCCATTGGTAAGAGCGTCTTTGGCGGCTGTGAGCTGGGCCTGTGTCTCCGTTGGCAACATGGCATAGGCAGGATGTGCCTCTACTTGATTGATGAAATTGAGGTTCTGCTGGGCCGATGTCAGACACTCCTGCACCTGAACTGGTACCTTGGGAAGAAAACTTGCGAAGTCCTCGTAGGCGCCACCCGTGTTGACCATAATGTTGCTGATGCGTGCCTTGTAGGTAGCACTGCCATACAGCAGGCGGAGACCTCCGTAGATAGATACATTTTTCAATATCTTGTAGGCAGCACCAATCTGGAAGCCAAAATAGTATTGGCGTCCTTGCATGTAGCCGTTCATGTCGTAGCCGCTGATGCCAGTTGTGCTGATGGCACTGGGAGCGGTGGCTCCAAACTGGGTGTATAGTGGAGTCAGTAAGTTGGTGAGGCCGTTCAGTTGTGTTGCCGTCTGGTCGAGTGTTTTGAATCTTGTTGCGATGCCTCCTACTACACTCTCAAATGAACCCAGTCCGTCGGAGAACTCGCAGGCACCACCGCCACCGGGTACGGAGAAGTTGAACTGTATGCTCCAGTCTCCTTTGTTCCATGCTGCCTGTAACGAGGGCAGGAAAGGAGCGTCAGCCACACCCTCGAACTCTTTTTCCGAGTTGCCATTGTTTTTCTTGCCTAAAGCAAATACCGGATTGGTAGATGTTATGGTACGCGTCTGGTGTGCATACTGCCAGTTGAAGGCAATATGGAATCCTTCCGGCATGAAGGCTACACCGGCCGGGTTAGAGTAAACTCCGTCGAGGCCGATAGCGGCATCACGGGCAGGATTCTTCAAAAACAAAACACTCTGATTGGTGTTGGTGAGGATACCGCCTGCTATGGCGGTCACCGATGTCATCGTGAAAACAATCAGCGATAAAACAATCTTTTTCATTACTTTTTGATTAATTTTGTCTAAAATCGGCTGCAAAGGTATAGTTGTTGCACAAAATGGCGGCAAAAGTGCAGTTATTATTAGCACTTATTAACTAAAAACTGCACACTTTATGCACAAATGTGCTAAAGTGTGCAGAAAAATGGGTATTGTTTCTTTACCTTTAGGCCAATATAATCAGGCCTTATTCTCTGATGGATAATTGACACGCGTGTGGTAGACCGTCTTCAGTTTTTCGATGAGTACGGTCTTGGCATACTGGATGTCGCGGAAGGTGATAGGACACTCGCGGAAATAACCATCAGCAACCTGTCCATCAATGAGCCGTTCTACCAGACCCCGGATGGACTGCTCGGTATAGTCGGGTAGGGAGCGTGATGCTGCCTCTACTGTGTCAGCCATCATCAGACAGGCTTGCTCGCGGGTAAACGGATTCGGTCCAGGATAGGTGAAGAGCAGGTCGTCGACCGGTTCGTCAGGATGTTCATTGTGGTAATGTACGTAGAAGTATTTAGCCTTGCCCTGACCGTGGTGCGTGGCAATAAAGTCACGTATGACAACTGGCAGGTTATACTTGTCTGCCATCTTCATGCCTTCCGTGACATGGCTGATGATGATTTGTGCAGACTCTATGTCTGTCAGCATCTCGTGGGGATTGATGCCAGACTGGTTTTCCGTATAATAGATAGGATTGGCTAGCTTGCCGATGTCGTGGTAGAGTGCTCCAGTACGCACCAGTTGAGCTTTAGCTCCAATCTTGTTGGCTATCTCACCAGCCAGATTGGCAACCTGGATGGAGTGGTTGAAAGTGCCTGGTGCTACCTCACTCATCTGTCGTAGCAGTTCGTTGTTCGTATTGGAGAGCTCAATGAGCGTGATGTCGCTGATGAAGCCGAAGGCCTTCTCCATCAGGTAGAGCAGGGGGTAGGCGAAGAGTAACAAAATACCATTGGCTATCAGGTAGTTGTAGTAGCTGTAGTCTATCTGTGTAAGCGCGTCGCTATTCATCCAGTCGAAGGCAATGTTGACAACAATGCAGGCTATGGTGACAAAGATGGCTGTCTTGTAGAGCTGTGATCGTTGTGACAATTCGCGTAAGCTGCTGATGGCTACCAAGCCGGCTACTGTCTCCATGACGATGAACTCAAATGGATGCTGCAACATGACTGCACAGATGAGTACCATTGTCATGTGGGTCATGAAGGCAGTGCGCGAGTCCATAAAGACACGGATAAAGATAGGTACCATGGCATAAGGCAGCAGATAAACATGGACGAAGGTGTTACGCATGAACAATGCTGTTAGTACGGTGAAAAGGATGATGAGTGCATAGAGCATTGTCGTGTTGCGTGGTTTCTGGAAATAGTCTTTACGGTATTGACTGAGGAAAATGGTGAATCCCAGGACGAGAATGGTGACGTACAGAATCTGCCCGAAGAGCAACAGATGGTTCTGCTTGACATCTTCGTTGCGCAACTCGTTCTCTTTCTTAAATGACTCTATAATACGGTAGGTCTTCTCAGTCACTATGTCGCCACGCCCAATGATCTTCTGTCCCTTCTGTACAAGTCCGCTGGCCAGTGCTATGCCTGCCAGAAGGTCGTTCTTGCTGGCTTCACTGCGCTCGCGGTCGTAGGTGAGGTTGGCTGTAATATACTCATTAAGATTGCACTTCTGCAGAATAGAACGGACAGGTGTCAATCTTTCGTCCAGGAACAGTTGCTCATAGGCTAACTTGGGAGAATAAACCTCTCTGAGCGGGACACTGGTGGCCTGCTTGTCGTTGACGATGCGTATCATCGTTGTGGTATCGCCTATCAGTTCAGCGTAATCCTTCTGGTCGATGATACCTCGTTGGTAGATGCCTTGCAGGCACTTGGAGATGATCTCCATGTAACTGCTTGACAAATCGGGTATACCATCGGCAAAGTCGTGGTGAAATTTCTGCACCATTTTCTGCTCAGTTTTCTGATGGTATTTATAGTAAGGCTCATACTGGCTAAGGGCACTGTCACGCTCTTGTCGGATAACCGTGTCAGACTTGTAGATGGGGAAGTCAAAAGGGGCTGTGAAGTCGGCATATTTCCATGGCTTTCCCTCTTCTACATGAAAATAGCTACGATTGTCGTGTGGCATGGACCAAACGGCGATGGTTACGGTAACAATAATTAGTATACTTCGGGTCAAAATGTCCCGCCAATGGAGTTCTTTCATACGATTATTTGATTTTACCGTGCGAAAATACGAAAAAATGCGCATATTCTCAAAAAAAATGAGTACTTTTGCACAAAAATAATAAGAATTACCTATTTATATATGTCTGAAAGAAGAGTAAGAGTACGTTTTGCACCCAGTCCGACGGGTGCTTTGCATATTGGTGGCGTGCGCACCGCCTTGTATAATTATCTGTTTGCCAAGCAGCATGGCGGCGACTTGGTGTTCCGTATTGAGGATACCGATAGCAATCGCTTTGTACCAGGCGCAGAGGAATATATAATTGAGTCCTTCAAGTGGCTTGGCATTAAGTTTGACGAGGGAGTCAGCTTTGGTGGTGACAAAGGCCCCTATCGTCAAAGCGAGCGTCGCGACATCTACAAGAAATATGTTAAACAGTTACTCGATGCCGGCAAGGCATATATAGCCTTCGATACTCCAGAGGAGTTAGAGGCTAAGCGTGCTGAGATTCAGAATTTCCAGTACGACTGTCATACCCGCAGTCAGATGCGTAATTCGCTGACCCTTTCACAGGAGGAGGTTGATGCCTTGATAGCTGAAGGTAAGCAGTATGTGGTCCGTTTCAAGGTCGAGGCTGGTCAGGATATCCTGGTTAATGACCTCATCCGTGGTGAGGTACGTGTCAAGAGCGACATCTGTGACGACAAGGTGCTCTATAAGAGTGCTGATGAGTTACCTACCTATCATTTGGCCAATATCGTCGATGACCACCTGATGGAGATCTCGCATGTGATTCGTGGTGAAGAGTGGCTGCCTTCAGCACCCCTACACGTTATGCTATACCGCGCCTTTGGCTGGGAGGACACCATGCCTCAGTTTGCGCACCTTCCGTTGCTGTTGAAGCCTGATGGCAAGGGCAAGCTGTCAAAGCGTGATGGCGACCGTCTGGGCTTCCCAGTGTTTCCATTGCTATGGAAGGATCCTAAAACGGGCGAGACCTCTCGTGGCTATCGTGAGGATGGCTACTTCCCGGAGGCTGTCATCAACTTCCTGGCGCTGCTTGGTTGGAATCCCGGTACGGAGCAGGAATTGTTTACGCTTGACGAGCTGGTGCCGCTGTTTGATATCTCAAAGTGCTCTAAGGCAGGTGCTAAGTTTGCCTATGATAAGGGTATTTGGTTCAACCATGAGTATATCCTGAAGAAGTCGGCAGAGGAGATAGCTCAGCAGTTCTTCCCCATTGTGAAGGAACATTGCCCCAATGAAACGCTGGAGCGCGTCACTGCTGTGACGGCGATGATGAAAGACCGCGTGAACTTTGTCAAGGAGTTGTGGCCCCTTTGTTCATTCTTCTTTGAAGCTCCCACTGCCTACGATGAGAAAACGGTGAATAAGCGCTGGAAGGAAGACTCTGCCGCAGTAATGACTGAACTCATGGGTGTCCTCGAGGGTATCAATGATTTCTCGCTGGAGAATCAGGAGCAGATTGTTCACGCTTGGGTGGAGCAGAAGGAATATAAACTGGGTAATGTAATGAATGCCTGGCGACTGACACTCGTTGGCGAGGGTAAGGGTCCTGGCATGTTTGATATCTCTGCCTTCTTGGGCAAAGAAGAGACACTGAAGCGCATGAAGCGTGCTATAGAAGTTTTAGGCTGATGTATAATATCGTCATTTTCCTCTATTTGTGTGGCGTAGCCATTGCCAGTATCTTCAATGAGAAGGTGCGCAAGATGTGGCGTGGTGAAAGGCAAGCTATTCGTACCATTAAGGAGAAAATGGACCCCAATGCCCAGTATGTTTGGTTCCATGCCGCTTCACTCGGTGAGTTTGAACAGGGACGCCCACTGATGGAGCAGCTGCGTCGTGAACATCCGGAATATAAGATTCTGCTGACGTTCTTCTCACCCTCCGGCTATGAGGTTCGTAAAAACTATGAGGGTGCTGACATTATTACTTATCTGCCACTTGATACCATTACGAATGCACGCCGTTTCCTACGGACTATCCGTCCCGTGATGGCGTTTTTCATCAAGTATGAGTTCTGGTATAACTACCTCCATATCCTGCGCCATCGTGGCATTCCCGTTTACAGCGTCAGCAGCATCTTCCGTCCAGGGCAGGTGTTCTTCCGCTGGTATGGCAAACAGTATAGCCGTGTGCTGAAGTGCTTCACCCATTTCTTCGTGCAGAATGAGGTCAGTCGTGAGCTGTTGTCAACGATAGGTATTGATAATGTCACTGTTGTAGGCGATACCCGCTTCGATCGTGTGTTGCAGATTAAGGCCGCTGCCAAGCAGTTGCCCATTGTTGAGCAGTTCAAAGGAAATAGTAAGTGCTTCATTGCCGGTTCTTCATGGCAACCTGATGAGGAAATCTTTATCTCCTGGTTTAAGAACCATCAGGATTGGAAACTTATCATTGCTCCGCACGTCATTGCAGAGGATCATCTGCAACAAATTGAGAAAATGCTGGGAGACCGTAAAGTGGTGCGTTATACAAAAGCAACTGTTGACAGTGTGGTTGATGCCGAGGTGTTAATTGTAGACTGCTTTGGTCTGCTAAGTAGCATCTACCACTATGCCGACGTTACCTATGTCGGTGGCGGCTTTGGTGTAGGCATCCACAACACGTTAGAGGCTGCCGTATGGGACGTTCCCGTATTCTTCGGTCCTAATAACCAACGCTTCCAGGAGGCACAGGGTCTGAAAAACTGTGGCGGCGGTTTGGAGATAAGCAATGCCGACGACTTCCGTCGTTATATGCTAGGCTTTGAAGAGCATCATGAACTGATGAAGGAATTGGGCGAGAAGGCAGGCGCTTATGTCGCCAGTCTTGCTGGAGCAACTCGGAAGATTCTGTCTTTTGTCAAATTGTAAATACTCAAATAGTATATAATCGTGGCTTTAATCAAATCATATCGCGGTCTGACACCTCGGTGGGGTAAAGACTGCTATTTCAGTGAGAATGCCACCATTGTGGGCGATGTTACGATGGGCGATGAATGCTCGGTATGGTTCAATGCCGTCGTTCGTGGTGATGTGGCACCTATCACTATAGGCAATTGCTCCAATGTGCAGGATGGCTCATGCATCCATGTCACCCATGAGACGGGGCCTACGCATATTGGCAACTATGTCACCATCGGTCATAACGTTACCGTTCATGCCTGTACTATCCATGACCATGCTCTTATCGGTATGGGTGCTACCTTGCTCGATGGTTGCGAGGTAGGCGAGGGGGCCATTGTTGCTGCTGGCGCCTTGGTGTTGCAGAATACAAAGATTGGTCCCAACGAGATATGGGGTGGTGTACCTGCCAAGTATATCAAACCCACCCGTCCTGGTCAGACAGACAATGCCGAGCACTATGTGGCCTATTCAAAAATCTATATGGAAGAGAATCCGGAGTGTCGCTTCTAACCTCTCACTTCTCACCCCTCACCTCTAATACAATGTATTCCGAGTGTGTCCCTATGCGGAACATGCCACCCCAGATTCCTATTCCACTGCTGACATAGTAGCGGGTGTTGCCGCGTTGGTGACTACCCCATGAACACTCATAGATGGCATCGGTAATCCAACTGATGGGCCATACCTGTCCGCGATGCGTGTGTCCGCTGAACTGGAAATCGATACCGGCCTTCTCTGCCTTTTCCAGATGATGAGGTTGGTGGTCGAGGAGAATAGAGAATCGTGACTCGTCAACAGCCGCTGTCAGGTCGGCAATGGGTTTGCGGCGTTTGTTGGTGGCGTCATCGCGGCCACTGATGCATAGGTCGCCCACGCAGACCATGCTGTCTCGTAGCAGGTGGATGCCCGCCTGCTGATAGAATTCCAGAGCACCGGGTTCTCCACTATAGTATTCGTGATTGCCCAGACATGCGTAGACGGGTGCTTCCAGCCGCTGGAACTCTTCGTAGATGCGCTGCTCTTTCAGAGGGCGTATGGATCCATCGATGATGTCGCCTGCAATGAGTATCATGTCAGGATGCTCGTCATTGATGATGTCTACCCAGCGATGTATCTCGTTGCGCTGGTTGTGGTAGCCTACGTGCAAGTCGCTCAATAGTACTGCCTTGACGGGCTTGGTAATCTTGCTTGATGTGATGGTTAGCTCCTGGCGTACTTTGT
>Ga0310691_10007245_pt1 | contig 11615 bp, 6 predicted proteins | sample 176DNAGHGlowgp2_FD_203887 | JGI IMG/M metagenome (GOLD analysis project Ga0310691, IMG submission 203887) | Sheep rumen microbial communities from Palmerston North, Manawatu-Wanganui, New Zealand - 1766 DNA GHGlow gp2 (v2) (version 2) | ecosystem: Host-associated > Mammals > Digestive system >... | reverse complement strand
AGGAATGTTTTCCCGCATCCGGTTCCGCCCAAGAGGATGACATTTGACTTCCTAATGGAAGTGTCCTTATCCTAGGAACGGCGAACAGATGATCGTTTCATGTGGTTGTACACAGCCACAGCAAGGTTTTTCTTCGTCTCATCCTGACCGATAACGCGAGTGTCTAGATAAGCCTTGATCTTCGAAGGCTTGTAACGGGACATCACTCTGAGCAGCCCGCCCTGCATTTGAATGGAATTCGTTTCTTGCATATTGCTATCTGTTTCTTCCATTTATACCTGACGGGGACAGGATTCTTTCATAGATCCTATCTGACCTTGTTGACTGTTCCGTAATGATATCTCGCTAGTTGTTCAGTCTGATAACCTTGCCCTGCATCGGAAGGTAGATAAGGCAGGCCTTCACAAAGAGTCCGCCTCTGGTGAGAGCATCCCTGTATGCCCGCTGCTGGGGAGCGTAGTGACCGAGAAAACTTTTGTCCACAGGGTCAAGGACGTTTCTACCTGCGTTAGGGATATTCTTGAAATCCACCAGCACACATTCATCCGAGGAGGTGTACCATACCAGGTCTATTGAACCGATGGTCATCTGCCCGTTGCGCAGTTTGCGGAAGGGGAGCTCATGCTCGATTCTTACAGCCTTACCATAGGTTTTCGCGAGAAATTCGCATAGGGTCTCAATGGAAGAGATGATTGCGTCAGGGCTGGTGAGGACTGCTTTGAAGCCATATCTGTCGATGGTGTCAGCAGCCATCTGAACCATATCTGTTCTCGGAGACTCAGGGTCGAACACCGCAAATATGTTGTGGATGCAGGTCCCTATTTCGTTATCCTTGGCTGTAGCCGCCTTGGCGATAAGCTGGGGGAAGGGGTGGCCATCGTCATTAAGGCATGTGGTCGTGGTATTCTTCACCAGCCAGTCATCGGATATGGAACTCGGATAGACAGTCTTAGGTTCTGTGACGGTGCTCTCTGGCTCGGTTTTGAGGAAATTGTATATGGGCGCAGCAGGAGCTTCGGGAGCATCCTCGCCCGCAATCTCCTTATAGAAGAACTTGGGCGTTCCGGGGCCCCATATTTCATAAAAATTGCCGTCGGTCCAGCTCTTGTCGGTTTTCGCCTCCCATCCCTGTCCTGGATATATGCCGCAGAGAACGTCAGTCAGCAGCGTGCAGGCCTTCCCGTGCTGGCCAACCTCCACGAGGATATCGCGGGCACGGGTAACTCCAACATACAGAAGGCGTCTGCCTTCCTTTATCTGGGCGTCCATGTAATCCGAATAGTTACCGATGCCTGAGAGGCCGCTGATTCCATCCCTGATTTCATCGGGAAGTCCGGAACCATACTGATTGGTGAGCTTCGGAACGTATGTGATGTAGTATCCTGGATATAGATTGCTGGCAGTAGGCGTTCCCTTTCTCACGGCAAGGACATCCCAAAGGAAATTCTTTGCCACCTGCTTGTCTGACAAAAGATCATTGTTCAGGGAGAACATGATGACAAGAGGCCACTGCAAGCCCTTAGAGCCATGATAGGTGAGGATATTGACACCTTCAGAAGCATAGCCTTCCACCTTGATTTCTCCGGCTTCAATCTGGTAGATGAATCCTTCGACAGTGGCGCTGACGCCAAGTGTCAAGCAGTTGGCCTCATAGTCGCGGGCGTTCTGAATGAGCGCCATAAGATTATCACGACGGCTATCAGCGTTTCCCCACTTGGCACACTTGTCCAGCAGATTCATACGAATGATAAGACCCCTGACCACACTGGCGACACCCTTGTCCGCGAGTTCTTCGCGATATTGTTTAAGGGGGCTAGTGAGCTTCTCAATATCGTCATAGTCCTTCCCCAGGATGTCGCCGAGAGTAAGGTCGTATTGAAGCTTAGCAAGCTCGGCGGTGAGGAGCTTGGAGTCCCCGAGCACGTAGTTGAGCATAAGGAGAACCAGACGGATTTCCAGTTTGTTCGCATCGGCTGTACCCTTGATGACAACCGGGATTCTGTATTTTGTGAACTCCGCGGCGATTTTCTCGATATCTGAGTTGGTACGACACAATACCGCTATGTCCGACGCCTTAATGTCGCGAAGTAGAGGGTTCCCCGATTCATCCTTGAGTTCCTTGTCGAACACTTGTCTGATGTCAGCACGCCCGTCAAGGATGCGGCGAACCTCGGATGCAAGGTCTGTAATCGTTTCTTCCTTTGTAGGAGATAGCAGGCTGCGACTTCCATCTTTCTTAGGTTTACCAAGTTTGAAGGCGCCGTCCCAGTGCTGCACATTGGGAATGCCGTCCGATAGAGATTCGTTTCGATGAGTGGGCTTGAGCATTACTTCGTTCTCCTTCAACTCGGGGAACACCTTGACAAACACGTTATTGGCGAAATTGACCAGAGGTTTAAGGGAGCGTCTAGAAACATCCAGAGTGCCTGTCTCAAAACCTGGTTCTCCAGATTCCTCACGGCCGCGGATATTGTCCGTCAGAGCCTGAACTAGAGATGTGTCGCATGAGCGGAATCCGTAGATAGCCTGCTTGGGGTCACCAACCCAATAGCTCTTCTCGACAAGGTCGCTTAGACGGTCGAATATCTCCAACTGTTTCGGATTGGAATCCTGGAACTCGTCCACAAAAACATATTTGATACTTTCTCGGATTTCATCTTGAACAACCTTGTATTTCGGGTTCTTGAGCATGGACAGGAAGTAGTTCTCCATGTCATTGTACTCGATGATTGAGTTGTCCTTCTTATACTGCTCGAAGCTTGCTCTCCAGCGGATCGCAATCTTGAATATGCGGTCAGCGCAGTCGCGGATGATGCCGTATGCAGAATTGGCCTTGCAGGTGACATCAATCAGTTCGAGGGACTTTCTATGACTCTCGGACAGGTCGGCGATGCCCATGCTGTCAGCCTTGGAGATGATGCCGGAGACGGCTTCCTTCCAGAAATCGTAGTCAATCTTCGAGGACTTCATTTGCTTAAGGTCAACGGTCTCCGCATAGACGCGGAAGGCAGCGATGTCATCGGCATCGGTGGCTCCACCGAGGGTGAGGGCAATGTACGCCTCCTTGTTGTCGTCGTTCATGACCTCACACTTGGCGCTGATGCCAAGAAGGTACCAGTATTTCTTTATGTACTTGTACGCGACGGCGTGCACAGTGCCGATGTTTGCAGCGTCAAGTTCGGTGGCCTCTTTCACGAGATTATTTGCGAGGAAGCGTGTGCGGGCGTTGCGCTTGATGTCGGCGGCGGCCTTGTCGGAGAAGGTCGTCATAATAACCTGTGCAGGTGTGCAGCCCTTTGAACTGTCCTCCGAATGCTCGATGACATGGTCTGCAAAAGTCTGCGTCAGAAAAAAAGTCTTGCCGGAACCCGCGCCAGCATTGAGGTATTTTATGTTTTTCATTATTACTTAAGCCCTCCTTTCAGCGTAATATTCTTGTCGCCATAAGCACGTTCCTTTCTCCACTCCTCTTCGCTCAGTTTTGTGTTCTTTTTGTCATCGTAGTTTACCTCCAAGGGATAAAGGTCTGGCTGATGGAAATAGCCCAACTCATCCTGGGGCAGATCCTCTCCTTCTTCCAGAATGCCATCCCGTAACTGGCTCCAGCGGAAGATATAACCTTTGACGGCCATCTCAAAGATATCCTTCGGGTCTTCCTGAGCCACTTCCTCCACTGCTGGATTGTCAGCGAGGGTGTTTTCCGGTGTGAAGAGGGTCCTTCTAGGGATGGCGTAGTATCCGATGAACTTGACCTTTCCGGCAGGGATGACAGTCCTGTTCCCGTCTCCGTCCTCACAGTAGCCTCCCGTCTCGACGACCTTGCGGTACACGGCAAGCTGGAGCTCGCGGTTGTCCTCAATCTTGTGCAAATAGGTCTTACCGGAGTTGTACTTGAAATCTATGATGACGAAGTCGCCGTCAGCAGGATCTTTCAGAAGACAGTCAATCTTAGCGTATACGGGACCGATGTTGGCGATATCCGCAGTAATCTCATACTCGAATCCCTCGATGACGAGGCCGTTCTCGATGATGATGCCAAGAAGCGTCCCTACGCTCTCCCGTAAACCGACGCGGAAACTCTTCTCCTCAAGGCTGTTCTCTTCCAGACAAAGGACGAGACCGTTCTCTGAAATCACCTCATTCAGAAGGGAATCGAAGCAGCTCTTGTGCATGTCCCTCATTGTTATGGGATCATAACCGCATTTCTGACCAAGTGTCTCGATATAAGCGTGGGCCACCGTACCTTCTGTGGTAGCGATGTCGGCCACTTCCTCGGTACCATACTGGCGGTATGATTTCAAATAGTCCAGTAAATAGTCCACCGGACTCATGAGAAGAGTGTTGATGCTGCTGTAGCTCTCAGCCTTGCGGTGGAACCCATCAAGAATCTTCGGGTCGAAATGATGCACGGCAGCCTTGCCGAGATCAGTCTCGACATTGCCCGTGACAGTCTTGGCGACAGGCTTTCCCGGCTTTGTTGGAACGCAGTCCGATATCTCCGCCAGGAGGGCACTTTGGACAGTTTCAATGCCGCTGATACGTTTGCAGGTTATGATAGTCACGTTCTCGCATCGGCTCAGACCCTCAAGCCTGTATGCCTTGTCTAGGCGCGCCATCAGCTCCTTCTCGGGAAGAAACACGTTAGCAGCCTTCAATGATTTTATCTCGCTTGGCGAGAGGAAATCGTATTCGTATTCAACACCGTCTTCGGTAGTTGCCGCAAACCAGTAAAGATGCTTAACGGGGGAGAAAATGTCGGCCACATTTCCGACAACGTTCATCGAGCCGAGACGTGCGTAGTCAGTACTGATGTTGATTGGAACGCAGATGTGGCTTGCCCATCTGGAGAGTTTCTCCACGGAAATGGTGTCACCATTCCACCCATCCAGAAGACGGAGCATAGCTCCGCAATAACGCTGCAGGGCCTGGAACTGTGTGTTCAGTTCGCTTTCAGGGTTGACGTTTCCTCCGGCCCAGTTGTTGAGTCCCTTTATGAAGGCCACCACCCCGGACACGGGAGCCTGGCCCTTGTCAAGTTCCCTGCTCTGCTCCCACATGCCGATGAATTTGAGAGCCTTCTTGCGGTCAGCTTCCGGAAGGGGAGTACCATCATGTGCGTATAGGGCTTTCTTAAGAATGTCGTTCCACTCCTTGCCGAATCCGCCCTCGGAGCAGATGTGGTCATAGAGCTGGCGGACGGCAGGTGCCCAAAAGAGTGATCCGTCCTTCTTCACTCCCTGAGTGTAGAGCTTCCCGAGTGGCGATCTCGGGGATTGCAGATATGACTGCAGGGAATTGATGTCAGCAGGGTACTTGAACAGTGAAAGACCTAAAGGAAGAAGGCGCATAATAGCACCAATGCCCTCGTCTGCAGCACCAATACCGGGCTTGCCGAGGATGTGAAGGTTGTCTCCAAGAAGAGCCTCATCGGCTTCAGCGACAACGTCATTGGCGTCAAGCGTCTGTGACGCAATCCACTCGTGTGCCGGGTATTCATTGTCGAACTCCAGAATCTTGCATTTGGAGTCCCTGGTGATGGGGACGGCGACAGAATGATACTCCACGACAGGAGTCTCATACAGAGCATTGATGGAATCAAACAGATGCTGCATCACTGGCTCAAGATACTCATAAGGGCACTGGACAATAATACGGTCGGAGGCCTTCAGGATGGGACGCCTGGCTGCTTCCTTGAGGATATTTCTCCATCTGTCTGCGGAGCCGGGGCAGCAGAAGCGTGACTCAATCAGGGAGAGAACCCTGATCTTCTCGCTTTCACCAGCGGGCTTTCCGTCCCAGCCTGCCTTCACGAGGGCATCCCTCCATCCGAGCATCAGTTCGGCAGTGCCGAAGTCGTCCCGTTCGAAGGACTCAGAGTAGAAGAGGGGAGAACTCTGCTGCGCAGCTTGCATCGCTTCCATGTATGCGATGACGCGGTCGGCATGTTCTATGCTCGCACAAGTCAGACCGGCGCGGAGTTCCAACTCGCCCAAAAGAGCCTCCTTGCCCGAATATGCCTTGCCCAGACCGCAGTCATCAGCGGTAAGGAAGACCGAAGAGTCATAACGTGGATTGAAATATATCGTCATATTTAACCGTTTATATCAATATATACTCGAAAGGCTGGTAACTATTACAATAGATAGTATCGCACTATGCTTTCCTTTCTCCAACAACCCTATACCGGCTATACCGGATCCTTGATGACGCTCAGACCGTTGCCAATCGGTTCGACAAGAATCTGCGGATGTATGTTGTCCTTGAGATACTCGACGTGACTGATGATGCCAACCTTCTTCCCGACAACCTTCTTGAGTGACGCCAGAGTCTCATACACGCTTTCCAGGCATTTGGGACTCAGCGTGCCGAAACCTTCGTCGATGAAAATGGTGTCGGAACTGAAATCGCTGCTGTTGAAGCTGCTCAGGCCGAGGGCCAGTGCGAGCGATGCCATGAAGCCTTCACCGCCGCTGAGGGTGTTGGCCGGTCTCGGAGCTTCATCCTGCTGCTTGTCCTTCATCAGGACGACGAGAGATCCTTCCTGACGGATCAACTCATAACGGTCGGTGAACTGGCTGAGATAGAAGTTTGCGTTTTCGAGAAGAACGCCAAGGAGGTGACTCTGGGCAATCTTCTTGAAGAGGACACCGCCTCCCTGGCCGAAGAGACTGTTGAGGGTTTCGTAGTTGGTCAGCGTGGGACGAATCTTTTCATATTCCTCGCGTGTCTTCTTCATGCTCCTTATCTTGGCGTCGTCCGCTTTAAGTGCATTCTTGATCTCGCCTCTTCTGGTGTCAATCCTGCTGATGGCGGCATCAAGGCCGGAAACAGTCTGCTCGAGACCCTCGGAAGTCTCGTCTTCGGCGAAGATATACCCCTTGGCCTTTATCTCGTCGGCTATAGCATCCCTCTCGATCTTGCAGGCTTCCTTTTGGGCATTTGCGGTGGTGGCCATGTCATCAACGATCTTGACTTTTCTATCCAGCTCAGTGATGTCCTCCATGCTTTTTCTAGAGAGCTTCACGAGGTAATCCTCAGTAAATTCGGGATTAGCAGCCAAGAAATCCTCGACAGCCTTCTTCGCGGTCTTCCAATTGCCCTCTGCAGAGTTGTACTCGGCGACATTCCTCTCGACAGCGTTATTGAGTTCGCCCCATTGGGATTCCAATTTCTTGTTCTCTACCTTTACAGGTGATTCCGGTTCCTCAACTCCGAGGGCGCTCTTGACCTTGGCCTTTATGCCGGTGATACGTGTGATCGTTTTCACAAGTAAGGTCCTTGCAGATGATTTCTGCTGCAGGGTTAAGAGTTGAGTGACTAAGGACGTGATCTTATTGGAAGACTTGGTGACTTCTATGTTGCGGCCCTGCCAGACTGATATCTGACCGTCCTTGGCTTTTGAAGCGTTGGTGATGGTGACAATCACATCATCGCATTCCTCTTTCGCGGCATCGACAGACCTTTTGGCCTTCTCAATGCTATCCCTGTAAGGTTTCAATATGCTGGTAATGGTCTCGTCGGTAAGGATCTGCTTTACTACGTTGCCGCAGACAGGGCAGATGTCACCCCCTTTCAGAGTCGTCCTGACGGCAGCCGCATGATCCTGGAACCCTGCGAACACCTTGTCATATTTTCCTTGGGCCTCATTCTGCTTTTCCTGATCCGCCCAGAACTTCCGGGATGCGTTTTGGGATGCTGCATACAATGCACTCTGCTCCAGTGTGAAAGCCTCGATTACTTCCGGTCGGATAATGGAACGCTGACCGGTAAGCCATACCTGGGCTTGCTTGAGAATCTGCTCAAGAACAGCTTTCTCTCCTCTGAGCCGCTTGCCTTCTTCAGCAAGGGCATCCGGATTAAGCCTTGCATGATCCTCCCTTGCCTTCTGGAGTTTCTCTTCGGTATCCGATATTTCCTTGTCAAGTCCACTGAACTGTCCAAGGGAGTCCTCCAGCCAGATAAGGTTGCCGGCGAGCGAAGTGTATACCTTTCCCATCTCAGCTCTCTTACCCAAGGCATTGTCCATGGTTGCCTTCGCTTCATCCCTCGTCTTGAGGGAAGCCCTGGCCTCTATGGAAGCCTTCCAGTCGGTGGAAGTTCTGACGGCATCCTTGTATCCATCCGTGGCTTTTTGCGCAGCGGCCTTTCTGAGATTTTCATCAGCCTTTGCATCATTACCTTCGTTGACGGATTGGCGGTCAAGAATGCCCTTCTTTGCCGCTAGGAGTTTCCTTTCGTCATCAAGGCCTTTGCGGTTGGTCTCAAGTTCCTTGTCTTCTTCCACCTGAGCCTGGCGCTCTTCATCCTTCATTGGCTGCTTCTCTTCATCGTTAATGTCACGGAGCAGATCCCTGGCGGACTCCTGAATCTCCTTGAACTTAATATTGATCAATTCTCCGATCTTGGAGAACTTCTCGGTTCCGGTCACCTTCTCAAGGATGTTGGCTTTTTCCTTGGTGTCACTGTCAAGAAACTTCGTGAACTCGCCCTGTGCGAGCAGGGTGGTGCGACAGAACTCGTCAAACTTCAAGCCTACTACATTCGCGGAGGCTATGCAGTCGTTGCATTCATTCTCCTTGTTACAATCTATAGAGCCGTCGGCAGACTTGATGTGACGGCTGGCGGTCAATCGTGTATTGAGGTTCTTTTTCTTGCCCCGTGTGGCATTCCAGGAAGCGGTGTATTCCCTTCCGTCATTACCGTCGAAGACAAGTTCGGCGCAGGCACTGGTGGTGCCACGGCGGACAAGCTGGCGGGGGTCACTCAAGGAGATGCTTCCGTCTGCCGCGCAGTTGAACTCTATGTCTATGTAACTCTCCCTGTTGGAAACCTTCTCCAGACGGACAGCTTTGCCGTACAATGCCAGGCATACGGCATCAAGGATGATGCTCTTGCCCGAACCGGTTGGGCCACTGATAAGGAATAGGGAAGCGCTGCCCAAAGGGTTAGCGGTGAAATCTATTGTTTTGCTCTCGATAGAGCCGATGTTTTCTATGTAAAGCCGCTTGAATCTCATGGTTTAGTCCTCCTGGTTGTTTTCGATCTCACTGACGATGCTCTCGAGGATCTTCACAAGTTCCTCGGGAAGCTCCTCGCCATTGTGGCTTGCCGAGTAGTATTCCTTGGCAATCATGACGGCGTCCACGGACTGCTTGAGTTCGTCCGGAGTGTATGTCTTGAGTTCCCGGGGAACTGAATCACCATCTCTCACCACGTTGATGTTGCAGAACCTGATGCCTTCGTGTTCCTTCATCAGGGCTTCAATCTCAAGCTTCTGCTCCATGGGAAGGATATCCTTCGCCTTGATATTCACACGGGCGTAACCCTTCTCTCCTGCAGGGATGGCCGCAATGGCCTCCTTCACTTCTTCAAGGGTTCCTGCCTTCTTGGGAAGGTTCCATATGGGCATCACGTTCTCCACTGGAACAGTTTCAATCCCGGGTTTGTCACCATGCTTCCCGATGGTCACGATGGATACGGAATGCTCATAGTCCTCGTCAAAGCTGACGGGTATGGGGGATCCGCAGTATCTTGCTGCCGTATCCTTGAGAGTCTGAGGCTTGTGGATATGGCCGAGGGCCAGATAGTCCCAACCTTTTCCAAGAAGCTCGAGGTCCTCGAATACAAGCCGCGCCTTTGCTGTGTCGTGCCCGGCAATGTCGCAGCTGGCCACGGCAAGGTGGTCCATCATGATGACCGGCAGGCCTTCACCGTTGAGCTCGGCGACCCTGTCGAGAAGCCTTTGATGAAAGTCCAGGATGGGCGCCCGGTCTTCGTTAGTGCTCTCGGGGTAGTTCTCATTGTAAATATAGGGAACAGCGACGATGAATCCCTTCCCAGCGATATGGACGATGAACTTGTCAAGGTCGACCGTGCCGTCTTCCTTGTATCCTATCTTGCCGATGAACTTCACGTTGAAGGCCTCGTCCCAAAGCACCGAGAAGAGTTCCTGACGGGAAGCGCCATCGTGGTTTCCGGCGGTGACGACAATTGTGGTGTCGGGATTCTTCCTGGCAATATCGATCATCATACGATTGTACAGGCGCTGAGCAGGTATGGAAGGCTGCGCCGAATCGAAGATGTCGCCGGACACCAGAAGGGCGTCAGGCTTCTCTGAGCGGACAAGTTTGCAGAGCTGACCGAGGAACGCCTCGTGTTCAGCGTTCCTGTCCAGATTGTAAAGGATGTGGCCCAGATGCCAGTCGGAAGTATGGATGACTTTCATAAAAATGGTTGGTGAATTCTACTCTGAAGTGCAACACACTTCAAAAGTCAAAGTTAAATAATTGTTTGCACTATTCCAACGTAGCCCTGTACCCCAACGACTTACGAGGTCTGTGGTTCAGTTTCCATTCGATGCTCCCAGGAGTGGTATGGACGTGCGAAGTAAAACTCGGCATCGAGTCCCTTCGCGATCTCCTTATGGCGGGCGAATTCCTTTCCGTTGTCAGCCGTTATCGTATGTATCTTGTCCTTGTAGGGGCGCAGCGCCTCGATTGCCGTGCTGGCCAGCTGGGTGGCTTCTTTCCCAGCAAGCCTGAGGATCAGCACCAAGTGCGTACACCTGTCGTTTGTCGTCATAATGGCACCCTTGTGGTTCTTGCCAATCATCGTGTCTATTTCAAAGTCACCCAAACGCCTCTTCTCATCTACAACCGCCGTCCTCTGCGATATGTCAACCCTGTCCTGGATGATTCCTCTGGATCTGTACTGGCTGTCACGTCTTCGCTTCCGTCGCCCGTGATGTCTGAGGTTGCGCGCCATCTCGTCATTGCCCCTGCGCTTCTCCTGCCAAATCCAACGATAGATGGTCTCTGCGCATACCATCTCTTCCCCCTTCAACCGGAAGCGGCCGCAGACCTGCTCCGGGCTGTACTGGCCATAGATGATGAACCGCCTGACGGTCCGCTTCATCTCGTCAGTGAACTTCAGGTAGTGTCGCCTGACCTTCATCCTCCTTTCGTACTTCTTTTGGGCCATTTGCCATCGGTAAACCGATGGTAGCCTCGCATATCGCAGTTCCTGCGAATCTCACGGCGCACCGTGCCTGTACTGACTCCAATCACTTCCCCTATCTCCCTCAGGCTCATCGGTGTTTGCAGCAATGCTTCTATCGTATATCGCTGCTCCCTTGTCAAATGCTTGTATCACATTCTCTGTCGCTTTTCTGGTTATGGCAGTAAAGTTATACTGTCACGCTTCAAAGCGTTGCACTTCAGAGTAGAATCCAGCTTTTTTGAAACAAAAACAAAGGGCAATGCTTTTCACCCATAATATTTTACGACCTGATTGAACCCGTTAATATCCACTACTGGGGAGCATAGGTAGGTCCAGCCGCTCTTTTCCGCAACTCTCAATGACGCGAAGTTGTCAGGATAAATCCACAGCATAGGGATTTCTTCCCCTTCTTCAGTCCACTTCTTCCGCAAAGCCGTGAGCGCTTCCGTCATATATCCCTTGCAGCGGTGAGCCTTTTTCATATAGTATCCCATGAAATCACCGGACAGTTCATTATCCGTGTACAATTCTATCAAGCCGATGACCTCATCCCCGAGAACAATGGAAAGTCCCCGACCATATTCTGTGTGGTCTACAATGTAGTCTTCTGCCTCTTC
>Ga0310691_10007244_pt1 | contig 11617 bp, 4 predicted proteins | sample 176DNAGHGlowgp2_FD_203887 | JGI IMG/M metagenome (GOLD analysis project Ga0310691, IMG submission 203887) | Sheep rumen microbial communities from Palmerston North, Manawatu-Wanganui, New Zealand - 1766 DNA GHGlow gp2 (v2) (version 2) | ecosystem: Host-associated > Mammals > Digestive system >... | reverse complement strand
GGCGACACCCTCTCCTGCGACTGGCTCGACGAGCACAAGTGGCGCGTCTCGACGCTCAACCCCGGTGGCGACAGCGCCCTCGCGCACTTCACGCGCCCCCTGCGCTTCCATGACGCGCTCGGACTCTCCAAGGGCGGATTCCTCGTGGGGACCTACGGCATGGAGGCGGCCCTCGCGCCGTTCCTCCTCGCCTTCCGCTCCCTCCCTCCGGTCGTCCTGCCCAACCTTCCCGGAAGCACCGAACTCGTGAAAATCCGCGGCGGAGAATGGAACGGCACGAACTATCTCTACGCGGTCAACACCGGCGACGCGCCCGCCGACGTGGCGCTCCCGATGCCCCCGGAAGCGGCGGAGCCGGGCGCAAAGCTTTCCGGCGCTTCTCCGCGGCGCCGCGGAGAAGCGGAAGCCGCGGTCTCCCTCGCGCCCCACTCCCTCCGCGCCTTCGCATGGCCGGCGGTGTCGGGCGTGCCCGGCGCGGAAGCGCAGATCTACCCTGTGCCCGGCGCGGGAGCGCCGGGATTCTCCCTCCCCCCCGGAGCGCGCATCGAGGGCCAACGTCTCGTCATCGAAATACCGGCAGACGCGCCAGCCGGCGCCCGCGTCGCGCACTGCGTGGCGGCATTCGATCCGCAGCCGTTCCTCCCGGGCGGCCACGGCATCATGGCCCGGGTTGGAGTCTCCGGCTCCGGCATCTCCGAGCCAGACCATCCGTGGAATGGCGTTAAGTTCATGTTCCACTACCGCGAAGGCGCCTCCGGCATCGATCGCTGGCCCGGCGCCAGGCTTCCGCGAGGCTCCTTCACAAACGCCGTCGCCGAAATCCGGCTCACCGAATTCGACCTCGGCGGCGCGCCGAAGGACAACCGCGTGGAGCTGATCCTCGGCCTCGAAGGATGCACTGGCCGCGTCGAATTCGACCTCTCCTCCCTCCGCCTCGAATCGGAAGACTACGGCTTTGTCCGCACCAACCAGGACTACATCGTGCGGTATCCTTTGCTTGCCACCCCAGCGCCACCGGTAGCCGAAGCCGCCGGCAGTCGGGTAGCCGAAGCCGCCATTCATGGCGGCCGCGCAGGGGCGCCGCCCCTGCGCGGCACGATGCTCCCCGGCCGCGCCACGCGCGAAGAGGACATCGAAACCCTGCACCAGTGGGGCGCGACGCTCGTCCGCTTCCAGATCACGCGCAACTGGAGCAAGGTCGATGACAACCAGGACCTCGCCGAATATGCGCGCTGGGTCGATTCGCGCCTCGACAACCTGGAGCAGGTCCTTGGCTGGTGCGCCGCGCGGGGCATGAAGGTCTGCATCGACCTGCACGCCCTGCCCGGCGGCAAGCGCGGCTTCAACGGCCGGCCCTACGAGATGAATATGTTCCACGAGAAAAAGTATCTCGATGCCTTCATCGACACATGGCGGCGCATTGCGACGCGCTGTGCGCCGATCGTGCAAACGATCGGTCCGGTGATCTACGGCTACGACCTCGTGAACGAACCCAACCAGCGCGGGCCCGCGAAGTACGACTACTGGACCGTCCAGCGCCTCGCCGCCGAGGCCGTCCGCGAAATCGACCCCGACACGCCGATCATCGTGGAAAGCGATCTGGCGGACCGGGCCTGGGCCTTCCGCTACCTCTCGCCGCTCGCGATGGACAACGTGATCTACCAGTGCCACATGTACGAGCCCTCGGTCTACACGCACCAGGGCGTCTTCGGCCCGCCTCCCGGCCCGGGCGGGACCTTCCTGCCGTGGCCAGGCCGCTACGGGGAGCAGATCTGGGACAAGGAGACGATCCGCCGCGAGCTCGAACCCGTCCTCGAATTCCAGCGCCGCCACAAGTGCAAAATCTACGTCGGCGAATTCAGCGCCGCCGCGTGGGCGCCCGGCGCGGAAAACTACCTGCGCGACTGCATCGACCTCTTCGAAGAACACGGCTGGGACTGGACGTACCACGCCTTCCGCGAAGCGCCCGTCTGGGACGTCGAGAAAACCGCCCTCCCCGACGGCACCTCCGCCCCGGCCGAAACCGAAACCGCCCGCAAGCGCGTCCTCCTCGAAGGGCTCCGCCGTCCCTGACCCCGCCCCCTTCCCTCCTCCGCCCGCCCCGCGTTCCGCATCGCGGCCCCGCGTTCCGGTTGCCGGAAAGGCCCGGATTTGGGTATAATGTGCGGCATGCACACCTCCTCACTCCTCCTTTCCGTTCTCGCCGTCGCCGCTTCGCTTCCGTGCGCGGCCGATCCGGCGCCGGCCGACGGCGCCGGGCCGGCCCGCTCCACCGGCCCGCAATACGGCGTCTGCGCGCACCTGTACCGGGTCAAGGACCCCGAGGAACGCGCCGAAGAATGCGCGTGGATCGCCGCGACGGGCATCGGGCGCGTCCGGTTCGATTTCGAGTGGCGCCTCATGCAGAAGGAGCCCGGCGCCCCGTTCGACTTTTCGCACTACGACGCCGTGGTCGCCGACGCCGCCCGGTGCGGCCTCACGGTCCTGCCGATCCTCTTCGGCGTCCCCTCGTGGGCCGACCCCGTGTGGGAGCATCCCGACGACTGGGCCGCCTTCGTGGAGGCCGTCGTGGCGCACTACGGCGACGCCTTTCCCGACGTCGAAATCTGGAACGAGGAGAACCTCCGGATCTTCTGGAAACACGCGCCGGACCCCGCCCGCTACCTCGAAACCCTCCGCGTCGCGTACGCGGCCGCCAAGCGCGCGAACCCGCGCGTCCGCGTCCTCTTCGGCGGCACGGCGGGCGTCCCCCTCGACTTCATCGGCATGGTCTACGAGCTCGGCGGGGCGGATTGCTTCGACGCGATGAACGTCCACCCCTACAGCCATCCCGCGCAGCCCGAACGGTCGCTCGACGCCCGGCTCGAAGCGCTCCGGGCCCTCATGGCGGAACACGGCGACGCCGACAAGCCGATCGTGATCACCGAGCTCGGCTGGCCCACGCACGACGCCCGCGTCGACGGCCTGAACGTCCTCCGCGCCGGCCTCGCCGTCGCATGCCCGGAAAGGAAGACGTGGCGTGCCGTCTACGCCGCCACCGCGGCCGGCGGCGACGGCGGGCCGCCGCGCGACATCGCCGAGGCGATCGAGCGGAGCCTCCCGCCCGGATCGGCCGTCGAGGCCTGTTTCGGCGCCCGCCTCCGCGAGCGCCTCGCCGCCGGGGACGTCGACCTGGTCGTCTACCCCTTCGGCGAAACCTTCCCCGTCGACACCTTCGACGACGTGCTCGCGTTCGTGGAGCGCGGCGGCGTTCTCGCGGACCTCGGCGGCATGCCGCTCTGGTACCCGGTTTCGGAACCCTCGCCCGGGGTTTTCGCGAAGTACGCCGGCAACGACGGCCGGAATTCGGAGTCCTTCCGCGAGAAGCTCGGCATCGACGCCGTCGCCTGGTGGATCGACCCCTCCCTGCCGCGCGAAGAAACGCCCGCCTTCCCGACCGCGGAAGCCAAGGCCGCGGGGTATCTCGGCGACCCCGCAGGCGAACGCGGGATCCGGTTCCAGACGCCGAAGCGCCTCGGCCCGGGCGACGAATTCGTCCCGCTTCTCGCGCTCGAAGGGCCGGACGGCCGCCCCGGCGCCGTCGCCGCGAGCGTGACGCGCCGCGACGGCGGGCGCCGCGGATGCCTGGTCCTCTCCGGCGTGAAGGGGCGCGGCGCGACGGACTCGGCCGGCGAGGACGGCCAGGCGCGCTACCTCGCGCGCGCCATGGCGATCGCGTTCGCCGAAGGCGTGGACCAGTACTTCTGGTACGAATTCCGCAGCCGCGAAACCGACCCGCAGTACAGCGAGCACCACTTCGGGCTCACGCACCGCAACTTCACCCCCAAGCCCGCGTGGGGCGTCTACCGCAACTTCGTCCTCGCCCGCCCCGAAGGCTCCGTCCAGACACCCGGCGCGTGGCACGCCGAGGACCGCACCTTCTTCTTCCCGCAATGGACGCGCCCCGACGGAACGAAAGCCGGCATCCTCTGGAAAACCGGTCCTTCCGAAAAACGCGGGCTCGCGTTCGATTCCGCCGACGTGCGCTTCCGCGACCACACCGGACGCCTCGTCCGCCCCATCGCGGCCGGCTCCGGCCGCTACACGCTCGAAATCGGCGAAAATCCCGTCTTCTTCGAAGGCGGAGCCCTGGTCCGATGAAAAAAAAGAAATCCCCCCTTTCCCCCGTCCCGCGCCCCGACGCGCTCCTCCGCGATTCCCTCGCCTCCCTCGCCGATCCCGGCCCCGACTTCCGCGGCCTGCCCTTCTGGTCGTGGAACGCGAAACTGTCGCCCGCCGAACTGCGCCGCCAGATCCGCGTCTTCCGCGACATGGGCTTCGGCGGTTTTTTCATGCACTCGCGCGAAGGCCTCGCCACCGAATACCTCGGGAGCGAGTGGTTCGACTGCGTCCGCTCCTGCGCCGACGAGGCCCGGAAACACGGCATGCGGGCCTGGGCGTACGACGAAGACCGCTGGCCGAGCGGCGCCGCGGGCGGCCTCGCGACCGCCGCGCCGGAACGCCGCAACCGCGCCGTCGTCCGCGAGGAACTGGAGCCCGCGGCGGCGCGCGCCGCCGCGGGCGGAAGCGCGGACGCCCTCGCGTGGTTCGCCGAAATCCCGGCGCCCGGCTCCGGCGCGGCGCCCGCCGCCCCCGCCCGGCGCGGGGAACGCCTCGTCGACGTCGCTCCGTCGCCCCTGCCCCGCCTCGAATCGTACCGCAGGGTCTCCGGCCCGCGGGCGCACCTCCGTCCCGGCGAGCGCCTCGTGCGCTACCGCGTCCGCGTCGCGGACGGCCAGCCGCGCTTCAACGGCGGCGCGTACCTCGACGTGCTCTCCCGCGACGCGGTGCGCGAATTCGTGCGCCTCACTCACGAAGCGTACGCCCGCGAACTCGGGCCCGAAGTCTCCGCCTCGGGCGCGATCCCCGGCTTCTTCGCCGACGAGCCGAACCTCCTCGATCCCGTGCCGTGGACCGCGGAGCTTCCGGCCGTTTTCCGCAAGCGCTTCGGCTACGACGTCGAAGACCGCCTCCCGGAACTGTTCGCCGCCGTCGGCGGCGAGGCGTGGTCCAAGGCGCGGTACGATTTCCGCGAATGCGTGACGGCCCTGTTCGACGAGGCCTTCGCCGGGACGATCGGCCGCTGGTGCGCCCGCCACGGCGTCCTCTTCACCGGACACGTGCTCGACGAGGACACCCCGCGCCGACAGGCCGACCGCGTCGGCTCCGCGATGCGATTCTACGAAAAGATGCAGGCGCCGGGCATCGACCTGCTGACCGAGCACTGGCTGCCGATCCTCACCGCCAAGCAGTGCGCCTCGGCCGCGCGCCAGTGCGGCCGCGCATTCCGCCTCTGCGAAACCTACGGCTGCACGGGCTGGGACTTCCCGCTCGAAGGCCACAAGGCCCTCGGCGACTGGCTCCTCGCCCTCGGGATCAACCACCGCGTGCACCACCTGGCCTGGTATTCCATGTCCGGCCGCGTCAAGCGCGACTACCCGGCGAGCATCTCCCGCCAGTCCCCCTGGTTCGGCCGGTACAAGGACGTGGAGGACTACTTCGCCCGCGCCGGCGAACTCGCCGGGCAGGGGCGCGAAGAGCGCGACCTGCTGGTGCTCCACCCCGTCGAAAGCGTCTGGGGCCTGCGCGTCGGCTGGAGCGAGCAGCCGGAGCTCACCGCCCGCGACGACGCCTTCGTCGCCCTCTGCGCGGACCTCCTCGGCCGGCACCTCGATTTCGACTTCGGCGACGAGGACCTCCTCGCGCGCCTCGGCCGCGTCTCCTCCCGCGGCGGCGCCTCCCTCGCCGTCGGCAAGGCCGCGTACCGCGCGGTGCTCGTCCCCGCCGGGCTGGAAACGATCCGCTCCTCCACCCTCGCTCTCCTCCGCGCCTTCGCGCGCGCCGGCGGCGCCGTCTTCGTCCGGGGCGAGGCCCCGGCCCGCGTCGACGCCGCGGCGTCCGGCGACGCCGCGGAAGCCTGGAAACGCGACTTCCGCGCCGCGCCTTCCGATCCGGCGGCGCTCGACGCCGCGCTCTCGCCCTTCGCGCGCCGCCTCTCCCTCGCGGAGGACGGCGAAGAGTGCGGCACCGCGCTCGTCCACGAGCGCTCCCGCCCCGACGGCACGGCGTATTTCGTCTGCAACGTTTCGGTCCCGCAGCCGCGCTCGGTCGCGGAGATGATGGGCGGCGTCCCGGCGGTGCGCGACCGCTCCGCCGAATGCCCCCGCGCCGTCCTCCGCGTCCCCGCGGCCGGCGAGGTCTCCGTCTCCGAGGTCGATCTGCTCACCGGGGAAATCCGGGACGCGCCGTTCGTCCGCGACGGCGGCTTCGCCGCGATCCCCTGCCCGCTCGGCCGCCTCGCCTCGCGCCTGTTCGTCGTGCGCCCCGCGGCGGCCGCCCCCGCCGCGGCCGCCGCCCCGGAGCCCGCGCCGGACGCGCGGAGGTTCCCGCCGCATCCGATCCGCATCCCCCACACCGGCTTTTCGTATTCGCTCGACGAACCGAACGCGCTCGTGCTCGACATGGCGGAGTGGACCTTCCTCGGCGAATCGCACCCGCTCGCGCACGTGCTGGACATCGACCGCGAAGCGCGCCTCGCCCTCGGCCTCCCGCCGCGGGAGCAGCGTTCCGTCCAGCCGTGGGCGCTCGCCGCCGCGGCGCGCGGGCGCGGCCCGTGGGCCGCGACGGGCCACGCGCCGGCGGAAAAGGCGGCCGCCCCGCTCGTGTTGCGCTACCGGTTCTGCGTCAAGGCCGGCGCCGCGAGCAACCGCAACGAGCTCGCGATGGAGCGCCCCGACCTGTGGCGCGTCTCCGTGAACGGCGTCCCCGTCGCGACGAAGCCCGTCAACGGCTGGTGGATCGACCCCTGCCTGCAGCGGTTTTCCGTTCCCTCGCGCCTGATCCACGCGGGGGAAAACGAACTCGCGCTGGAATGCCGCGCCTTCGGGACGGGCCACCCCGGGCTCGAAGCCGTCTTTCTCCTCGGCGCCTTCTCCGTGCGGAACGGGGACCGCGCGGACGCCGGCATCGTCGCGCCGCTTCCCGCGACCCTCCGCGAAGGCGACCTCGCGGCGCAGGGCCTGCCCAACTACGGCGGCGGGGTGACGTTCCGGTTCCGCGCCGCCGTCCCGCCGTTCGGTCCGGTGCGCGTCGTGCCCGGCCCCTGGCACGGCACGGCCATCGGCTTCCGCGCGAACGGGAGCCGGGAGGAGTTCCGCTTCGCGCCGCCGTACGAAGCCGTCTTCGACGGCCCGTGCCTCCGCCGCGACGGGACGGACGAATTCGAAATCACGCTCTACGGCTCGCGCCGCAACCAGCTCGGCCCGTTCTACCTGCCGGGCGGCCGCGCCCGCCCGTCCTGGACCGGCAACGCGGAAATGGACTGCACGGCGGAGGCCCCGCGCCGCGCGCTCGTGCCGTTCGGGCTCGTCCCCCGGCGGTGACGCCCGGCGGCGCGGATTGACCGGCGGAAATGAACATGCTGGCGAAATTCAGGGAGACCGCGTTCTCCGTCCTGCCCATCATGGGGATCGTCCTCGCGCTCGGCCTCGCGGCCGTGCCGCGGGAGGCGGCCGAGCCATGGTGGCTCGCGCGGTTCGTCGTCGGGGGGGCGATGCTCGTCGCCGGGCTCTCGGCGTTCCTGCTCGGCGTCGATCTCGGCATCGCGCCCTTCGGCGAGCGCGTCGGCGAAGCGCTCGCGAAGCGCCGCTCGCTGCCGCGGCTCGTCGGCGCGGCGGCGCTCGTCGGCGTGGTCGTCACCGCCGCGGAGCCGGACGTGCAGGTCTTCGCCGCGCAGGTCTCCGCCGCCGGGAAAACCGCCGACAAGACGACCCTCGTCCTCTCCATCGCGGTCGGCGTCGGGCTCTTCATGGCGCTCGGCATGCTCCGAAGCGTCGTCGGGCTCGGCCTCAAGCCCGTCCTCTGCGCCGGCTACGCCGGACTCCTCCTCCTCGCCCTCGCCGCGCCGGAGGGCGGCGTCGGCGTGGCGTTCGACGCCGGGGGCGCCACCACCGGCCCGATGACCGTGCCGTTCGTCATGGCCCTCGGCCTCGGCGTCGCCGCGACCCGCGCGGGCCGCGGCGGCGACGGCGGATTCGGGCTCACCGGCATCGCCTCGATCGGCCCCGTGATGGCCGTGCTCGCGACGTCCGCCCTTTCGCGCGGCGGCGCGGCTTCCGCGTCCGCCGCGGAGGCCGCGCACGGCGCCGCGACCCTCTTCGGGCCGTTCGCGGCGGCCGCGCGCGGCGCGCTGCGCGACGCCGCCGTCTCGATCGCCCCGCTTTTCGCCCTCCTCGCCTTCTTCCGGCTCACGATTCTCGACATGACCCCGCGCCAGACCGCCCGCACGTCGCTCGGCCTGCTCTACGCGCTCGCCGGCCTGGCCGTCTTCCTCCTCGGCGTCGAGGGCGGCTTCATCCGCGCCGGCGAAATCCTCGGCGCCGCGCTCGGCGCGAAGGCCGCCGGAAGCGCCTGGTCCGCGGCGCTCCTCGTCGCGACCGGCGCCGCGCTCGGCGCGATCGTCGTGTGCGCGGAACCCGCGGTGTGGGTGCTCGGCGAAAACGTCGAAGAGCACTCCGGCGGCGCCATCCGCCGCCGCACCCTCCTCGTCTTCCTCGCCGGGGCGACCGCGCTCGCGATCGCCCTCGCCATGGCCCGCGCCGTCGCCGGCTTCCCGCTCGGCGCCGTGCTCGTGCCCGGATACGCGCTCGCGTTCGCCCTCATGGCGAAGACGCCCGGGCGCTGGACGGCCATCGCGTTCGATTCCGGCGGCGTGGCTTCGGGCCCGCTCACGACGACGTTCGTGCTGTCGTTCGCGCTCGGCGCCGCCTCGGCCGCCTCCGGCGGCGCCGCGGCGGATCCGTTCGGCGTCGTGGCCCTCGTGGCCATGGCCCCGCTCGTCGCGATCCAGTGGATGGGCCTCTCGGTCGAACGCCGCCGCGCCAAGGGGAGGAAAGGCGGGACCGCCCCGGAGAAAACGCCATGAAACACCGACTTTTCGCCTGCATCGTGCCGCACGGCGGCGCCGAACGCCTCGCCTCCGCCGCCAACGCGGCGGGCGCCGGCGGCGGCACCGTCGCGACCGCGCGCGGCACCGCGCCGAGCGCCGTGCTCCAGTTCCTCGGGCTCGGCGCGAGCCCCAAGGACCTCTACTTCACGGTCGTCGAAGAAAGCGCCGAAGCGCGCGTCCGGGCCGTGGTGGCCGGCGCCGCGGCCTGCGAAAAGGGCCCCTGCGGCATCGCCTTCGGCGCGCCCGTCTCGCGCTTCGCCCGGTTCGGGCTCGACGCCCCGGGCGACCACCCCGACAACCCCCAGACCGCCATGACCAACGCAAACGAACTCGTCGCATTCGTCGTCAACAAGGGCTTCGCGGACGACGCCATGGCCGCGGCCCGCCGCGCCGGCGCCGGCGGCGGCACCGTCCTCAAGGCGCGCGGCACGGCGAAGCCGGACGACGAAACGTTCTTCGGCGTCCCGCTCGTCCCCGAAAAGGAGCTCCTGCTCGTCCTCGTGCCCCGCGAGACCGCCGGCGCCGTCGTCGACGCCGTCCTCGCCCTGCCGTGCTTCCGCGAACGCGGCTCCGGCATCGCCTTCACCGTCCCGGTGGACGGGTTCGAGGCCCTCGGCGCCGGCCGCGGAGACGGGGAAAAGGCTTGAAGCCGGAGCTCCTCGCGCCGGCCGGGACGCCGGAAGCCGCGTTCGCCGCCTTCGCCGCGGGCGCCGACGCCGCGTACCTCGGCATGCGCGAATTCTCGGCCCGTGCCGAGGCCGGCAACTTCGACGCGGCGCAGCTCTCTTCCCTCCTCGCCCACGCGCGCTCGCTCTCCCCGCGCCGCTCCGTCCACGTGGCGCTCAACACGCTCGTGCGCGAGAGCGAACGCCCGGCGCTCGCCCGGCTCCTGGAGACGCTCGAGGAACTCGGGCCGGACGCCCTCATCGTGCAGGACCCCGGCGTCGCCCGCATGGCGCGCCGGCACTTCCCTTCGCTCCGCCTCCACGCTTCCACCCAGATGGCCGTGCACTCCGCCGAAGGCGTCCGCGCCATGGCCGACCTCGGCTTTTCGCGCGTCGTCCTCGCCCGCGAATGCACCCTGGAGGAAATCGCCGCCGCGGTCGAGGCGGGCGCCGGCGCCTGCGAGGTCGAGACCTTCCTCCACGGCGCCCTCTGCTACTCCTGCTCCGGGCTCTGCCTCTACTCCGCGATGGAGCGGGGCCGCAGCGGCAACCGCGGGCGCTGCTGCTACGGCTGCCGCGAGAAGCGCGACGGCGCGTTCCCGTTTTCGATGCGCGACCTCGCCCTCGCCCCCCTCCTGCGCGAACTGTGCGCGACCGGAGTCGCGTCGCTCAAGATCGAGGGCCGCATGAAGTCGCCGCTCTGGGTCTCGTGCGTCGTGCAGTGGTACCGCGGCCTGCTCGACGGCACGCTGTCCCCGGAAGCGGCGCGCCGGCTCGAGGACGACGTCCGCAGCGTCTTCGCGCGCGAGTGGACCACGCTCTACGCCGCCGGCGAAAAGGGTCCGCCCGAGGGCGTCGTCGACACCCGGTCGCTCGGCCACCGCGGCGCGCCCGCCGGCACCGCGCTCGGCGTCTCCGCGCCGGACGCCTCCGGCGTGCGCTGGATGCGCATGTCGGTCCGCCTACCGTTCGAGCGCCACGACGGGCTCCAGATGAAGCTGCCCGCCTTTCTCGCCGAAAGCGACGGGCACCCGTGGGGCTTCGCCGTCGGGCGCCTCCGCCGCGGCGGCCGCGAGGTCTTCTGCGCCGCCCCCGGCGACGTCGTGGACGTCGCCCTTCCCCGCACCGGCCCCGCGCCGGACGTCCCCGCCGGCCAGGAAGTCCTGCTCGCCACGAGCCAGGACGTCGCGCGCCGCCACCCGCTTCCCCCCGCCCCCCGCACGCTCGCCGGCGAGGGCCGTCCCGCCGTGTTCGGAATCGGCATCGCCGCGGACGGCGTTTCCGCGACCGCGCGCGACGCCGCGCGTCCCTCCGTCTCCGCCTCCGTCCGCCTGCCCGGCGCGTTCGGACCGGCCCGCACCGCGGGCCGCGCCGAAGCCGCCGCGCGCGACGCGTTTTCCAAGCTCGGCGGCACCGGCTGGCGCGTCGCCGACCCCGCGCGCGACGTCGAGGTCCGCGGCGACATTTCGCTCTTCGTCCCCGCTTCCGCCCTCAACGCCGCCCGCCGCGCCGCCGTCGAGGCGCTCGACGCGGCCGCGGCGCGCCACGCCGCCGGAACCGAAGCCGCGGCCCTCGCGGACGACGGGGAGCCACCCCCCGGCCGGACCGAAGCCCCCGCCGCGGCCTTGACGCGAAAATTCGGGGCCGAAGCCACGCCCCGCCCCGCGGAAGGCGCCGGCCGCGTCGTGCTCGCGCTCCGGCACGCGCTCGTCCGGGACCTCCCCGCGCTTCTCCGCCGGCTCGGCGCCTGGACCGCCGCGCTCGGCTTCCGTCCCGCGCTCGCCCTGCCGGCGCTCTGCCGCGACCGCGAGGCGCCCGCGCTCGACGCCGCCCTCGACGCGCTCCTCGGCGCCGGCTTCTCCGACTGGGAGACCGCGGATTGGGCCGGCGTCCGCCGCCTCCGCGTCCGCGGCGTCCGCGCCTTCACCGCCGACTTCACGATCCCGGTCGAAAACCGCGCCGCCGC
>Ga0310691_10007243_pt1 | contig 11618 bp, 11 predicted proteins | sample 176DNAGHGlowgp2_FD_203887 | JGI IMG/M metagenome (GOLD analysis project Ga0310691, IMG submission 203887) | Sheep rumen microbial communities from Palmerston North, Manawatu-Wanganui, New Zealand - 1766 DNA GHGlow gp2 (v2) (version 2) | ecosystem: Host-associated > Mammals > Digestive system >... | reverse complement strand
AAGAATAAAAACAAAAAAGGAAATCCATAACCCTCTTGGATTATGGATTTCCTTACCGTGGCAGATTGTTTCTGCCCTACTATCGATATTGATTTTTAATTATTTACGCATTCTGTATATTCTGCAGCATCTCGATTGCTGTTTTTCCTTCTGCTACAGTTATTGTCATTGTAGGGGCGTTGTATTTGCCAAGAAGCTTGTAACGCATCTCTTCCGGATGGTTATACAGCTGATCCATAATGCGATCAAATGCAATCTTCCATTCCATAGTATTCATCTCCTCTTTTAATGCAGGTCCCCACCTGCTACAACCAACGCTCTCCCCCCTTAGGCGTTATATTTTTTGATGCAAGCAATATCATAAGGCATATTGGGCTTGCGTACAAGAGATAAATACTTAAGATTTTGTGAAAAAAGTATTACCATTTTAGTTAAAATGCCTATATCACAAAATACATCAGCGCTTTGAGCTAACTGTCTTAGCACAGAGCAATGTGGCAATCATGAGTACTATTCCTATCGGAAGGCATATATACCAGTTTCTTACGAATCCGGAAATAATATAAGCCACAAATGAAACGCCTGCTACAGTCAAAGCATATGGCAACTGAGTGGATACATGCTGAATATGGTCACACTGAGCCCCCGCACTTGCCATAATAGTTGTATCTGAGATAGGTGAGCAGTGGTCACCGCAAACTGCTCCTGCCATGCAGGCAGATATAGCGATAAGCATGAGCTCATTGTTAATATCTGCTCCAAAAACATTAACAACTATAGGAATAAGAATTCCAAATGTACCCCAGCTTGTTCCTGTCGCAAATGCTAGAAATGCGCCAATTAAGAATACAATAGCTGGAAGCAGGCTCATAAGTGCATGATTATCTGCAATATGTTCAACAAGGCCTGCAACATAGTTTGCTGCACCCAGAGAGTCCGTCATAGCTTTAAGTGTCCATGCAAATGTAAGAATAAGTATTGCGGGAACCATGCTCTTAAATCCATCGGGAATTGCGTTCATGCATTCATTAAAGCTAAGAACTCTGGTAGCAAGCATAAATATAATTGTAAAGATAAGTGCAACTACAGAGCCATATACAAGTCCTACAGAGGCATCTGATGCTGAGAATGCATCAACAAAGCTCTCTCCTTCAAAGAATCCGCCTGTATATATCATTCCTATAACGCAGCAGATAATAAGCACAACAATAGGCAGAACAAGATGAATAACCCTTCCTTTACCGGATACAGGTGGATTAGGCTGATCTTCCGCACCCGTCATACTCGAGTGGATATTCTTACCTTTTTTCCCAAGGATCGTTCCTCGTTCAGCATGCGCCATCGGGCCATAATCGAACTTGATAAATGTAAGAGTCAGCATCATAACTATAGTAAGAAGCGCATAGAAATTGTAAGGGATTGCTCTTATAAAAAGAGTAAGACCATTTGCCCCGTCAACGAATCCGGTTACAGCAGCTGCCCAGGACGAAATAGGTGCAATTATACAAACAGGTGCTGCTGTTGCATCGATCAAATAAGCAAGCTTTTCTCTGGAAATCTTGTGCTTATCTGTAAGAGGTCTCATAACTGATCCAACAGTAAGGCAGTTAAAATAGTCATCAATAAAAATGAGACATCCTAAAACAATAGTAGCTATCTGAGCGCCAACCTTGGTTTTTACATGCGCTACAGCCCATCTTCCAAAAGCTGCCGAGCCACCGGCTCTGTTCATAAGCATTACCATACTGCCAAGAACCACAAGGAATATAAGTATTCCTACATTCCAGCTGTCAGAAAGCTGTCCGATCATACCCTCGACAAAAACATGTTCCATTGTCCCTGCCGGATTAAAGCCGGAATACAACAGTCCTCCTGCAATAATTCCAATGAAGAGTGAAGAATAAACTTCCTTAGTTATAAGTGCCAGTCCTATAGCTATTATCGCCGGAACCAGCGCCCAAAAAGTATCAACAAACATATTTTTCCCTCCCGCATTTTTATAGATTACCTGTTCTTCGTCAGAAAAACAAAAACTACACTTTATTATACTAAAGTGCATGTAATTAATCGATATAAAATTATGACATCTTGAATCTATGATCCAAGATGTCAAATGTTTTTAATAAATAACTGAATTATTTACTTTTCGGGATATGAATATACGGTATTAAACAATACCCTGAGCCTTCATAGCTTCTGCAACCTTAAGGAATCCTGCAATGTTAGCACCTGCAACATAGTTGCCTTCCATGCCGTATTTCTTAGCTGCATCATCAATGTTGTGATAGATGTTAACCATGATCTGCTGAAGCTTGGCATCAACTTCCTCGAATGTCCAGTGAAGTCTCTCAGAGTTCTGGCTCATCTCAAGAGCTGATGTAGCAACACCACCTGCGTTTGCAGCCTTACCACCAACAAACATTACCTTGTTCTCCTGAAGGTATTCAGTTGCTTCGATTGTAGTAGGCATATTAGCACCTTCGCATACAGCCTGGACGCCGTTAGCAACAAGCTGCTTAGCATCCTCAAGGTGAAGCTCGTTCTGTGTTGCACAAGGAAGAGCAACATCACACTTAATGCTCCATACTCCTCTTCCTTCATGATACTCTGCAGACTTTCTTGCAGCTGCATACTCTGTAAGGCGTGCTCTCTTAACTTCCTTAACTTCCTTAAGAAGAGCTACATCGATACCCTCTGAATCATAGATCCAACCTGTTGAATCTGAACATGTAACAACCTTAGCACCAAGCTGCTGAGCCTTTTCGATTGCATAGATAGCAACGTTACCGGCACCTGATACACAAACTGTCTTACCCTTAATGTCTGAGCCATTGCACTTAAGAAGCTCAGCTGTAAGATAAAGAAGACCATAACCTGTAGCCTGTGTACGAGCAAGTGATCCGCCGTAAGTAAGGCCCTTACCTGTAAGCACACCTTCGTATGTATTGCGGATTCTCTTGTACTGACCATACATATATCCAATCTCACGTCCGCCAACACCGATATCACCGGCAGGTACGTCTGTATCAGCACCAATGTGTCTGAAAAGCTCTGTCATAAAGCTCTGGCAGAATGCCATGATCTCTCTGTCTGATTTGCCCTTGGGATCAAAATCAGAACCACCCTTACCACCACCGATAGGAAGGCCTGTAAGTGAGTTCTTGAAGATCTGCTCGAAGCCAAGGAACTTAATGATACCAAGGTTAACTGAAGGATGGAAACGAAGTCCTCCCTTATAAGGTCCTATAGCTGAATTAAACTGTACGCGGAAACCGTTGTTTACCTGAACCTGTCCCTTATCATCAACCCACGGTACTCTGAAAAGGATCTGTCTCTCAGGTGTTACAAGTCTCTCAAGAAGAGCATCTTTTCTATATTCCTCTTCGTTAGCATCAATAACAACTCTGAGTGAATCCAGTACCTCTTTTACTGCCTGGTGAAACTCAGGCTGAGCGGGATTCTTCTCAACAACGTAATTGTAGACTTCATCAACGTATGACATTTGATTTTTCCTCCTGTTTTTGAATCATCTTTACCCATTTAATTGGGCTTATTTTTCCGGCGTATAGACCTTAAGCTAAAAAAATGTACAAAAAAAGAGCGTAAAGCTTCATCGGTCTTTACGCTCCCTTGCGCAGACACCACTGTCTGACAAGTATTATTTCACACCGTCTTCAAATCGTCAAGCACTTTATCGCTTTAAAACGAAAAAATATTACTCTTCTGATTTATCTTTCTCTATGTTCTCTGTCTCAGTTGCTGCTTCGGCACTTGTCTCATCAGCAACTTTCATATCTGTTTCATCGGCCGCCTCTGTAGCTGCATTTGCAGCAGCTTCAGCATCTATATTCTCTGTGACAGCTTCAGGCTCCTCTCCGGGGAATCTGATATCAAGCTGTTTTCTTATGAAATCCATCATGTTCATAATGCGAAGAGACTGAGCATGCGGTATTTCAGGACACTCAAGCCATCCTTCCTTAAGTGCATTCATAACAGACATAACTTCATACTCATAACCTGTAATCTGCTTTTCCTTCTTATAGAAGCCGGTCTTAGCACCTGTATTGTCAAATACAGTAATACTCTCAAAGTTATTTATCATATCAACCTGTATGTGTCCCTTTGTTCCAAATATCATGCCGCAGCAAGGTCCACAGGCAAGTGCAGAACATGTAACAACCGCCATCTGTCCCGATCTGTATTTTAAGTTGATCACGTCCTGAAGATCCATTCCCTTCTCATTTTTGTTGCATACAGAAGTAATATCGATAACATCATCGCCAAGTATCATGGAAGCAAATGTAAGGCCATATATGCCTATATCAAGAAGCGCACCGCCGCCAAGCTCAGGATTCTGTATCCTGTCTTTCCATGAAATATTAAAGCTAAGGTCAGCTGTGACCATGTTAACGTCACCAATAACGTTACTTGCAAGGATTTCTTTTAGTTTAAAGCCAAGAGGCAAAAATCTTGTCCACATAGCTTCAGACAGAAGGAGATTCTTCTCCTCAGCCAGCTTAAATACTTCCTTTGCCTGCTTTTCATTTAGCATAAATGCTTTTTCACATAAAACATGTTTACCGTTATTTAGGGCAAGCTTTACGTTCTCAAAGTGAGCTGAATGAGGCGTTGCTACATAGATAAAATCTATCTTGGGATCTCTGCATAAATCCTCATAAGAACCATACGCAACCTTGATCTTATGGTTTTGTGCAAACTCCTTAGCTTTTTCCTCAGTTCTTGATGCAACAGCATAACAGGTAACACCTCGCATCTGACTTAAGGTCCTGACCATCATCACTGCTATGTCACCGGTTCCCATTATTCCAACTTTTACTTTGTTAAACATATGCTCTCCTATCGATTTGAAAAAGTTTGCGGTTTTAGAATAAAAAAGAAAAAAATGGCACGGCAGTATCTCTGCCGTGCCATAACTAACAAGCTTTAATCCATGAGATACTCTGATTTAATATATCCTGTATCTCCATTATACTCTACTTTAGCCCATCCGCTAGCATATTGTTCAATTACATTTATAGTATCGCCCGCGTAAACATTTGTAACTACTTCAGAATCTGTACTCTGAGATTTACGAAGTCGTACTGTCTCAGAGACTCTCATCTTACCGGTTGCATAAGCGCTTACAGAAGACTTACTTTCTGAAGTATCCTCTTCTTTTGTCTCAGTCTCTGCCTCAGTTTCAGTCTCAGCTTCTGCTGTATCAGTAGTTTCTTCAGTAGTTTCTGTTTCTTCTTCGGTAGCTTCTGCTGTATCCTCAGTTACTTCCTCAAAGTACATTGTCTTAACATAAGCAGCTCCGCCATCGTAGGAAATCTTACTCCATCCGTTTTCAAGAGCCTCAAGCTGTGTGAAGGTCTGTCCCTTTTCTGTCTTTCCAAGAACATCTGCTGTCTCGGAATCAGATTTTCTTATGTTGATGACATCGGTTGCCCTGATAGTCTTAGTTGTTGATACAGGCTCAGCCTCTTCCTGCGTTTCAGCTGTTTCTGCCTCAGCCTCTGCTACTTCAGTAGCTTCTGCCTGCTCTGCCACCTCAGCTTCGCCTTCCGCAGCTTCTCCTTCTGCAGCCTCGCCCTCTGCTGCAGTCTCATCAGTTGTTTCCTGAGTGTTTGCAAGGGCAGCGTCAGGTGAAAGACCGGATTCTATAGCTGCAAGCGCTTCTCCAACAGATACCTGAATATTTGCACTCATCTGTGAAAGGAAATCTGCCAGCTCTGTGTTGGAAGCAATAATATCATTGTAATCAGCAGCAACGCTGTTATTTAAATCCACAACATCAGCCTGAAGAGAAATAGCGCTGATATACTCTGTTACCCTGTCATCAACTACATCACCGTTGATATAGAGCTCTCCGTTTTCATTGGTACATACGTACATTGTCTGCATACCCGGGAGTGGAGTATCATATCCGTCAAACTGAACTTCTGTATATACATAAGCAACATAGCTTCCATCTACAGGACCCGGCTTTGTATAAACATCTACGGTAGGTATGCCTGAAATATATGCAGAAACTTCCTGAAGTCTTAATTCCTCAGTAGATTCAAGCCCGGTATAAATGGATTTAATCGTATCCATATCACCCTGTGCATAAGCTGTGAAATATGTATTCATAAGATTATTCACATCTTCATATGCATTCTTCTCAAGATCTACCTCGGGAACAATGTAGCCTCCGTTTTCATCAACCTCTACAGCTGCATTCTCCTGAGTTTCTCCTGCATCTTTTTTATTTGCGCCAAGCGCTATACCTATGGTTATAGCCACAGCAACTACCAAAATAATTGGCATGACTATCTTCTTATTATCTGATATATACTCCCAAAAAGTTCTTTTGTCCTGATTGGCAAACGGATTCTCCGGTTTTTTATTACCCTTAAAATTCATTTTTTTAAAATTCATTCGTTCCTTTTTCTCTTTCTATCTGTAACTAAGAGATGCACCCGACAGGAATCGAACCTGCATTAAAGGCGTCGGAGGCCTCCGTTCTATCCATTAGACTACGGGTGCGAAAATGTTACAGATTTATTACGTACCGAACTATAATACCATAGCCTCTTTATCATGTTCAACCTTTTTCACATTATTTTCACCGCTAAAATCATAGTAATAAACACTCTCCGAGAGTATATCTTCAGTATTCAGGCACTGCGTGTTCACACACCTGACCATATTTATCAGAGAATCCACATCATGCGTAGTTTTGCTATAGGGTACTATTATTACTTCATGAATTGATGAGGGTAAAATGTAGAAACCACTTGAAAGTTTATCACGCATATCCGGCAGAAAACCGGGATAGAGAATGCATGATGCTCCAAAATGTCCGGAAGTATTAGATGCTACATATATCTCGGGAAGTTCATCTTCCTTATCGTAAATATCCATTCCGGGCATATTTCCCACTATTTCGAAAATATTTCTTGTTGTTACAGGGAATAGTTTTGGCGTATTGACCAGAGCTGCATTATAAAGGTCATCCTCTTTTACATTCCACAATTTCAGATGTTCGTTCTTTACCAGAATACTACCCTCAACTCCCATAACTTTGAGAGGTACGAAATACACAATTGCCAGATCCTCATAGTCCCTGTGCGGTGTTTCAAGCAAAAGATTTTCGTTTTCACTTCTTCCTATCAGTTTAAAGCACACCTTATCGACAACCGATGCATACTCACTGTAAAAAGACATATCCACATTATTTGAAGGAACGTGTTCTTCAACTATACCTATTATTTCCTCTACTATTTTGCTTATCTCTTTTCCATCATTATAACTGTCATAGTAGTTATCCAGGTACACCGTAGGTCCACAGTTACTGTTCTTCTTCGTAACGCATACTCCCGTGTAAACTACGTCATTATTTTTTCTTACACTATGCATTGAAACCGAAGCTTCATCGCCATAATGCTCTGTAATACTGTTTTTTATTTCATCAAAAAATTTATCTCTGTTCATTGTTATTCTCCTTAAAAATAAGCGAAAAAATAAGACAATGCGAAGCATTTAATAATCCTTCATCATTGTCTTATAAGTCTATACATTCAATTTTCAGAAAATAACGGTATTAAACTCTGGAGAGGTATTCGCCTGTTCTGGTATCAATCTTGATAACATCACCTTCTGCAACGAAAAGAGGTACCTGAACAACTGCACCTGTCTCAACTGTAGCAGGCTTTGTAGCGCCAGTAGCTGTATCACCCTTGAAGCCGGGCTCTGTCTCTGTGATAGCAAGTTCAACAAAGAGCGGGGGCTCAATAGCAAATACATTACCATTATATGAGTTAACCTGAACTGTCTCGTTCTCCTTAACGAACTTCATTGCGTCACCTACCTGATCCTGTGTAAGTGAGATCTGCTCATAAGATTCATTATCCATGAAGTTGTAAAGATCACCATCAGCATAAAGATACTGCATTTCCTTGCGGTCGATACGAGCTGCAGGGAATTTCTCGGTAGGACGGAAAGTTGTTTCCTTAACACCACCGTTAATAACGTCCTTAAGCTTTGTTCTTACGAAAGCAGCACCTTTACCGGGCTTAACATGCTGGAACTCTATTATCTGACATACATTACCATCTATTTCGATGGTCATACCGTTTCTGAAATCACTTGCGGAAATCATAAAAAATCCTCCTAATTCTCACAAATCAAACAACTTTAATAGTTTATACTATGTTTTATTTTTTTTCAATACCTTTTATGATAAAATCTATCGCTTCTATATAACCGTCAAAGCCTTTTCCGTAAATCTGCTTGTCACAGGCAGGCGCGGTCACAGAATTTGCCCTGAAATCCTCCCTGTTTTTAATATCAGAAATGTGCACTTCGACTTTTATTATATCCTCAAGGCTCTTTAATGCATCATGGATTGCGTAGCTGTAATGAGTATAGGCTCCCGGATTTATAACAATCCCGCAGGTGCCGTCAAAATAGCAGCTTTGCAGCTTATCAATGATCGCGCCCTCATGGTTTGACTGCCAGACTTCAATGTCAGCGCCTATATCTTTTGCCTTATCCATGATCATTTTGGTCAGGTAGTCATAATCCCTGTCTCCGTATATTTCCTTTTCTCTTATGCCCAAAAAATTTAAGTTTGGACCGTTTACAACAAGTATCTTCATGTCCAATCATCACCCCCCTGATCCATCACAAAAGCGCATGCACTATTTCTTCTGCAATTGCTCTTGCGATCTTTTTATCTGTGTCTATGCCAAAATCACATGCCTTATCATATATATCCCGTCTATCATCCTGGAGCTTTTTTATTCTCCCAAGTACATCTCCTGTCTGAAGAAGCGGACGTGAAGTATCATCCTTCACTCTGTCATAGACAGTTTCAGGCTCTGCCTTTAAAAAGATGACTCTTCCGAACTCTTTTAAGAGTTTTCTGTTTTCCTCTCTAATAGGAAGGCCGCCTCCGCACGCAAGGACTGTTTTCTTCCTCTTATCAGCTATAAGTCCCTTAAGAAAATCTGTCTCCATCTGCCTGAAAGCTTCTTCTCCATCAGTTGAAAAAATATCGCTTATAGTTCTGTCTTCCTTTTGTTCTATCGCCTCATCGGAATCAATCCTGTCATAGCCAAGAAAGTCAGCAATTTCCAGAGAAACAGCGCTTTTTCCGCTGCCCATAAATCCCACAAGCACGATATTCTCATCATCTAAAAGTTCGCGAAGCATCCGTCCGTATACAATTCGAATATCTTCTTCCGAAACTTTTACATTATTCCACAGTTCATAGGCGCATATTCCCTGATGCAGAAGCATTCTGATGCCTGAAATGCACTTTGCTCCCTGTTTTTCACACATTGATATAAATCTCGTCCTGTAAGGCTTAAAAATCGCATCAAAGCCGGTGTGGATCAATTTATAGAAGTTTTCATCATCAATAATAACTTCGTCAGACTTAGGATACAGTCCAACAGATGTAGCCTGAAAACAAATATATTTTTTTGATGCATCAAGCTCTTTGTAGTCAGACAGCTTCATCGCGCTGCAGAGCTTTTTCCCTGCAAAATCATTTACGCTGTCGCTAAGTTCCTGCGCTCTCTTTAGTGTTCTGTTTAGTATAAATACTTCTTTTGCGCCTTCGTCAGCGCATAAAAAAGCTGCCGGCCTTGCCGCTCCGCCTGCGCCAAGTATGATCACACTTTCATCTTTCAGACTGCAGGATGCTTCTTCAAATGATTTCTTTATCCCGAAATAATCTGTATTGTACCCTTTAAATCCGGAATTATCAGCGGTCCTTACAAGTGTATTTACCGCCCCGATCCTCTTTGCCATGGGATCAATTTCCTTTAAAAAAGGAATAACGGCACTCTTATGCGGGATCGTAACATTAAGCCCCAATACATCCATGGAAAGAGCACCATAAAAAGCTTCCTTTAGATGTTCCGGTTCTACCTCAAACGGAACATATACAAGGTCGCATGAAAGCCTGTCAGCCAGTGTATTGTGAATGGCAGGCGATACCGTATGATGAACAGGATATCCGAACAGGCCGCACACCCTTGTCGTTCCCTTTACTGTCTGCCCCATTTTGTCTCCTCCGATAGTTTTTTCATTACTCCAAATTTTAACCTATATAAAAAGAAAAATCGAGCAGGAATAAAAATTCCTGCCCGAATAAATAGCAAATGACCAATGTGTATTTAATTAGCTTTTACGGATGATAACACCATCTTCGTCATCAACGATAACCTTAGAATTACCGTTAACCTGATCTGCTGTATTTCTGATTGCTCCGGATCCTACAAAGTACTGATATTCATGAAGTACTGAATCCTTCTGCATGTTGTTTACAGCCTGTCTCATTACGTTAGACTGTATTCCACCTATATTTCCAAGACCAACAAGCGATTCATCTTTGTTTCCAAATGTTACTGAAAGATCTCCGATCGTGGAATTCACTCTCTGAGTGGAAGCCACCGCCTGTTCATTCTGTATATTATCTTCTTTACTATTTGCGCTTTTCTGTTCTGACGGATTTTTACCGGAAAGGAACGATACAGCTGAGGGGATCCGATTATAGATTCCATATAAATTTTCGCTACCTGATGAAGCGTCTATTCTCATGTTCCCCCTCCTTTCTTTCAATGAATTATTTTACTTCTTTTAGCCATTATAATCAATTGCATTTCCTTACTATGTTTATATTATCGGCAATTTGAAATAAAACTTTAGTCATTAATTAAAACTTTTTTAAATTATTCCCGCAGCATTCAAAAGCTCCTTTGTATAATCACACTGAGGATTCCTGTAAACAGAAGAAGGCTCCCCATATTCTTCTATAATTCCGCCTCTCATTACGGCAACATGGTCACATATCTGATAAATAACTCTCAGGTCATGAGATATAAAGAGGATAGTAATCCCCATATTTTTATTAAGGCTACGCAAAAGCTCAAGTATCTGAGCCTGAATAGTAACATCAAGCGCAGAAACAGGCTCATCCGCGATTATCACCTTGGGCGATCTCATCAGCGCAACACCTATGCTGACTCTCTGCCTTTGTCCGCCGGAGAGCTGATTTGGATATCTATCCAGCATATTTTCAGAAAGCCCTATCGCTTTTATTACGGTTTTAACGCGTTCTTTCATCTCTTTTGGTGTCCACTTGCGCTTTTTATCAACACGAAGCGGTTCTTCAAACAGCCAGCCTATTTTTTTGCTGGGATTAAGTGAAGAATAAGGATCCTGAAAAACCATCTGAGAATCGGAATATTTTTGAATGATCTCTCCCGTAATGTCTTTGTTCATCCCGACAATAGCCTTGGCAAGTGTAGATTTGCCGCAGCCTGACTCCCCTGCAAGTCCCAGGATCTCACCCTCATAAACATCCAGATCAATGCCCTTTAGGACATGTTTCTTTTTGTCCCTGCTAAGCGGTGACTTCTTGTGGTTTTTGTAATATACATTTAAGTTTTTAATTTCTATTACTTTTTCCTGTTCCATAGTTCTCTCTTATAGATTGATCTGCGGTATGGCAGCAATTAGTTTTCTGGTATATCCCATCTTAGGAGATCTGAAAATCTCTTCGACATCTCCGGTCTCGACTATATTTCCGCCCTGCATTACGATTACTCTCTGACAAAGTT
>Ga0310691_10007239_pt1 | contig 11625 bp, 9 predicted proteins | sample 176DNAGHGlowgp2_FD_203887 | JGI IMG/M metagenome (GOLD analysis project Ga0310691, IMG submission 203887) | Sheep rumen microbial communities from Palmerston North, Manawatu-Wanganui, New Zealand - 1766 DNA GHGlow gp2 (v2) (version 2) | ecosystem: Host-associated > Mammals > Digestive system >... | reverse complement strand
AAGAGATCCGGATCAAACGGCGGGAATTCGGCCTGCCGCTTGACTGAGAAGAAAGGAGGAACAGCGAGAATGCAGTCTCAAACCTTTTCGAAGAGATACCTGACCATGAAGCGGGAAAAGATGGCACACAGCTGGACGCTGGCCAAGCGGAACAAGGGATGCTATCTCTTTCTGGCGCCTTACGCGATCCTGTTTTTCACCTTCTTCATCCTGCCGATCTGCACCTCCATCTTCTACAGCTTTACCTATTACAATATCCTGGAACCCCCGCGGTTCATCGGCTTTCAGAACTATATCAACCTGATCCTGCAGGATGAGATCTTCCTGACCGCGATCAAGAACACCTTCGTTATCGCGGTGATCGTCGGGCCGGTCGGGTATATCCTGTCCTTCCTGTTCGCCTGGTTTATCAACGAGCTTCCGAAATGGCTCCGGGCTGTGGCAGTCGTCATCTTCTACGCGCCTTCCATTGCCGCGGCGGCCTTCACGGTTTTCTCTGTCATCTTCCGCGGTGACGCCTACGGCTGGTTCAACTCCATCCTGATGGAGTTTGGCATTATCGAGGCGCCGCGGCTCTGGCTGACGGATCCCCGATATATGATGACCATCGTGATTATCGTCAGCCTGTGGATGAGCATGGGCACAGGCTTCCTGAGTTTCGTGGCCGGCTTCCAGGGCATCGACCGCAGCATGTACGAGGCGGGCTATGTGGACGGCGTGCGGAACCGCTGGCAGGAGCTGTATCACATCACGCTGCCAAGCATGAAGCCGATGCTGCTGTTTGGTGCAGTGATGAGCATTACGACGGCCTTTAACGTCAGTGACGTTCCGCGGATCCTGTGCGGTTATCCGTCCACGGACTACGCGGCCCGGACAATCGTCACGCACCTGTTTGACTATGGTTTCAGCCGCTTTGAGATGGGCTATGCCAGCGCCATCGCAACGCTGCTGTTCCTGGTCATGATCCTGTGCAAGAAAGCAATCGGCGCGCTGCTGGGAAGGGTGGGTACCTGAGATGAGTGAGATCAACAAGGTTCAGTCTTCCGGCACCCTGCAGCTGATCAACGGAAAGAAATACCGTGGTCACCTGGAAGCGGACGAGAACGGCGCGGCCTTCTATACGAAAGGGAATCCCGAACCCGTGGCCCAGTGGCACTATGCACGGATGAACCGCATGGATAACATCCGCCGGGGCGGCACGACCAGCCAGATCACGGTCATCCTGAAGGACGACACGCGATATGTGCTGGAACTGGCCCAGGGGCTGAAGCTGTACAGCCACATGGACAAAAACTGGGCGGACAAGCCGGTGACGCCCCGTACCCGGGGCGATGAGCTTCGCCGCCTGGCTGAGTTGCGCGGAGAGAAGATCCAGACGCCGAAAAAGCACCTGATTACCCGCCGCCATCCGAACCGGTCGATCGGCGGCGATATCGGCATCTATCTGCTGCTGATTATCTTTGCCGTCGCCATGGTGTTCCCGGTTGTCTTCCTGATCGGTTCCGCCCTGAAACCGCTGAACGAACTGTTCCGGTTCCCACCGCCCATCTGGCCGCAGAATCCGACGCTGGACAACTTTTCCGACCTGTTTGTCACGATGGGCCAGAGCTTTGTTCCGTTCAGCCGGTACCTGGTCAACACGGTGTTCATCACCGCCGTCGGTACCTTCGGCCACCTGGTCATCGCCAGCATGGCGGCTTTTGTCCTGGCCAAGTATGAATTCCCCGGCGGGAAAGCTTTCTTTGCCGTCGTTACGACCTGCCTGATGTTCTCCGGCTACGTGACCGGTATCCCGAACTACCTGATCATGAGCAAATTGGGAATGGTCGATACCTACTGGGCGCTGATCCTGCCTGCATTCGCCGCGCCGATCGGCCTGTTCCTGATGAAACAGTTCATGGAAGGCCTGCCCACCGCGCTGATTGAGGCGGCGACCATCGACGGCGCCAGCCGGTTCCGGGTATTCTGGAGTATCGTGATGCCCAACGTGAAACCGGCCTGGCTGACGATGATCATCTTCAGCGTACAGGGCCTGTGGAACAACAGCGCCGCGACGGTCATTTATTCCGAAGCGAAGAAAACGCTGGTCTACGCGCTGACGCAGATCCAGGCCGGCGGTATCGCCCGTACCGGCCAGATGGCGGCGGCACAGGTGATCATCATCGCGGTCCCGATCCTGATCTTCGTGTTCAGCCAAAGTCAGATCCTGGAGACCATGGCGTCCTCCGGTATCAAGGATTAAGGAGGAAAAAAAGATGATGAAAAAAGTTCTTTCCCTCCTGACAATCCTGATGCTGCTGCTGACCGTCCATGCCGCGACAGCGGATGACAGCAACAGCCTGAAGGACGACGGATTCAGCACTTCCTATTCCTACATCTTCGATTACTGGGGAGATGTCCAGATGTGTCCGGATCCGTACCGGGTGCTGACGGTTGTTGACAGTTCGACCATCGGCCTTGAAAACCTGGACAATCTCCGCATCAGCAATCCCGAAGGCCTCTTTGCCCGCAACCACGACATCTATGTGGCGGATACGGGCAACAATCGGATCCTTCAACTGAAACTGGAGGGCGACAAGGTCACGCTGAAACGGATTATCACGGAAATCTCCGGAGCGGAACCGGCGACGCTGAAAGGTCCGACGGATCTGTTCGTGGATGAGAAAGACAACATTTATATCGCGGACTACAATAATCACCGTGTCCTCATGGCGGACAAGGACCTGAACAAACTCAAGGAGTTCACGAAACCCGACGATTCCACCTTCAACCAGGGCTCGGACTTCCTGCCGTCCAAGATCACCGTGGACGTGGCGGGCCGTCTGTATGTGCTGGCCAAGAACGTGAACAAGGGCTTCATGAAGTATGAGAGCGACACCAGCTTCACGGGCTATATCGGAGCAAATGCCGTCAAGGTCAACATGGCGGACTATATCTGGAAACGCTATTTCATGAGCAAGGAGCAGCGCGCTGCTTCCGAGAGCTTTGTGCCGACCGAATACGAAAATCTCTACATCGATGAAAAAGGGTTCATCTATGCGACGAACACGGTCTTCAGCGAATGGGAGCTGAAGAGCGACGCCGCGAAGCCGATCCGCCGCCTGAACGGCATCGGCAACGACATCCTGATCAAGAACGACCGGTACCCGCCGATCGGTGACCTGTACTGGAAGTCCGAGAGTATCCAGTACGGCCCGAGCAAGCTGACGGACATTACCGCCCTGGACAATGAGCTCTATGTGGCGGTGGATAAAATCCGCGGCCGCCTGTTCGGATACGACAGCCAGGGCGTCATGCTGTGGGCCTTCGGCACGAAAGGAAACGCCGACGGCGCATTCAACCGTCCGACCGCCCTGGATCATATCGGTTACGACCTGCTGGTGCTGGACGGACTGAAGAACAGCGTGACCATCTTCACACCGACCGAGTACGGCCAGATGATCTATGACGCAACCGACACCTACCTGACCGGCGATTACGACCGGAGCGCCGAACTGTGGGAAGATGTCATGAAGCTGAATGCCAACTATCCGCTGGCGTTCCGCGGCATCGGACGCTCCATGTTCCGGCAGGAGAAGTACCGGGAGGCCATGGACTACTTCGAACGGGCTCACGACCGGGAGGACTACGGACGCGCTTTCAAGCAATACCGGAAGATCTGGATCGAAAAGTACCTGCTCTGGATCATCCTGATCCTGGCAGCGGTGCTGATCATCCCGCTGGTCATCGGGCGGGTCAAGAGAATGAAGTGGGAGGTGATCATCCATGAGCACAGCAAGATTCGCAAATGAGCCTGCAGCTGCAATGCCGGAACGGGATACCTGGCTGAGCCGCTACGGACAGTCCCTTCGCTTCGCGCTCCATGTGATCACGCATCCCTTCGACGGCTTCTGGGACCTGATCCATGAAAAACGCGGCACCATGGCCGCGGCGCATACCTTCCTGTTCCTCTTCCTGCTGACCCGCGTGCTGAAGCTGATCTGCACGAACTTCCAGTTCATCTCCGCACCGATCCAGCATATCAACCTGTTTGAGGAAGCGGCTTCGTTGCTGCTGCCGTTCCTGGTGCTTTGCGTCGCCAACTGGGCGATGACGACCCTGTTCGAGGGGAAAGGCCGGTTCAGGGACATCTATATGGCCATGTGCTATGCCCTGGTGCCCTATTCGCTCATCCAGCTGCCGATGATCCTGGTCAGCAACGGCCTGACCTACGAAGAGGGGAGCATCTATACCGTTATGCTGAGCCTCAGCGTGATCTGGTGCATGTTCCTGGTGTTTGTCGGCCTGATGGAGATCCACGACTACGGTCCCGGAAAGACATTCATCTTCATCATTGTGACCATCGTCGGCGCCTGCGTGATCCTGTTCCTGATGCTGGTGTTTTTCAGCTTGCTCAGCGATGCAGTGGCCTTCTTTGTCAGCTTCTACCGGGAAATCGTTTTCCGGTTGAATTAAGGAGGGGAGGAGCATATGTATAAGAATAAAACCCTTCTCCGCCGCCTGCTTCCCTGGCTGATCGGGATTGCCGCGCTGGCCGCGCTGATCATCTTCGTGTTTGTACCGATCTACAGCCCGCGCGAGACAAACTTCGGCCGCGAATCGCATGTGGTCAGCTACGATGGGGACGGCAAACCGATCATCCTGGAAAACAACGCACTGAAGTTTGAAATGGATGCCGGAACGTCCCAGTTTACAGTGACCAACAAGGCCAACGGGCAGACCTGGTACTCAAACCCGCCGGACGCGGAAAGCGATCCGATCGCGGGCGGCGTGAACAAGGAATTCCTGTCCTCCACGGTCACGATCACCTATACGAACTCCGGCGGCGAGAACGAACTGAACAATTACCGCTATTCCATCGTCAACCAGAACTATCAGATTACCCGGCCGGATGACAGCTCAGTCCGGGTAGACTACGCGATCGGCAAGATTGAGCGCCACTATATGATCCCCACGGCGATCACGGAAGAGGACTATAAAGAGATCACCGGGCGGATGTCCAAGGGCGACAAGAAAAAGGTTTCCACCTACTATACGCTGATGACGGCGGAAAAACTGGAAAAGGCCGAGAACAAGGAAGAGCTGCTGGCGACCTACCCGACGCTGGCGACGAAGTCCCTGTATCTCCTGAAGTCCGGCACGGAGCCCAAGAACAAGGAAAAGATCGAAGGCTATTTCAAAAACGCGGACTACACCCAGGAAGAGTTTGAGCGGGACGAGGAAAACGTGACCAGCAAGACGGTCAACAACGGGCCGATCTTCAATGTGACAGTGATCTACCGCCTGGACGGCAGCGACCTGGTGGTCGAAGTGCCCTATTCGGAACTGACCTTCGAACCGGATTACCCGCTGAGTTACGTATCCGTGCTGCCGATGTTCGGCGCGGCGGGTACCGACCGGGAAGGTTTCATCCTTGTTCCGGAAGGCAGCGGCGGTATCATCCGCTACAATAACGGCAAACTGTCCCAGAGCAGCTACTACGCCAACTTCTACGGCTGGGACTACGGCAATGAGCGGACCGAGGCGGTCAGCGAAACTGAGAACGCCTTCTGCGTGTTCGGCATGAGCCGCGAGGAAGGATCCTTCATCTGTATGATCGAAGGCGCCAGCTCCTACGGCGCGATCGCGGCCGATGTCGCGCAGCGTTTCAACAGCTATAATTTCGTCTACAGCAAGTACAACATCATCCACAACGGCCGGTTCAAGCTCTCGGGGCGGACGGACAAGCTGGTTCTGATGTACGAGAATGAAATCCCGGACGATACGATCGTGCAGCGCTACCGCTTTCTGAGCGACAACGGCTATACGCAGATGGCGGAAGCCTACGGCGATTACCTGCGGAGCAAGCCGGAATTCAGGCAGGAGAAGGCGGATCCGGAAGTGCCGGTTCATGTGGAACTGATCGGGGCTATCAACAAAACCGTACCGAAGTTCGGCATGCCTGTGGATTCGGTGGTCGCGACAACGACCTTTGAGGAAGCCCGGACGATCCTGCAGGAACTGTCGGACGAAAACATCCGCAACCTCCATCTGAGAATGACCGGCTGGAGCAACGGCGGCGTCCGACAGGAAGTGCTGACTGGACTCCATACGCTGGGTCCGCTGGGCGGTGACAGCGGCATGAAAAAGCTGATGGAGGACGCAGCGGAGAAGAACGTCGACCTGTATTTCGACGGGATCAGCTGCTTTGCCTATCACAGCGGCCTGTTCAAGGGCTTCATCCCGTTCATCCATGCGGCCAAGTTTACGACGCGTGAGCTGGTGAAACTGTATCACTACGATATCGTGACCTATCAGCAGGCGGACTGGGACGATCCCTTCTACCTGGTCAAGCCGGCGGTGGCAGCGGGTTATACCGACCGCCTGATCAGTGAGCTGAGCAAACGAGGCGCAGCCGGTGTGGCTTTCCGGGATCTGGGCAACCTGCTGAGCGCGGACTATAACAACAAGGATACGGTGACCCGCGAGCAGGTCAAGGCACAGCATGTGGAGGCTCTCCGGAAGGCACAGGAGAAAGGCCTGAAGATCAGCATCAAGGAAGGCAACGACTACGCGCTGCCCTATGCCGACCTGGTGACGGACATCAACCTGAGCGGTAACGGCTACGCGATCATTGACGAGTCGATCCCGTTTTACGAGATCGCGATTCACGGCCTCAAGAACTATACCGGCGAGCCGATCAACCTGGCCGGAGACTACCGGACTTCCCTGCTGGAATGCGCCGAGTACGGCGCGGGGCTGAACTTCTCTCTGATGAAGGCAGACACCCGCATCCTTCAGGACAGCGCCTACAGCTGCTATACCGGCGCCGCCTACGACCGATGGAAAGCCAGCCTGATCCCGATGATCAGCCGGTACCAGACGGAAATGACCGGCCTGAACAGCCAGCGGATCGTCGGCCATCGGAAGCTATCGCCGGAGGCCGCCGTCACCGAATATGAGGACGGCACCCGGGTCTACGTCAACTATGGACACTCGGATCTTACAAGCGGCGGCAAGACCATACCCGCCCGCGACTACCTGGTGGAAAGGGGGAAGGCACCGTGAAAAACCGCAAATACCGCGAACACTGGTACAGCGGCATCACCGAGGCGATCCAGATGTACGTGCCGGGGAACAGGATCTACCGTACGATGGAAGCCCGGCGCGCCCGGATCGGCACGCTCTTCATCCTGCCTTTCATCATCGGTTTCCTGGCTTTCATGGTCCGCCCGCTGATTACCTCCCTGGAGATGAGCTTCAGCAAGGTCAATGTCGTGGCGGGAACGATGACGCCGGTTAAATTCGACAACTATTCCTATGCCTTTGTGGCGGACCCGGATTTCAACCGACTGCTGGTCAACGAGATCGGCCGGATGGCGATCAACGTGATTGCCACGCTGGTGCTGAGCTTCGTGATCGCGGTCATCCTGAACCAGAACTTCAAAGGCCGGACGCTCTGCCGGGTGATCTTTTTCCTGCCGGTCATCCTCTCCTCCGGCGTCCTGCCGGGCATTGAAAAGCAGAACCAGTTCTTCAACCTGATGACCAGCATCTCCGAATCAGTCAACGAATCGTCGGGTGTGAACCTGTCGATGGCACTGCAGAACCTGCTGTCGGTCTCCGGCGTGGCAGGGGAGGTCTTCGACGTCATCTTCCAGATGATCGACGCGATCTACGACATCGTCATGGCCAGCGGCATCCAGATCATCATCTTCCTGAGCGGTCTGCAGTCCATCTCACCATCCCTGTATGAGGCGGCGGACGTGGAAGGCTGCTCGGCCTGGGAATCCTTCTGGAAGATCACCTTCCCGATGGTCAGCCCGCTGCTGCTGGTCAACTGCATCTATACGATCATCGACTTTTTCATGAAGAACGACAACCAGGTGGTCGAACATATCAATAATGTGATGTACGGAACGCAGATGGATTTCGGTGTCGCTTCGGCGCAAAGCTGGATCTACTTCGGCGTGGCGCTGATCTTCATCGGCATCAGTACATTCATCATTACCAGGGCGGTGAAATCTTATGAGTAAAGGAAATACGATTTTCATCGGGGAAAACAAAAACTTCTGGGAACGGAACCGCCGAAGCGGGGGCTACCTGCTGAAGCGCAGGGCCGGCCAGATCGCCATCTCGGTGATCCGCGGACTGCTGATGTTCGGCCTGTGCTTCATGATCATCCAGCCGCTGATCACGCGATTCTCCCTGAGCCTGATGGGTGAGCAGGACATGTACGATTCCACCATCCGCCTGCTGCCCCGGCACGTGACACTTGACAACTATCGGATTGTCGCGGACCTGACGATTCTGCCCACATCCATGATCAACACTGCATGGATTTCCCTGCTGATGTCCCTGTGCCAGGTGGTTTCCACGACGCTGGTCGCCTACGGTTTCGCGCGGTTCGAATTCCCGCTGAAGAAATTCTGGTTCGCCTGCGTGGTGCTGCTGATCATCATACCGCCCCAGACGATCCAAACCTCCCTGTTCCTCTATTTCTCCCACTTTGATATTTTCGGGATCATCAAGGCGATCAAGGGGAGCGAGATTAACCTGCGCGGCTCGCTGTGGCCCTATACGATGATGGGACTGACATGCATGGGTCTGAAGAACGGGCTGTATATCTATATGATGCGCCAGTATTTCCGGAGCGTGCCGGTGAGCCTGGAGGAGGCTGCCTACGTGGATGGCTGCGGGACGATGCACACCTTCCTGAAGATCATGCTGCCGGACGCCGTTCCGACGATCGCCAGCTGCTTCCTGTTCAGCTTTGTCTGGCAGTGGACGGATCTGTTCTATACCCGCAATTTCCTGACCGGCTATACCGTGTATTCCAGGGAACTGAGCGCGATGGTTTCCAAGATGGGTAAATACTTCTCCCAGAGCGCGACCGAGACTGTCACCGTTCCGCTCGGACGGCAGATGCAGCTGATCGGCATCGGCGTGTTCGTCTGCTGTGTTCCGCTGATCATTCTTTACTGTTTCACCCAGAAGACCTTCGTACAGAGCCTGGTGATGACAGGCTCCAAGGAGTAATTGTCTGTACATCTTGTTGAAGGAGATCTTGAATTTCTCCGCCGAATCCGCTATACTGTTTTCAGTGAAATACAATATCTGATTCTGAACCTGTGCGGCTGCCGTGCGCGACCGTATGGAAATAAAAAGGAGGTTCCTGCTTATGAAGAAACTGATTTCCCTGGTTATGGCTGCAATCATGCTGCTTGCATGCTGCAGCTTCGCTTCTGCGGAAGCGGAAGTCCCGGAAGGCTATCCGGCGATTATCGAAGGCCTCGACTTCGGCGGCCAGACGATCTGGCTGTACGACTGGTGGAGCAACGGCGATGAAGCACACAGCGACCGTTCGGCTGAACCCGACGAGGATACCCAGAAGCTGTACGAGTACCGTGACTGGCTCGAAAAGACCTACAACTGCAAGATCGTTGAAAAGAACTGGAAGGGCTGGCAGGAGAATCCCCAGGAGCTGGCGACCAAGGTGGCTGACAAGGATGCTTCTGAACTCTGCCTGATCCTGATCGACCCGAACTTCGCGGGCGGCCCCCTGGCGAACGACCTGTACATGGCCTGGGATCCGGAAATCATCAAGGGCGAGCAGTTCCTGAGCGGCGCTTCCGAACTGATGACCAAGAACGGCAAGGTCTACGGCGTACTGGCCGGCTCCAACGAGCCCCGTGAGTGCGTCTACTTCAACAAGAAGGTGCTGGAGGATGCCGGCATCAACTATGAAGAGATCTACGACCTGCACAAGAACGGCGAATGGACCTGGGATAAGTTCGAAGAGTACCTGAAGAAGGTACAGCGCGACACCGACAACGACGGTGTGATCGACATCTGGGGAATGACCGGCAACGGCGACCGCGTACTGCGCGGCTGCGTGTTCGGTAACGGCGGCACCTTCTTCGATTTCAATGACGAAGGCAAGCTGGTCATCACCGCTGACAGCGACGCGACCCTGGCCGGTATCGCGAAGCGCCAGGAGTGGGGCGACACCTACATGCCCCGGAAAGAAGACTACGCTCCCGACGGAGAGTGGAACTGGTTCGAAGGCTTCTGGAAGGAAGGCACGACCGCGTTCTTCGTAGGACAGCACTATGAAGGTTTCGGCGACATGTCCGGTAACCCGCTGCTGCCCTCCTGCGACTTCGAGTGGGGCTGCGTTTCCTTCCCGAAGGGACCCAACGCGAGCGACTATCTGTACGGCGACGTCGTGAACATCTGGGGCATCCCGAATGTGTATGACGAAGAAACCGCTCACAAGCTGCAGCAGATCTACGCGCTCTACACCATCCCCACCCCCGGCGTTGATCCCGAGACTTCCTGGATCGGCGACAAGTATGAGCGTACCGATGACCGCGCTGTGGACGAATACTGCGCGATGGCCCGTGAGAACGGACATCAGGTCGCCAACAAGACCTACCTGCTCGGCAGCGAGAACGACGTGCTGGGACCCACCCTGTACTGGGCGCTGGGCAACGGCACTCCCATCGAGATCGTGGAAGCCGCCAGAGAAGCCTGGCAGCATCGCTGCAACCTCTTCAACGGCGACGAGACCGAAGAAGACTATCAGAAGTACCTGGATGAAAAAGCTGCCGCCGAGGCTGCTGCCGCGGAAGCTGCCGCTGCTGAAGCTGCTGCTGAAGAAGCTCCCGCTGAATAAGCGAAACGGTATCCCGGACCGCCCGCAAGGGCGGTCCGTTTTAAATCCTGAGTGCGTACGAAATATAACGTGAAATGAGGTTTACAGGATGATCAATCACCGGATCCGGACAGCGTGACCGAAATCGGTGCAGAGCTGCTGAAGAACCACTGCAGCAAACTGAAGATCACCTGCGCGAAGGACAGCACCATGCAGAGCTACCTTGAAAGCAATTACCCGAAGGTAAGCATTGTGCAACCGAAAAAATAGCAACAGGAGATGGGTATCCCATGCTGAAGACAGCTTCTCTCTTTTCGGACGGCGCCGTCCTGTGCAGAAGGAAGGAGATCCGGATCTTTGGAGAGGCGGACAACGGAAAAACCGTGACCGTTTCCCTGTATGATCAACACAACAACCTGCTGGCAGAAGGAAAGGCCCGGGCACGGGAAGGAAGCTTCCTGGCCTTCCTGAGACCCCAGGAGGCACAGACCGGCTGCCGGCTGGTGACGGAAGCCGGAAACGAGCAGGTCGAAGCAAAGGACATCGCCATCGGCGAAGTGTTCCTGGCCGGCGGGCAGAGCAATATGGAACTGGAACTGCGCAACGCGGATGAAGGTCCGGGGATCATCCGGACGCACGACGATCCGCTGCTGCGGTTCTTCAACGTGCCCCGGATGGCCGTGAAAGGGCCGGAGCAGCGGAAGGCCGTGGATGAAGCGCGCTGGCACGCGACCGTGCCCGGGAAAGGCGCTGAAGACAGCGCTGTCGGGTACTTCTTCGCTGCGGCGCTGCGTCAAAGGCTGACGGGGATCCCCGTGGGCATTATCGGATGCAACTGGGGCGGAACCTCCGTGACCTGCTGGATCGGGGAGGACGCGCTGAAGACCGAGACGGAGGGGCAGCGCTACCTGGATGAATACGCCGGACGTACCGCCGGCAAGGATATGGAAACCTATCTGAAAGAGGAAAAGGCTTTCCTGGACGTTTTC
>Ga0310691_10007237_pt1 | contig 11626 bp, 7 predicted proteins | sample 176DNAGHGlowgp2_FD_203887 | JGI IMG/M metagenome (GOLD analysis project Ga0310691, IMG submission 203887) | Sheep rumen microbial communities from Palmerston North, Manawatu-Wanganui, New Zealand - 1766 DNA GHGlow gp2 (v2) (version 2) | ecosystem: Host-associated > Mammals > Digestive system >... | reverse complement strand
TCGTCCGTCACTGTGTCGCCGTCATTGTCTGTAACGCTGAACCCACTCAGCATCTCACCGTTCCCAAGCTTTGTCAGTGAGGTGTACGAAGTGACCTTTCCTATTTTATCATCAGCGTTAGCCTTTGATACAACAGCACCCTCCACTTTGACCTCATAGATATGGTAATCTGAAAGTGAATATCCGGGCTGGAGGCTTTCAAAGAAATACTTTGCCCTTGTTTCGGGAGATTCAAGCTCAAGGACCGTTCCAGGGAGCGGCACTGTGCTGTCGCCGAGGAATACCGCAACGTATATTTTATCATGAGAGCTTGTGAAATCAGCATCGCTCCACACCTTATCGGCTTCAAGACCGATACCGCGGCGGTTGCTGACATCCATAAATGCGTCTGAGCCGCCGACTATCATACCAGCACTTTCATCCGCACTCAATGTCTGGTAGGAATTCTGTTCTTCAGAGCCGTTTACCAATGCTGATCTGCATTTATATTTTATCAGATCATATCCAACGGGTATCTCGTAGTCTCTTTCCTCGACCAAAAACTTTGTTCCCACTATAAGACCGGGCACCTTTACCGTATATCCGGCAGGTACATCGTCGATAGCGCCAAAGCGTGAGGTGTATATTGTGATGTTCTGCTTCTGTTCCTGTGAAAGAGTTGAAACATCTGTCACATAGACCGGAGTTTCATCTGTACCGATGTTATACCTTTCGTACCAGCCCTCACCGGGATTTGAAGTATCAGGCTCCCATACAACAAAGTAGCCTTCCGGATCGGTAAGATAATACCTGTGAAGATCAGCGGGCTCCCATTTTTTGGAGGCTTCATCATAGAATGACAAGCGATACTTGAATCGTGTATTATCTACCGTTGAGAGACCTGTTGTTGCCTTCGGATCATATCTGAGCAGGTTCCCCTCATTTTGCGCATCTGTTTTGCTGTCATCATAGTTCTCATTGTACAGATTCTTTTTAATATTCAGCGTTCTTACCATTCCGCTTTTCAGCTTGTTATCAAAAGCGATAGTCGGCTGCATACTAACCTGAGCGGCAGCAGTTTTCAGATCCTTGATATTTCCTGATACTACAACAGATTCCAAATTAACGGCGCCGTTATTGGCTGTTGGATTGTCAAGATTGTAGATATCTGAATTGACCGCACACTCAACAACATAATAGTACATCGCTTCGTCCGGGAAATTTATCTCAATATTCCTTCCCGGCACCAGGAAGAACACATTATCATACGGAGCTCCGCCGCTTGGAGGCACATAGGTGCTTGCATAACGAACGGTCTGTGTAGAATTCTGATATTTGACAGATACATTTCCGTTTGTATCCATATCCGTCAAAGCGATCCAATGCTCGTCGGATTCCTGGATCTTATAAAAGATCTGGAAGGGATACTCAACAAGGCTGAAATCCATATCGCTATTCTCTGCACCGGACAGAGTCTTCGCAAAAAGAACGTTTCCGGGAGTTACAGCAGAAAGGTTGAAGCGCATATGGAGGTTTGATGCACCGGCACCGCGCTCCATATAGTAGACCTTCATTGTGTGGGTGGTATAGTCCTTGAATACATAGCCCTGGTTATCTGCTTTAGGCTCATCGTTATATTCAAATATTTCTTTTGCATAAGCTTCTGCCTCTGCTTCAGTATGTCCCTTAGCTTTATAGTGATCCTTGAAGATCTGACGCAGAGTAGTTTTGTTACCGTTGACATCAACTTTGCCTGTACGGAAATTAACCTTGCCGTACTCAGCGGAATGGATACCGCCGAGGTCGAGCACAAGCTCGTTGTCAACATAGAGCCAGAAGTCATCGTCACCGGTAAACTCGAAGATAACATCGTTTCCCCATGCGTCAAGACCGCTTGGCGTCTGAACGAATGTTGCCTCCATTTCCATACCGAGGTAATAGTCGGCCTCCTTCTTTTCTGTTCCGTTTTCATTACGGTAAACGGTGTAAAGCTTCTCATATTTACGGGGATTCTTATCATCAAGGATTCCTGTATTCCAGTTATTATGAACAGACAATACGTCATAAAGGTTCTGAGGGTTTTCTTTAGAAAATGAATTCGGCTTGATATAATTATAGGGTAAAAACTGTCCGTGCTTACGCGTAGGCAGATTTGATTCCATAGTACCAAGTTCTCTGTATACCGTGAAATCATATATCGGCTCATTCTCTACCCCATCAGTGAACTGAGCGGTCGTGAGCTTGCCGTCCTTGTCAACATAGAGCGGGTTATGGTTTTTATCCGTCTGCTGTACGAGTCCACTTCCGTCTGGAACTAATGTTGCAAAGTTCTGACAGCTGTCATACTCAAAGTAACCGGTAGACTTGTGAATACTCTCAACAAAGATGTGGTTTGTCAGATCTGCATCGTTAAAAGCGTTTCCGAAATCCGCGCCTACCATAGAAACCAGCTCTGCATCTTCCGGGAAAGAAACTTCCTTATCATTGGAGTCATAATACTTGCCGTTTCTTTTTACATAGTATGCTCCGTCATAATAATACACAGTACTCTTTTTTACATCGGGGTGACCGTTTGCGTTCAGGCTGTCCGAGAGCAGGCCTTTTTGATTCTCACTATAGCCAAAATAAGTCTTTGTTATACTGCCTCCGGCAGCCTTTTTATCGCCGTCATTAGGGGTAAAATCGATCATACGCATTGTTATGCCGTATTCCGTATTATCGACTGTCTCGACCTCATGGAGCCTGGCAATATCAGAACCGCTTGTGCTCGTATCATCAAAGGTAGCAAAATAGAAAGTATCAGCCTTTGCAAATGACACGGTCTTAACAATACCGTTTTCCTTATCGGCGGCAAGCGCGACATACTGCTTTATACCGTTATCCCATGCGAGAATATTGGAAAAGTATTCGCCGTAGTATACCTTGCCGTCTTTTTCCTTATACTCACGTCCCTGCATGAGTATACCTATCTTATCATCGGACAACGTCTGATTGCCGGTACGCTGCGGAGCTATATACTTATCGGAGAACGTGTTTCTCAGATCATAGTAGCCGTTCTCGTTGCCGTCGCCGTCGTAATACACAGAGAACTCCCACAGGAGGGTGTTCATGGTATCATCGAGCCACATTATCTTGTCGCCGTAGGCGTAGACCTGACACAGCGTGCCGTTATGGTCAACAGCATAGTAGATGTACTTTTTGCTCACATCGTCCCAAACACGGGTGTAGACGATGACCTGTGCTCCGTCTTTAGCTATTTCGCCGTCCGAAACGCTTATCATTTTCGCGGTGCAGGTCAGTTTGTCAGAACCCGGAACGGTAGATTCCAGAACAAAATAGAGGTTCGTCGCTTCTGTGGAGGCTCCAAAGGAATAGGAAGTGCTGTCAAAATGGATATAATAGTCTCCGGCTTTCAGTCTGACAGACTTATCGGTATTCGGCAGCACCTTAAAGGCTGTCGCCTGTTCAGAGTCACTGGTCATGGACAATGCGCCCGCATCGTCGCATTTCAGATATGTGCCTTCATCAGACCTGAGGTAATAATTATCCTCGCTTTTGTTCACGAAGGTCCACTTGGTGATATCACTGCTTTCGGTAACATAGAGAACGCGCTCGTTGTGAGCTTCGTCGAGGACGGGCAGCTGATAAAGCTTTGTGCCGGGAGCGGAATCGCCTGCTGTGAGACCGTATCCGTAAGAGCTGCCGCTGGTGTGCTCCATTAAACCGTAGGTTTTTCCGTTTATTCCCAAATAATCATCAGGGTATTTTGCATACCAAAAGTAAAAGTTTGCCCACGGGTCATTCAGATTATTATACGCCGCAAATGATTTACCAGTATTATTTCCCTGACTATTCCAGCAATAAGAGTTCGCCCCCACTATGCGGAAGCCTTTTTCTATATCATTTGCATCATAATACTCAACTTTAAATGCAGTAGCCTGAGCCTGATTATCTATAAACTTTAAGCTATTTGAGCTTTGAACGACATATTTTTTTTCGCCATCATTGCAAAAAATGTAATAATTTCCATTGCCTGCACTTTCAAAAAAATACGGAACAGCGCCCTTTTTTTTCGCATTTTCTGTACCATTTAATGTATCCAATGAGACTGCATCTGATTTTTTTATTCCCTTTCTGGAATTAACATTATTAGTGTCAAAATCATACAGTATTGATGTTGCATAATTTCCAACTTTATTACTTATGTAAAGTCCGTTGCTTTCTCCGTCAAATGATGATAAATCAGCAATATCTGTCATCTTGAACCATATTTGTTCATCACCTAAAACTCCAAAATCATCTTCCACTATCTCATAAACAGAAAATCCAGTCGCATAGAAGCTGACTTTGCCGTCCTCTGCGGTAAAATCGAATAACTGCTCTCTTGTACCGTCGTCATGGATATGCCATAGAGCAATGCTCTCGGTTATCACAGGGTCAACGATCTCGACCTTTATCGGGTTATCCTCTCCCGGCTGGTATTCTTTCCAGCCATCAGTGATAGTGATATCATAAGCCGCGATACCTTCGTGCTCATCGGAAACGTCAACAGCAGTAGCCTCAGCGTCCTCGGGCATAAGGCCCTCAAGCGTGACCGTTTTCTCATCGCTTTCCTCATCGGGATAGAGCTCTATCGTCTGATGCGTCAGATCAGAGTCCTCCTGTTCAGGAACCGAGTCCACCGCATAAACTGACGTTATATTTGACATTGTCAATACTGCCGCAGCAAAGATACTGACAATTCTTTTGGTTATCCTATCAAACACTACGCCGTCTTCCTTTCATTTGTATCAGGCAGTCCGCTATCCGTTGAACGGACTGTCGCTGTCCATTGCATCCGCAGCCGTAAAGCCGTCGGGACAGCTTGAAACAGGTACTCCCTCTGCTTCAAGGGTGATATTATATGGCTGATCGAACACACCGAGGTAGTCCTTTTTATAGATCGGAATATCTATATGGTCGAAAAGCTCATCTGTAGCCGTATCGGGGCTTACAGCAGCCATTGTGTCATTGGGGCCGGTACCCTCGCTGTTTTCGCCGGTATAGTAGAAGTAAAACTCGAGCTTATCGTTATCAGCGGACTTATTCTCCTGCTCAAACTTAAAGCTCTTGCTGCCGCAGGAGGCTATTTTCCATTCCGATACAGCTTTGTCTGTATCTTCTAAAGTCAAAAGCTGCTCATCATTTTCAAGCCGGATATGCTCTGCGATCGACTGCAAACGTCTTATCCTATTATCATCAGTCAGGTATTTTTCCCTGTAAGCCGTTGTTTTGTCAGCCTTTTCGGCATCGCTGAGCTCTGAGAGCTCTATCGTCATTTTCAGTCTTATATACAGATCGACCTGACCGTTATTATAGCCGGAAGGGTCCTTATCAATCTTCATTCCAGGCTCAGAAGCCTTAGCCATGAACTGTCCCGAGCTGTCCCATGAAGGCTCCCGGATAGTTACAGAGCCGCTTTTTGCATTCAGACGGTTCGTAACGGAATCCTTGCTGTGGAAATATGAGAATATCCCGGAAACAAGCAGGACATACACGATGAAAAACGCAGCCAGAGCCGTGATAAGCTGACGTTTTCTGCCGTTCAGTATCTTATTCGCAAAGGTGTGCATTTTTTTGCGGATAGCCTCCAAAGGGCTCCCTCCTTTCACCGGGAATAGTCAAGCGCTGTCAGTTCCGGCGTTTTCCTTGTCCCTGCCTCCGTAGAGCCTGCCGAGAATGAGCAGGAACACGATTGAAGCGGCAAGAGTTATCCTGCCTGACAGAGCATGGAAAAAGCCGAGCAGCCTTCCGATATAGGGCAAAGCGAAAACCGTTTTGCCGATGTAGTTATCTTTTGTAACAGCATCGGGATCCTCCGTATTATTCTCATCACCCTTTGTGGTGATGCCCTCCGGCGTGATCCGCACCGCTCTGTGTGTGACAAACATATCATCGTCCGCCTTGAACGATATCACATCTCCGACCTCAACGCTGTCATATTTGCTGTATGTGCTGACAAAGCACACGCAGCCAACAGGCAGGAGTTCCCCCATTGAGCCGGATCTCACATGATAAAGCCTTATACCGCAAAGGTAGATGATGACCAGTATCACACCGATCGTTATTACTGCTGTTGAAAGAATTTCATATGTAATATCAAGAATTTTCCTTAATCTTGCCATGATACCGTAAACAACAAAAACGCACCCAATTCCCCCATAAGAATCAAGTGCGGCTGCCGGACAGAACTGCATTGTCTCTGTCCTTATATTATCTCTGTTATATATTTATGCCGGTAAAATCTGTCATAATCTGAAATACAGAGTATCATGGGGGACAAACTCTGTTATTCTATTACTCCGATAAGAATGCCTCTTGCATCGGTAAATTCATAAGTGCAGGTCGAAAGCAGAAGGAGATGAAGGTCATCTTTTTCCTTTAATCCATCGGCTGTCTGACCTGATGTATGCACTGCCTCCGAAAAGATATAGTCAATGTAATCTTCTCTCTCGGCAGCGCTGACAAATACCGCATGATAAGCAGGTGCGGTATCCGGAACATTCATGTAGGCAAAAAAACGGACAGTATGCTCTCCGTCCTTCAGTGTGAGGACACCCTCTGAATGGAGCTGCAAATACTGCTGATCCTTGAAAAGCGCAATATCAGCAAACATTCGCTGTCCTTTCATGTTGTGTCCGTAAACAATGGAATTGAAGCCGCTGAAATCGCCTTCACAGCGATAATCAAGAAACGGACAGCCTAACTCGTTATTGTACTTTCCGTCAAAGCCGTTGTGCAAGTAGAAATCATTGTCCTCCGCCTGACAGACCGGGAAATCAATATGGGTGCCGTCAATTGTGATCCAGCCGACCACAGCATCATTGACCTCTTCGGCAGGCTCCAGCGGATCGGATACAGTAACGGTACCGTTTTTTTCGGGCTTCACGCTCTCAAAAAGTGCAAGCTGCTCATCGTGAGCTTCGTCAACAGCCTTCTCCGGAAGGACTGAGTCGTGGTAATACCTATAGCCGCAGTAGGCTCCCGCACAGATAATAAGCAGCAGAAAAGCAAATGCAGCCTTACGCTTCATTTGTATCTTCCTTCTTTTTCTCACGCTTTTTGAAGAATATGAGAAGCAGCATACCGCCAGCCAACGCCGCAAAAACTGCTACCGCATATATCCAGAATGTATCGCCTGCTGCGAACAGACCGGTTTTCGGCGGATCATAATCCTCATCGACAGCGGCACAGAAAATCCACTTGAACTCGATCTCGCCCTTAACATAGCCGGAATCATTAGGTCCGACCAGAACGTGCTCACCATCACGGTCAATAAGCCTGTGGCCGTTATCCACATTGGTAAGTACATCGAGATCGTTCCATATGACCGAGCATTTCAGAGTATGGCTGTCTCCCGGCTCATAGAGCCCGCAGTCGTAGACCTCTTTCGTAAGGTCGAAATTGCCGTTGCCCGTGACCGTTCCCTTGTAAAACTCCTGACCGTCGAGCCAGAAGGTACATTCACAGCCCTTTTCAAGGTCGATATCGCCGTTCTTGAAAAGCGGCTCAACGTAAAAATAGATGTGATATGCCTTGTCGTCACGGAGATTCATGAGCTGTACGTCTTTGGTATAAGCTACGCCGTGCTGCATATCCTCTACACGGAAAAAGTATTCGCCTGTATCGGAGCTCACGGCGTTACCGTCGGAGTCCATGGCGGTCAGCTTCTCCGGAAGACCCTTTACCGCACCGTCGGGCAAAGCGACCTCCGCAAAAGCCGTGAGGCAGTTGCTTGAAAGGAGCAGGAGACAGCTCGATAACGCGGTCAGTATTCTTTTCACGTACATCTCGCTGTCTCCCTTCCTATAGATTCAAGGTGTTATGTCAGTGCTTATAACCAGCTTACAACAGTGCCGTTATAATCAGCTGTTGCGCCCCAGTCGGCACCATTTACAGCTGTTACGTAGCTGTCGTTTGTCTTAGCCTCATTAGGAGAAGCCTGAATGCTGTCGAGAACTACTGTCAGATCATAAACGAGATCCTTGTAAGCTTCCTGAGTTACATCGCTGTTCAGTGTTACGCTGTCAACGAGCTTTTCAGATGTTGCACCGGGAGCAAGGAGCTTGTTATAGAAGAAGTATCCGACGTCGTTGGTGCCGTCGACCTTATCGCTTGTAGCAGCCTTGTATGTCCAATTAGTGTTCCAGCCTGTGGCGAGCTTGATGTCGATAACAACATCGTCAGAAGCAGCATTTGCACCTGATGTGATATCGCCTGCATATGTAAGTCTTATCATAGTTGCATCGGACTTATCAGCAGCAGCTACTGTGGTATTGTCCTTCATCCATGTGATAGCAAATGCAGGGGTGGCACCGCCGTTTTTGATCTCAACTTTCTTAGTTGCAGCAAGCTTGACATTGTTGAGCGCATCGGCAGCCAGCGTTACAACACCGGCATCGGTCTCTGTGATAGCGTCAGCAGCAAGATTAGCAATGTAAACAGTGCCGGGCTCCTGCTCGAGCTCATAGAACTTGTCTGCATCTTTATCATAGTAGTAGCCTGAATACTTTACGCCGTCAGAGGTGTTGCGCTTGAAGATGTACAGTCCGCTGCCATACTGCTGAGCATAGGTCTTAGTTGGGTCTGCAACAGTCTTTGTAACGGCAGGATCAAACTGACCTGCGCCGGAATAATCAGGATTTGTAGAATCGCCCGAGCGAACATTCCAGGCGTCAGAAGGCGAAACTGCCTGACCGCCTGCGACAACGAGCGTACCGCCAGCCTGAAGCAGTGTTACCTCGTTTGCGTTATTTGTCGCATTACCGCCGGCAGCTGATCCGGCTGTACTGCTTGCAGATGTTTTCAGCTCTACCCAGGTTGACTTATCTGCCGCTGCAAGAGCAGCATCATCGGCAGGAACAGTAACACCGTCACCCTTGACCGTCAGAGTTGCGTCGTGGAGAAGACCAACGCGTACAAATGCGTCTACATTGCCGGTATTGACGGCAGAAACGTCCTTATTGATCTCCTGACCGGGAGTCCAGTCCTCAGGCGGTGTAAAATCTTCGGCGATAGAAACGCCGTAGCTTGCGCTTGCACTCAGGCGGTTGGTAACCTCGTCCTTGCTTGTGAACCATGCAAAGGTAGAGCCGGCAACCGTAACAGCAGCAACGCCTAATGCTGCGATAAGAACCTTATTTTCCTTTTTGCTTTTTTTCTCAGTTTTCATGATTATCCTCCGTTCTGTCATTTGACTCTTCAAGCCCGGAATCAGGTTCTTGCTGGCTGTCCTCTGTCTCTTCCTGAACGTCTTTCTGCAAGCCGGAATCCTTATCCGGTATCTCATTAACATTCTCCGAGCTTTCATGACCGTCATCATTTTTTTCCTGAACGGACTGATTTTCAGTTTTTTTATTTTCATCGCGCAGTGAAAAATAATAGAGCATCAGCTTGAAAAATACTATGATAAGTATAATAAGCGGGAAGATGAAATACCATCTCAGCTGCACAAATCTTACGATGAATCCGAGTTTAGGCACATGAAATTTGACCTTGCCTATGACACGCGATTCATCAATGAGGAAAGAATCCTCCGAATTGTTGGCATCGCCCTTTGTCCTGAAACAGGTAACGCCTGTTCCCTTATAGTTTTCTAATCTCTGTGTTACCCTATGGGTAAGATAAGCATCACTGTCACTTGAAACGTTGAAAGTGATGATATCGCCTTCCTTGATAGAACCGGTACCTGAGACCTTGACGAAGACCATATCGCCGCTTGAAAACTCAGGCTCCATGGAATTTGTGAGCACGGTGTAATGCCGGTAGCCGAACAGGGATTTATTCGGACTTTTATCTGCAGCAAAAAGAATTGCCGCTATGATAATAAAAATAGAAAGCAGGTAAATAAAGATCTTCCGCATTATTGAAAAAACGCGTAATCCAATACTGCTCTTTTCGCTGACAATCTCATTACTGCCATTCTTCACCTTCGGGCAACGCTCCTTTCGCAGACCGAATTAACTGCAAATCTTGCAGCAAGTCACTGCAAACGGCATGAAGTAAAAACATATTACCGTTCAAGGTACATTAGTCAATTTTTACAAATTATGCCTATATTAATAATAGATACCCCTATCTGGTTTTATTATAACTCCGGTCATTCCTTTTGTCAATCAAAACCGGCAGGAAAAATATGTTTTATTATTTTTTTTGTTGATTTTGTATAATTGTAGAGGATCATTTTGTAAAATATATCGTCAGCCGTTTTCCGCCTCTCACCTTTTTGGAGCAATATCAGTACGGATAATTCATATAATTGATGAATACCGATACACTATTTACAACACATTTAAAAAATGATATAATGGAACTAACAAAATATCCGGAGGCGCAAAATGAAAGCAGTTATCGCAATGGATTCATTCAAGGGCAGCATTTCTTCGGTCGAAGCCGGAAATGCCGCAGCAGATGGGATACGCCGTGTTTTTCCCGATGCTGATACAATAATAAAGCCAGTTGCCGACGGCGGAGAAGGTACGGTCGAAGCCCTCATCAGCGGACTGAACGGACGCTCATGCGAGGCGGAGGTCTCCGATCCTCTCGGCAGAAAAATAACCGCAAAATACGGCATTCTGCCCGATAATACCGCAGTTATCGAAATGGCTGCGGCTTCGGGACTGACTCTGCTTTCCCCCAGTGAACGCGATCCGATGTCCGCGACCACTTACGGAACGGGAGAGCTGATCCTCTCCGCGATACGGAATGGCTGCCGCAATTTCATGATCGGTATAGGCGGAAGCGCAACGAATGACGGCGGTATCGGCTGTTTGCAGGCTCTCGGCTTCGGTATGCTCGATGAAAAAGGTCAGCAGGTCGTATCAGGCGCAAGAGGTCTGTCGCGGCTTGCGGAAATAACAGACGCAAATGCCGTCCCCGAACTCAGGGAGTGCAGCTTCAAGGTCGCCTGCGACGTCACAAATCCGCTTTGCGGCGAAAACGGGTGCAGCGCTGTATTTGCCCCGCAAAAAGGCGCAAAAGCAGAGCAGATACCTGTAATGGACGGCTATCTCCGCGATTTCGCAGAGCTGACAAAAAGCTATGCTCCGGCAGCATCACCTGATACTCCCGGAACAGGTGCGGCGGGGGGGCTCGGATTTGCGCTGATGTACTATCTCAACGCCGCATTTGAACCCGGAGTTGACCTGATAATGCGCGAAACAGGGCTTGAAGCTGCGATCGCGGACGCGGATATCGTCATCACGGGCGAGGGCTGTCTCGACGGTCAGACCGCTATGGGAAAGGCTCCAGCCGGCATTGCAAGAATAGCGAAGAAATACGGGAAGCCTGTTATCGCGTTCAGCGGAGCTATCAAAAGCGGAGCGTGTCTTTGCGGGCAGAACGGTATAGACGCATATTTCCCTATTTTAAGGGAAATCTCCACACTCGAGCAGGCTATGGACAAGGCTAATGCGTACCGTAATCTCGCCGACACGGCGGAACAGGTCTTCAGGACCATAAAACTATTTTCAAAGTGAGGTAACAGCTATGAAATCATACAGAATAACAGCGGAGGAAGCCAAGAAAAGGCTTATCACCGGCAATCAGAAGTACATCGAGTCCGACGAGCTCACAAGCAGTGTCTCACCTGATACGCTTCTGAGGTTCA